>ENA-OROP01001139-OROP01001139.1-human-gut-metagenome-genome-assembly--contig:-NODE-1139-length-25474-cov-6.821669_pt1 | contig 25474 bp, 17 predicted proteins | sample MGYA00242132_ERZ509056 | MGnify/ENA primary metagenome ERZ509056 (study PRJEB26280, sample SAMEA2338768) | human gut metagenome | biome: human gut; feature: human-associated habitat; material: faeces...
TTCTGAACATATCTGTTCAGAACGGTACGGCCTCTTTAAGTCTAACCCCACCCGGACGAGACATCGAAAACCGGTGCGAAAAAATCTTCCAGCCCAACCGGTCGCATCCGATACCGATAACAACGCAACGACTTGCGATTTATCTTCCGCTGCCATAACCGACTTGTGCGGATAAAGGGACTCGAACCCCCACGCCTTTCGGCACCAGATCCTAAGTCTGGCGCGGCTACCAATTACGCCATATCCGCAGTGCGTGACAAAAATAGCTTTTTTTGCCGTCAATGACAAATCGCAGCAGAAGCGTTCCAGTCCCATCCATCCTCCTGCGCAGCCGAGACGACTGCAGAAGCCCCTCTTTCCGCCTCTGTCCTTTTCTTCCGGCCGCCTTCCCCTCTCTCTGCCCGTGCGGACACAAGCCGCACCTCCGACCGGAATGAGACGAGCGAAGACAGCACAAAGCCCCTTTCGGAAAGGCAAAACCAAGGCGCAAACACAAAAGGTCGGAAACAGAAACCGACACGGCTCCGAAACCCGTTCCGCTTCCGTCGGTTCGGGACGACGACAAAAAAACGGGCACCCTCACCGGGTACCCGCCTGTTCGTCACCGCCGAAGCGGCCGCTATATCCGATTAGAAGAAGAGGCTGAGGCCCACTGCCCAGGTATTCTTCACCGGGCTCTCCTTACCTGCAATCCAGTATGAAGCATCGACCCTCACCGGACCTACTGCCGCACCGAGCCCCACGGTAGCGTAGCTGCCGCCGATGGATTTCTCGTCACCGTAGTGATAACCGGCACGGAGGAAACCGTGTTTCAGGAAGTTGTACTCCAGACCCAGACCGGCGGTAAACGACGCATCGGTCGAAGGCATGAAGGTATAGCCGAGGTCGAGAGCTGCGAGCAGCTTGTGGTTTTCGGAGAAAGGCATGTCGATAGAACCGCCCAGCTTAGCGTAGGCAGGCATCGCTATCGGATTGGAAGGCACCGAGATATCGAGTTTGGTACCTACGTTGCTGACGTTGAGGCCCACCGCCCAGGTCGAACCGTAGAAAGATTCGATGGTATTTTCATAGTAAAATCCCAGGTCGAAGGTAAACGCATTGCCGGCCTTGTAATAGTCGCTGCCGAACTTCGTATAATCCGAACGGATATACCTGGCAGTCAGCGACATGGTGAAGTTATCCACAATCCTGCGCGTATAACCGATGCTGACAGCCATATCGTTAGGACGGAAGGAATCGCCCGCAACGGCATCGTCACCTGCGATAATGCTCTTGGGACCGTTGAAATAACGGAAGCCGAGGGAGAAACCGTTGTTTTCGTCGAGGTTGAAATAACCGCCTACCGCATGGGTAGCGACGCCCTTATTGTAATCGGGCATCACGGGGTTGTAGGAATAGCCGAAGCCCATCCGTTTTTCGCTGAGGAGGTTGGATGCGGCATTGCCGAATATTCCGAAAGGATTGTCGTTCACTGCGGTAGTTGCCATACCCATACCGGCGGCGCGGGGGTCGGCGCTGTTAAGCAGTGAAGACGCAGCGCCCGAGGGAGCATTGTCCTGAGCGAACACAGTTGCAGAAGTACCGCAAAAAAGTACCGTACAAATTGCTCCGAGCAAGATTTTTTTACTCATAGTCAGAGATTTAGATTATTATAATTTACTTTAGTTGATGACATATCGCATAAGTCACAATAGACAAAAATAGTAATTTTTTTTAAACTTGATTAAACGATGCACAAAAATACCCGAATTTGGGCGATACGGCATCCGGTCCATCCGTTCCGGAGCGGATACCGGACGGCAAAGAGATACGGAAAGACACCGTACGGAACATCTTCCGTACTGCATATACCATCAACCACTCCGATATATGACACATTCAGGCCTCCAAAACGCATCCGGAACGCCCGAAAACGGCATGTGCCGTTACTTTATAGGTAACGGCACATAACACAACGCAAATATAGCTGTTTTTTGCAACCGCGCAAAATAATAGTTGTTTTTTTTATTATGTGGCGATAAATCAATGTATTCAAAACAAATGCGGTACTATGGAACAGAAATCGTTATTGCAAACGCTATCATCTATCATACAGGAGCTTAAAGAGAACGGACAATGGGGTACGGCCCACGTCTACCAAAGCGCGTACAATTCGTTCGCCCTGTTCTCCTGCTGCCGGGACATCCCGTTCAAGAAATTCACCCCGGCGCTCCTGAAGGATTTCGAGATATACCTCCGCAAACGCAAATGCAGTTGGAACACCGTCTCCACCTACATGAAAGTGCTGCGGGCCACCTACAACCGGGCCGTGGACGAAGGCTACGCCAGCTATGTCCCACGGCTCTTCCGGCACGTACAAACGGGGGTCTCCTCCGAGCGGAAAAAGTCGCTGGAAGCCTCCGACATGGGAGGGCTGATGAACGGCAAGGGCGAGGAACTCTCCGCAGGAATGGAGCGCACGCTGGCCATTCTCCAGTTGATGTTCATCCTGCGCGGCATCCCGTTCGTAGACCTCGCCTACCTGCGCAAAAGCGACATCCAAGGCAATATATTAAGGTACAGGCGACGCAAGACGGGCAGACGACTCACCGTAATACTGACACCGGAGGCCCTGAAGCTCATCGACACCCTGTCGGATAAAAGGGAGGAATCGCCTTATCTGCTGCCGTTCCTCACCAGTCCGGAAGGGAGCGAGGAGGCTTACCGTGAATACCAGCGTGCGCTGCGGAGTTTCAACCGGCAGCTCGCCGCGCTCGGGGAACGGTTCGGCGGTTCGACGCCCATCAGCACCTACACGATACGGCATACATGGGCTACCATGGCCTACTACTGCGAAATACATCCCGGCATCATCTCCGAGGCGATGGGACACTCCTCCATAGCGGTCACCGAGACCTACCTCAAACCGTTCCGGGACGACCGGATTGACGAAGCCAACCGGGAAGTGATATCCTATGTAAAAAAACAGGCCCGGAAAAACTCCGGCCGATAAACGTTCGGCCCGGTTGCCGGAGCCGCCTCCCCCCGGCTGCCGGAAACCGGATACGAACAAATCCGCGACTTTTCTCAACTGCGACGGTCGGTCCGGGGAGATGCGTTTCCCCGGACAGGCTGTCTCTGTCCGTATGCAACCGTACCACGACCCCATATCCGAAACGGCCTCCGGTGAGGATACAGGGACATGTGCCGTTACCTATAAAGTAACGGAAAACACACGGGGATAATTGAGCCAACCGCTGACAAGGCCACATTTTCTTTTTTTAAATTTATAAATTTTAAACTTTTGTGTCATGAACAAAAAATTTCTAAGCTTATTTCTGTGCGGGGCATTGGTGTCCGGTTCGGCAGGGATGTTCGTGTCCTGTAAGAATTACGACAGCGACATCGCCAGTCTGGACGACCGTATCACCGCTGTCGAGAAATCGGTCAGCGAACTGAAAGCGCAAATCAGCGCCGGCGCTGTCATCACCGATGTGACTCCCACCGAAAACGGCGTCAAGGTAACGCTGAGCAACGGCAAGACCTTCGAACTTACGAACGGCAAGGATGGTGCCAACGGCACCAACGGCTCGAACGGAGCCGACGGTCAGGACGGCAAGCCCGGTTCGGTAGTGACCATCGGCGACAACGGCAACTGGTTCATAGACGGTGTAGACACCGGTTACGCATCCAAGGGTGACAAGGGTGACAAGGGTGACAAGGGTGACAAGGGTGACAAGGGCGACCAAGGCGACAAGGGCGACCAAGGCGACCCTGGTGACAAAGGTGATAAAGGCGATAAAGGCGATACCGGAGATAAAGGTGATAAGGGCGATACCATTTACTATTATCCGGGCACCGAAGGCGAGGAGAACGGCTTTTGGGTAGAGGTGACCCGTGACGGCGTTACCGGCAACGAAACGAAACGCATCCTCACCGAAACGTGGCTGCCGCTCGGTACCGTAACCGCAGTATGGGACAGCGAAAACGGTTACCTGACGCTTTACAACGTGGATGGCGCTACGGAAGAGGAACCCGTACGCATCCCGCTCTATACCCATCTGCAGTCGATTGCTTTCGTGCCGCAGGTTATCGACACGAAACTGGGTATGGGCGTGATTGACTTCTACACCATCACCCGGGCAGGTGAATTCATCGCTGCCAACGACGCACAGGTCACCTACCGTCTGAATCCGCAGAACGCAAAGGTTTCCGATATCGAGTGGTCGTTCATCGACCGCACGGTTGAAACCCGCGTTGCAGGCGACAACGCCGACCTGCTCACCATCGTCTCCAGCGAAGCGGGCGAACTGGGCGGCATGAACTTCACCGTCAAGGCCAACGACGCGCTGAAAAGCCTGAAGGAGAATCAGGAAGCCATCGTAGCCCTGCAGGCCCTCAATACGGAGAACGATACGGAAATCGTCTCCGACTATGCAGCGGTGAAGGTGACCGAACTGAAAGATTTCGTCATCATCAACAAAACGAAGCTGAAATACGACGAGCAGCAGAAGGTGGACTATGACGAATCCGACATCGTAACGCTCGGCTGGACTACTCCCGCCTTCGACGAAGCTGCCGATGCCTATTTGAAATACGATGCGTCAATCGACCTCCACACCGTCGTGGAAACGTATGCCAAGGAGATTGAGAAGGTACTCACCGATGCGACCGTACGTTTCGAACCCATCTACGAGTTCCGTAAACCCGCCTCGTACATATCGCCCGAGGACGGCAATACCGACCAGCAAAAGTTCGTAACGCTCGACGAGAAGACCGGCATCGTGACTGTGGACAAGGAGTGGCTCGCACAGGGTACCGCAGCGGTAGGCCGTACCCCCATATTCGAAGTATACGCGTTCGTGAATGACAAGGCAATCGCCAACGCCTACATCAAACTCGAAATAACCAAAGACGACGTCGCTCCGGAAGACAAGGAGGACTTCGAGAAGACCTGGAACATCAACCACGGAGAGGCCATCGAGTATGCGGACATCGACCCGAACACGGGCTATACCGAACACTACGACTGGGCTACCTTCAACGCCGAAATACTCGATGTACTCGGACTGACGATGGAAGAATTCTCCACGAGGTACAACGATGCCGAGGTAAAATACATAGACCCGGTAAACGGTCCTACGACGCAAATGCCCGACGGCGTAACCATCGACTCGAAGAATCCGGCGGATGTCAATACTTCCACCGAGCTGGCAAACATCCTCATTACCAACAAGGCGAAATTCGGCGAGAAGACTTTCACCCTCACGTATCCTGCGAAGAACAGGAAACAGGACCCGAATATCGTCATCACGCTCGACTACAATATCGAACATGACCTGAGCCACATGCCCGCACTGAACCCCGACTACCTCATCGCCGGTGCAGACCAGACGGTACAGGTTAAAGGCCGGGAAGTAGCCGGTGCATGGAAGCTCGAAGCCGAAATGAAGGAATTCTGCGAAAACTACCTCAACGGTTACGACGTACTCGCAGGCAACCATACCGGTCTCTCCTTCCGGTTCGAGGACAACAGGCTCGAGAACGAAGGTGCCGAAATTACCGGTACGGAGTGGTCCGACCAGGTAATCTCGCTGACCACTCCGCTGACACAGAACGAATCGTACAGGGAGTACAAAGTCGAGATGGTTGCAACCTGCCAGAACGGCGAATGGTGCGAAAAGAGCTTCACCGTACGCTTCGTAAGGCCCTTCAACGCGACGATAGCCGCCGTCGAGCTCCGGACGCTTACCGCTACGGCTGACGAGGCAGACATTGCCGACCTGGTAATCATCAAGGATACGGACAACAGGGTAGTATACCAGAACGGCGAACTCACGACGCTCGGTACGGATACCTACAAGCTGAATGCCGCAGACCTGAGGTTCGAATACTCGCTTGAATACACGGCCGACAGCGAAGCATCCTTCGGCGGCGGGCTGACGATTGACCCTGCAACCGGCGCACTGACGTGGCTGAACAAGGGCGGCGACCTGCAGACCGACAAACACGCTACCGCCGTAGCCGTTATCACGATACCCGACCTCGCCGCAATCAAGGCGACCGGCACCGTGACGGTACTCTCCACCGAGAACAGCAAAGAGTAGGCAATGACGAAAAGGCTATGGTTGCATAGTCCGGTTTTAGGATAATTAATGTTGGTGCCGGGGTCCCCGTTTCGGGGACCCCGGTTTTTTCATCCCCGCAGCTCGAAGTTCGTTCCCGGCAGGGCGCCTTGCTCCGCGAAATAGGGAGCGAACAGACACGACAAGAGCGAACAGACACGACAAGCGCAGGGCGCATACTCTTCGGTATGCGCTCTGCGCTCTCATTTCTCTTTACAACAAGCAATCTGCGGAGCTATTGCAGTCCGTTGGCGTACATCTTCACGTCATCGACCGTTATCGTATTCTCGCACAGGATAACGAGGCGCTCCACCACGTTGCGGAGCTCCCTGATGTTCCCCGTCCAGGGCAATTTCTGCAGTTCGGCCAGCGCTTCCGCTTCTATCTTCTTGACAGGCACGTTGTATTCGCCGCATATCGTCTCCAGGAAATGGTCCACCAAGATGGGAATATCGTCTATGCGCTCGGCCAGCGTCGGCACACGGATGATGATGACGCTCAACCGGTGGAAAAGGTCTTCGCGGAACTCGCCACGGGATATTTCGCGGGGAATGTCCTTATTGGTCGCGGCCAGGACACGCACATTCACGTCGATGTCGCGGTCGCTGCCAACGCGCGTTATCTTGCGCTCCTGCAACACGCGCAGCACCTTCGCCTGCGCCGGCAGGGACATATCGCCTATCTCGTCGAGGAACAACGTTCCGTTGTGGGCCTGCTCGAATTTGCCCTTGCGCTGCTTGACGGCGGAGGTGAAGGCCCCTTTCTCATGGCCGAACAGTTCGCTTTCGATAAGTTCGGAAGGGATGGCGGCGCAGTTTACTTCGACGAACGGTCCGTCGCGCCGGCGGCTCTTCTCGTGCAGCCAACGCGCCACGAGCTCCTTGCCCGTCCCGTTGGCTCCCATGATAAGTACCCGTGCATCGGTCGGGGCGACCTTGTCAATCAACGTGTTCAGACGCTTGACCGGAACCGATTCGCCCACTATCCTGCCGACATGCGACCGCGCGGCACGCACACGGCGCACCGGGACGACCTCTTCCGGGACGGATTCGGCCTCGTCCGCCGCATCCGCCACGGCGGCAGGCGTCTTGGCCAGCCCCTTGCGCACGGCATCCAGCAGCCGGTTCATGTTGATGGGTTTCGTGACGAAATCGACAGCACCCTGCTGCATAGCCAGAACGGCGCTTTCCGGGCTGCTGTCATGCGACAGCCTTATCCACGGCGTGGAGGTTCTCAGCGGGGAATCGGGCTGTCCGCACAGCAACAGGTCGAAATGCCGGTTCGCATAGACGGTCATGCCGGAAATCGTGTCTTCGGCGACTTCCACCGCATGGCCCTCATACTCCAAACGCTCTTTCAGAGTATTGCGCATGCTGCGCGAAGGATCTATTACCAGTATATTGGCCATAGTCGGAGGTTAAAATGTTACAGCAAAATTTGATTTCCCCAAAAAATCGCATTAACTTTGTACAAAGTTAAGTAATTAGTTTTTCTTGTCAAAAGACATGCTGTTATTTTTCTCCTACCTATCAGCATTTTGACCTCCTGATTTCACATATTTTACCGGACGGATGTCCTTCCGAGGAACGGAGCCGGTCATTATCGTGAACAGGCGGTTGCCGTCTTGCGGCAGCGACTAATGATTCATTTTATGGAAAAAAACTATAACATCTACAGGAAAAACCTGCAGCTGCCGGAGTACGGCCGGCACATACACCAGATGGTGGACAACCTGATGGCCATCAAAGACCGCGATGAACGCAACCGCAAGGCACGGGTGGTGATAAACGTGATGGGTAACCTCAACCCCCTCCTGCGGGATACCCCGGAGTTCACCCACAAACTCTGGGACCACATGTTCATCATGTCCGATTTCAAGCTCGACGTGGATTCTCCCTATCCCATTCCCACCTCGATGACGCTGACACCCGTACCGCGCCGCATGGACTATCCCGACGAAAAGGTGGGGCTGAAACATTACGGCAAATATGTCAAGAAGGTCATCCGTTCGCTCGAAGGGGTACGGGACCAGGAGGCCGTACAGGAGGTGTTGGGCGACATTGCCCGCTACATGCGCACCAAAAGTTACGAATACAATCAGGAGCACCCCAACAACGAGGCCATCATCAAGGAGATAAAGCGAATGTCGGACTACCGCATCAGCGTGGACGAGGATGCCCTGAGTCTGATAAAGAGCGAATACAAGCAGGCGCCGGTACGCAGCAAGAAACCGCTCTACGCCAACAAGAAGAACGGCAAGAACAACAAGGGCCCCCAGCGGCACAACTATTCCAAATAAGACGCACAGGGCTGCGGCTGCGGAAACCGGCACGTAATATCGCGCCGTTTTTCGCGTTTTCCTATCAATCGGGTTATCTTTGTACCCCAAACCGACACGTATGAAACACTCTCTTCTTGTACCCGCCCTGGCGGTATGCGCCGCAGCAGCGCTCGCCGTCTCCTGCGACAGCAACAGGGCGAAAGTGTCCGGGCGCATCGCCGGCCCCGAGCGGTGCATGGTGGTGCTCGAACAGATAACGGCCACGGGCGCCGTATCGGTGGATTCGACGGCCACGAACCGCAGGGGCAACTTCCGGTTCAACATCGAACTGCCTCCGAGCGGAACGACATTCTACAATCTCCGAATAGGCGAAGACAGAATACCCCTGTTCGTATCGCCAGGCGAGAAGGTCACCATCTCGTCGATGTACGGCAACCCGGGCGACTACATCATACGAGGGTCGCGCGAATCCATCCTCGTCAAGGAGCTCAATGACATGATGAATGCCGGGGCCGGAAGGCTCGATTCGCTCTCCCGGCTCATCTCCACGACCGACCGCAACGCCGCACGCCGGACAGAGTACATCAAGGAGTACGGCAGGGAGTACAGCCGTCTGAAACGCGAACAGATAAAATTCATCGTAACCAACAGCCGGTCGCTTGCGGCGCTTTACGCCCTTTACCAGCGACTGCCCGACGACAAGACGCTCTTCAACGGCAATTCCGACATCATCTACTACCGGCTCGTAGCCGATTCCGTCTCCAAATACTATCCCGATTCGCCGTACGTGGCCGCGCTCCGATCGCAGGTCGACATGGCCGACGCCAACGAGGAGCTCGCACGCATGGTCAGCGAAAGCATCTGCAATCCGGCTCCCTATCCCGACATCGCCCTGCCGGACATGTACGGCGACGTCCGCCGGCTCTCGTCCATCGGGAACAAGGTCATTCTACTCGACTTCTGGTCGGCCGCAGCACCGGAGGCGGCGATGTACAACGCCGAACTCAAGGAGATTTACAGCCGATTCGCCGGGGAGGGCTTTGAGATATACCAAGTGGGAATAGATACCGACAAACAGGTGTGGATAAACGCCGTACAGGAACAGAGGCTGCCCTGGATTTCGGTATGCGACTTCAAGGGGCCGGCAGGTATCGCCCCGCGCGTGTACAACATCGACAAGGTTCCCGCCAATTACCTCATCGACGGCAACGGCGAAATCGTGGGGCGCGACATCCCGACCGACAAACTCGCCCGCGAGGTGGACAACCTCGTAAGGAGACTGAAATAAAAGGAAGCCATGTACTACTTCGCATCGGACATGCATCTCGGACTGCTACCGGCGCAGGAGTCGCGGGAACGCGAAAAACTGCTCATCGGATGGCTGCGGAGGGTTGCCGCCGATGCCGAAGCCATCTTCCTCGTAGGAGATTTGTTCGATTTCTGGTACGAATACCGGCGCGTCGTCCCGAAAGGTTTCACCCGGCTGCTCGGCACCCTGTCGGAGCTGACCGACCGGGGGGTGGAAATCCACTTCTTCACCGGCAACCACGACATGTGGGCCTACGGCTATCTCCAAACGGAGTGCGGAGTCCATGTCCACGACAAACCCCTCGAAACCCTGCTCTACGGCAAACGATTCTTCATCACCCACGGCGACGACATCACCGCCCGCGAACACGGATTCCCGACGCGGCTCATGAACCGGACTTTCCGGTCGCCCGCCGTCCGGTGGCTCTTTTCCCATCTGCTGCATCCCGACACCGCACTGCGCTTCGGATACGGATGGTCGTCGCACAGCCGCAAATCGAAGGCCGTCACGCACCGCTTCCTTGCCGAAGAGGAACCGATGGTGCGCTTCGCCCGCCGCTACTGTGCCCATGAACCGGTCGATTACTTCGTATTCGGCCACAACCACTGTGCCGAAATCTATCCGCTGGGCAACGGCTCCACCGCCGTATTCCTCGGCGAATGGATAGAACATCCCACCTATGCGGTACTCGACTCCACAGGCAGAGTCAGCCTCAAGCGATATCCCGACAGCGGAGAGACACAACAGGCCCGGAACACCCCGCAGTAGCAAGGAGATATCATCCACCCTCTGCAAAGACCGCACACGGCCGGACGGGGAGACAGTGCCTCCGGCGACGGTACGGAGAGAAGGCCCAATCCGACATACTACAAACCGAGTACACGATATGGCAAGCCCCGGCAAAACTGCGGGTAGCGCCGGATACGGAAAAAACGTCCCCGGCAGCGATGCGCAAAGAAAACGGCCCGGCAGCTGCCACAGACATGAAAGCCGAAAGGGGAAGGATTTCAATCCTTCCCCTTTCGGCTTTCGTATCGTACCCTTTCCCAATACGGCCTCGACCGACGGGACAGGATACCGGTATCTCACTGGGCTCCCTTGCCCTGGATATAGGCGTCGATAGCCGCGGCCGCCTTGCGTCCCGCTCCCATGGCAAGAATAACCGTAGCCGCGCCCGTCACGGCATCGCCGCCGGCAAACACGCCCTCACGGGTAGTAGCCCCTTCGTCGTTCGCAATCAAACCGCCCCAACGCGTCGTCTGAAGCCCCTCCGTCGTGAAGGCGATGAGAGGATTCGGTGAGGTACCCAGCGACATGATGACGGTATCGCATGGAATTTCGAACTCGGAACCCGGAACCGCTTTCGGGGAACGGCGCCCCGACTCATCGGGTTCGCCGAGCTCCATCCGGATGCAGCGCACGCCCCGCACCCAACCCTCCTCGTTGCCGAGAATCTCGAGCGGATTGGCGAGCATCACGAACTGTACCCCCTCCTCTTTGGCATGGTGTACCTCTTCCAGACGGGCAGGAAGCTCCGCTTCGGAACGGCGATAGACGATATAGGCATCGGCCCCCAACCGTTTGGCGGTACGCACGGCATCCATGGCGACGTTGCCACCCCCTACGACCACCGTCCGTTCGCCCACATAGACGGGCGTGTCGGACTCCTCCAGATAGGCTTTCATCAGGTTGTTGCGCGTCAGGAACTCGTTGGCCGAGAGTACGCCGTTCAGGTTCTCGCCCGGAATCCCCATGAACTTGGGCAGACCGGCTCCGGAACCGATGAATACCGCCTCGAACCCTTCGTCGCGCATCAGGCCGTCGATGGTCACGGTACGTCCGACGATGGTATCGGTCTCGAACCGGACTCCCAGTGCCTTCACCTTCTCTATCTCGCGGGCCACCACCTTGTCTTTCGGAAGGCGGAATTCGGGAATGCCGTATTGCAGCACCCCGCCGAGCTTGTGCAGCGCCTCGAACACCGTCACCTCATACCCCATCTTGGCCAGGTCGGCAGCACATGCCAATCCCGAAGGACCGCTGCCGATTACGGCGACCTTGTGCCCGTTGGAGGCGACCGCCGCCCGCTGGCTGCTGCCGTGTTCCAATTCCCAATCTCCCACGAAACGCTCCAGTTTGCCGATAGCCACCGGCTCCCCTTTAATGCCGAGCACGCACGCTCCTTCGCACTGTGCCTCCTGCGGACAGACACGGCCGCACACCGAGGGCAGCGAAGAGTCCTCGGCAATGACCGCTGCGGCACCGGCCAGGTCACCGGCCAGCACCTTGGTAATGAAATTCGGTATTTTGATGGAAACCGGACAATGCGCCATGCACTGGGGCTTCTTGCAGTTCAAGCAACGCGAAGCCTCAAGCTGCGCTTCGTTCAGGTCGTATCCGTAACAAACTTCGTCGAAGTTCGTCGCCCTTACTCGGGGATTCTGTTCCCGCACCGGGACGCGGGGAATCTTGTTAGCCATACTCTTTTTTTAGATATATTTATGCGGGCCGTACCCGCGTTATCCCTTCTTCACTCCATCCGGCGGAAAACCGCCGTACATTTTCGGTTTCCGTCATCCCCGGCCGATACGGCAACGGTGGTCGGCGACCGATTCCTTAGACTTGTACATCCGCTGACGACGCATCGCCTCGTCGAAATCTATCAGCGACGCATCGAACTCCGGACCGTCCACGCAGGCGAACTTCATCTTGCCGCCGATGCTCACCCGGCAGGCTCCGCACATGCCCGTTCCGTCTATCATCAGCGTATTGAGGCTTGCGATGGTCCTGATGCCGTATTCACGCGCCGCAAGGGCCACGAACTTCATCATTATCATCGGTCCGATGGTGACAATCTCGTCGTAGCGTTTGCCGCGGTTGTCGATGAGGTCTTTCATCAGCGCCGTGACATTGCCGTGGAAACCCGCGCTTCCGTCGTCGGTGGACAGATAGAGGTTACCGGCCACTTTGCGCAGCTCATCGGTGATAATCAACATCTCCCGGTTACGGGCTCCCACGATGACATCCGCCTCGACGCCGTGTTCATGCAGCCATTTCACCTGCGGATAAACCGGCGCCGCACCCACGCCTCCGGCGATAAAAAGGAACTTCCTGGCACGCAGAGCCTCCGGAGTTTCGTGTATGAACTCCGACGGCTGACCGAGCGGGCCGGCGAAATCGGCCAAAGCGCCGCCCTCTTCGAGGGCCACTATCTTACGGGTGGAAGCACCGACAGCCTGTATCACGATGCTGATTGTCCCCTGCTCCCTGTCGTAATCGGCAACCGTCAGCGGTATCCGCTCCCCGTCGTCGGTACCGCGGACTATCACGAACTGACCGGGCTGGGCCGCCTTGGCTACGCGCGGCGCTTCGACATTCATCAGCCAGATATCCGGCGCAAGCAGCCTTTTTTCTACTATCCTGAACATAATTACGTATTTGGTTATACTTCCATTGCAACAATTCTCCGGAGCCGGAAGCCGTTGTATCAATAGACATCGGCCCCCAGCCGCACCTCACGGAAAGGACGCGCCGGGTCGTTCACTACGAACGAGACCCCGCCCGACTCCGTACCGTAAGCCTCCTCGCTTATCTTCAACGTCACCGGCACGGCCAGCGACGTTCCGGGACGCACGACCGTCCCCGGGGTCAGCGGACACTCCGTACCGCGCCGGAGCGACACGCTCCGTACAATCAGGTCGCTTTGCCCGCTGTTCGAGATATTCACCTCGAGCGTCAGCTCGCTTCCCGGCCGGACATCCCCGAAATTCCGGTACATCGGCGACACCTCGCAACGGGCAGCCCGGGAGATATCCGTAGCGCTGAAATCATCCACCGCGATGGCATTGGCCGTAAAGGGCAGGCCCGCCTCCTCGCCGTCCACCGAGAAATAGACCCGCTCGGCCAGCAGACCGTACACCGGGTCCCCTTCGGTAAAATCGTAGGTAAAGGTCACCAAGCCTCTCTCTCCCGGTGCGAGCCGCTCCGGAGCGGCTATCGTCAGCCGGCCGCTCCCGTAACCGGCCCTCACAGACAACACGGTTTCGGTCTCCCCCGTATTGACGACACCGACGGCAACGGACTCGGCACTGCCGTTCTCCACATATCCGAACGCCACATGCATGGCCTCGGCCCGTACTCCGCCCGCCAACGCGAACGGATACTCCTCCTCCACACTGCGCGGACGCCCTATCACCGTCCCCTTCACCGTAAGCAGATTTCGGTTGCCGTTGCTGTAGACGGTCACGCTCTTCGAGAATTTACCCGAATAATTCGCCGGGTCGAACACCACCTCCACGGAACCGCGCCCGCCCGGCTTCACCGGTTCGCGGCTGTAATCGACTGCGGTACAACCGCAGTCCACCTTGATGCGCGTAATGACCGCCGCACCCGTACCCGTGTTGGTGAAGGAGAAGAGATGGCTGACCGGGCCGTCCACTTCACGCAGCGTACCGAAATCCCATTCGTATTCGTCGAAAACGAGCGCGGAGATGCTGTTCTGCGCCCACCCGGCCGCACAAACCAACAGCGCTGCGGTCAGCAGCACCGCCCTTTTCGCTATTCCGTACACTTTCATAACAATAAAACCCTGCAAATCTATAAAATATTCATGTAACGAGGAACGCCGTATCCATAATAACAGGTATATCGGAGTACCGGCCCGTCAAAAACAATTCGGAGAAACCCTGCACCGTCTCCGTACCGGCCCACCGACACCTCCCGTACGGTTCGTCCCCGCAAGAGACAAACGGACATCCGAGAAATTGTCATGCAGTTTTCCGAAAAAATTTTGCACAAAAAAATATTTGCTATATATTTGCATCCCGAAACGGGAACCCGCCAGTCGAAGACTTACGAGAGACTTCCGTTTCAAAAACGAAATATTCCTCAATAGCTCAGTTGGTTAGAGCACCTGACTGTTAATCAGGGGGTCCCAGGTTCAAGTCCTGGTTGAGGAGCCGGTAAGAGAGACTCGCAAGAATGCGGGTCTCTCTGTTTGCATACTGTTCTTTGCGGAAGGGATTCGCAGCACCGTTCAAACGCAACATTCACGGATACGCTTCGACGACAGCAAGTCTTCTCCCGCAACGGAGACATACAGCGCCTCCCTGCCAATACTGCCCCGGCTACCCAGCATCCACCCACAAACCATATCCGCCCCCTGCTTCGCTCTCCCTTACGCCATCTACGGCACTACGCCTGTCCGACGCTCCATCCAGACATCCTTCTTTTCCCACCACATTTTCCTCGCCGACCGCAATGCCCGTTCGGCTGTCCGACTTCCTGCTTGCACGTCTTATTTATTCATTATCAATATATTATTTACTTTTATCATTACTTTTGCTACCTTGGCCAAAATTTTCAGCGCGTACTTCCTGCCCATTCCGCACACCGTACGGCCGGCAGCACGTACTCGATAGAACACGGACAATTTACCAATTTCAAACTATGAAAAACATCTGCTACTCGGGAGCGATACTCGCTCTGACGACATTGCTTCTGACCGGGTGCGAAGCCCTCCAGAAAGAGTACATGAAAATCACACTCCGGAAACAGGACAAAGTCCTGACATTCGGCCGAGAAGCCGGCCTTGAGAAATCCGTCACGTTCTCCTCGACCACCTCGTGGACTGCAAGCGTACAGGGCGACTGGCTCGCCGTCGCTCCCGACTCCGGCAACAGCGGAAGCAACACAATCACCGTCACGACCCTCACGGCAAACGACGGCAACGATGGACGCACAACCGAAATCACGCTCACCGCAGGCGGAGACCCGGCAACCATTACCGTCGTCCAGAAAGGTACCGAAAGTACCGACGACCCGGACCCGAACAACCCCGACCCGGACGAGCCCGTCGCATCGGACGAGAAGTTCATCACCAAAATACGACTGACCGGAACCGAAGACCCGAACGACGTCTCCGATTTCTACATCGCATACGACGAAAACGGGAACATCGTCGGTACCGACCGGTTCGACATCGACATGGAAGCGGGCGAATGTATCTACTATTCTCACGTAAGCCATACGGTGACAGGTAGCGACGGCAACGAGATTACCGTTCTGACACGTAACGAATGGATAAGCACGGCAGAGATGCAGAGCGAGAAGTCGGAATACACTTCATCCATCCTGCTCGACGACAACGGAAATGCGGTACGACAGCCCTACGCCGTCGGAGACGAGGACTTATGGGTCGAGGCCGCATATAACGCGGACAACACGCTCAAGACCTGGATATGGGCAGGCAAAGAGTATGAAAACCAAGAGATAGCCGCACGGTGGGAAAACGGGAACATGGTATATTTCAACGAAGAAGACATAACGTATGCTCCGGAGTATGCGGCCCCCGAAACCGGATTCGACTTCGGATTTTTCCTCATTCTCGAAAATTGGATTACCCCCGCTTCCTCGTATATGGGTACACCCTCCACGAACCTTCCGGCCGGGACGACCGGCGATTCTCCGAGGACATTCCGGTACGAATTCGACGGAACGGGGCGCGTGACATCCGCGTATGTGGAAGAGTGGGAGCTCCATTACGAAATCTTCTACGGAGAGCAGGAGATGCAGGAGTATCCCAAACCGGTCCTGTAAGCAGCCGTAAAGTCCGGGAAAGCACGTTGTCCCGTACCGGCACCATCCTCCCCGCAGCATGGGAAACGCGATGGAACGGTACGCAGTCGGCCGCTCCGGTACACGCATTCCGTATTGTCATCGTGAGGGCATCCAGCGCCTCACGATGACAATATTTTTTATCTATATCCGAAAACGGCATCGTACCGGAGAAGAATCCGAACGCATCGCACGCCCCAATCGGGCATTCCGGCCTCTTTCCGATGCACAGATTTTAGTAACAGCCCCCGGCAATATCCCCAAAAGTAGGAATTGCCTACCCCACGGGGAGCCGATATTTTTGCACCGGAATTAAAAACAGGAGGATTCATGAAAAAAACAGCGACTGCCTTGTTCTCTTTGCTGCTTGCGATATCCGCCCTCAATGCGCAGGGGCAAACGAAAACATACGACATATCGGGAACAGTAGTGGATTCGCTCTCTTCCGAACCGCTGCCCGGCGTTTACGTAACGGCAGGCAGCAAGGGAGGACAGACGAACGGCGACGGACACTATGTCATCAAGAACGTTCCCGCCGGAAAGGTTACCCTCAAGACCATGTATTATTCATCCTACCCCACCGCCACGCGCGAGATAGAGCTCACGGGCGATACGACGGTCGATTTCATATTGGCCGAACAGATATTCAACATCAACGAAGTGGTGGTGACCGGCACGAGAACGGAAAAAAGACTTGCAGAGGCCCCCGTACTGACTACCGTGATAGGGGAACGGGAGATAGAGAAAGCCGGTTCGGTTTCCATGCTCGAATCCCTGCAGGACAACATTCCCGGCATCGTCATATCGCCCAATGCCATGGGCAATAACATGCGCATCAAGGGGCTCAACAGCCGGTACATCCTGATGCTCGTCGACGGCGAACGCCTCGTATCGGAAGGGGCCGGAGGCAACGTAAACCTCGACCAAATCGACGTGAACAACATCGAGCGCATCGAGATGATAAACGGCGCAGCCTCGGCGCTCTACGGTTCCAACGCCGTGGGAGCGGTCATCAACGTCATCACCAAAAAGCCGGTACACAAGTTCGAAGCAGATGCCAATGCCTCCTGGGCCAACCACAACACATGGCGTACCCGTCTGAGCGCCGGCACGAACCTCAAAAAGTTCTCGGCCCGGGCGAGCGGCTTCCGCAACTCCTCGGACGGCTTCGGCGGCGACGGGGAGGGGGCGTATGCAGCGGCCTACGAAGACTATGGGGCGACGCTTAACATGGGTTACCGTCCGACGGACCGCTCGGACGTGAACGTCGTGGGCCGTTTCTTCAGCCACGAAACCTTCAATCCGACCGGCAGCATGAACGCCTCGCATGCCCTGTCGCACAACCTGTCGCTCGGCGCGAACGGCGGACTCTCTTCCGCAGACAAGCGCAACAGCATGCGGCTCAGCGTGAATTTCGACAAATACTTCGATTACGAGGTCCTCGAAAAGAAGAACGACACGAAGAACAAGGACAACACATCGAGCTACATCTCCGCACGCTTCATAGATACCTTCATTCCTACTGCAAAATGGGAACTCATCGGCGGCCTCGAATACAACCATGAGGAGAATTTCGCCACCTCCACGCTCGGCGCCACGCCGACCACCAAGACGCTCGACGACGCCAACGTGTTCGCCCAAGCCGAATACGAGATACTGAAAAATTTCGACGCCGTGGCGGGCGCCCGCTATACCTACAACAGCCAGTTCGGCTCCGCCTTCACGCCCAAGCTGTCGCTCATGTACGAAGTGGCCGAATGGCGCTTCCGGGGCGGCGTCGGCACCGCATTCCGTGCGCCGAGCATCAAGGAACTCTATTACGACTTCGACCATCAGGGCATGTTCTGGGTCTACGGCAACCCCGACCTGAAAGCGGAGAAAGGGCTCTACTCCTCGCTCTCGGCGGAATACACCGAAGGGCTGCTCAACGTCTCGGTATCGGCCTACTACAACAACATCAACAACAAGATTACCCAGTACGACGTGATAAATGCGGCGGGCGGCAACGAGAAATACTACAAGAACGTGAGCAGCGCCACGCTCCGCGGCATCGACGTAACCTTCTCGTACCTTTTCTCCAAGCACCTTGCCGTGCGGGCCAACTACAGCTTCTGTGACGCGGTGGACAACTCCACGGGGCTCCAGCTCGAAGACAACGTGAAACACAGCGGAACCGTCTCCCTCACCTGGAACGGCCGCATCGCCCGCAGTCCCTTCTCCCTTCAGATAGCCGGCCGGATGAACTCGCCGAAACTCTACCAGCAGATAATTACGGGAAGCGACGGCAGCCAGACGGTCTCCATGGAGGAATCGGACCCGTATTCGATATGGAAAATCGTGCTGGTGAAACCCTTCCGTATCAACAAACACACCATCGAGGTGACCTTCAAGGTGGACAATCTGTTCAACTTCCGCGAGGCCTCTTTCGTGGACCCGGGCCGCCAGTTCCTCATCGGAATACGCTACGCATTCAAATAGCCAATTCAATAATCAAAAACAGCGATAGAAGATGAAAAAAGCAGTTTATTTCATGGCAGCCACAGCAGTGCTGCTCGCACTTTCGTCCTGCTCCAAAGAGCAGGGCAACGACGGAGGTGAAGGCGGGAATGTCCTCGAAGCATCCGTTAACGCCAGCGAAAGCGGCGTATGGCAATACTTCTCGTTCGCCGAAGGCAAGGTGGTCGGTTCGGGCAAGGAGGACGAAACCGACAACGCCGCCTGGGCCGCACGTACCGACTGGGACATTGCCATCAACCGTTACAGCATCCGCACCAACAGCGGAGAGGCCTCTTCGACCGGAGCCAAAGGAGGCGTCTACACGTTCGACAGCACCGTAACCTTCGATTCCGTCGCGGAGGTACCCGCCGGAGCCACTTTCAGCACCGACAAAGCGGTCACCTCGGAGGGGATGGGCGGTACGACCACGACGGTAAAATCGGAAGCTACCGTCATCCTGTTCAAGACCGACGCCGAAGGCAACAAGGTAATGCCGCCGGTCTACCTGCAGGCCCCGGTCTATCTGTTCCGTTCGGCCGACGGCAATCACTGTTACAAGGTGCTGTTCACCCAGTATCAGGACGAAAACAAAGAATCCGGACACGTAATATTCTCTTTTGCCGAAGTTAAATAGACGACCACTTTTTTGCACGGATTGCGGTTACCGGAGGGATGCACGCTGTCAAAACGGATACAGTATGCTCCTTTCGGTAAGCGCATTGAACACGCATTGACTGTAATATGAACAGAAAGAAACTCCTGTACATCATCGGGGGTGTCGCCGCAGCGGTCGCAATCCTCGCCATGCTCTACTGCCGGTTCGCCTCCGTGACAAGGGTAGCGACACTCAACTTTCCCGATTTCACCGTCGAGAAATTCATCCGCTCGAACGACAATCCCTTTATTAAAATCAACCCCATCGGCCTCGACGAAGCCGAAAAGATAGCGAAATACGATTTCGTACTGGTACGCATTCATGGCAGCAGTCTCAACGGCACGCACCTGCAGGCCATCAAAAAGGCGATTGCCAAAGGGGTACCCGTCTATGCCACCGAGAGCGATAACCCCGAAATCAACACCCTGTCGGGCCGGGAACTCGAATACATTGACGCCCTAATGGCCAACGGTTCGATACAGAACTACCGCAGCCTCTTCAACTACGTCCGCAAACACATCGACCGCAAAGCCCTCTTCAACGAACCTTATGCGGAGCCGGTACCGATACCGGAGGATTACTACTTCCACCTGGGCGACGACCAATTCTTCGCCACCTATGAGGAGTACCAGAAATTCTACGAGGAATCAGGACGCTACAGGGAGGGAGCACCCCGTGTGGCGCTGCTTTCGGGCAACATCAACATGCAAAACTCCAACGAGGAGCACATGGCCGCCATCATCAATTCCCTCGAAGAACGCGGGCTGAACGTCTATCCCATCAACTCGTTCGGGACGAAGAAGCTCGGCATGATACGGGCGGTAGCCCCCGACGTCATCATCAACCGCCCCCACGGCCGGCTCGTCATGGGCGGCGGCGAAAGCGGTACGCGGATGCTCCGGGAACTCAACGTGCCCATCCTCGCACCAGTCACCGTCAGCGACCTGTACGAGAACTGGCTGACCGACAGGCAGGGAATGGCATCGGGCGGCATGACCTCGATGAGCATCGTGATGCCCGAACTGGACGGTGCCGTCGCACCGTACGCCGTGGCCGCACAGTTCGAGCGCAACGGCATGAAACTCTTCGACGCCATTCCCGTCCACACGGAAAAATTCTGCAGTCTGGTGGAGCACTATGCCCGTCTGCACGACACGCCCAACAGCGAGAAGAAGGTCGCCATCTACTACTACAAAGGAGCCGGCAAGGGTGCCGTTTCGGCGGCCGATATCGAAGGCGTGCAGTCGCTCTACAATACGCTGAAGGCGCTGCACGATGCCGGTTACGACGTATCCGGCCTGCCCGCCGACGCTGCGGCGCTCGAACGGATGATACAGACCCAGGGCTCCGTACTCGGCCCCTATGCGCTCGGCGCATACGACGAATTCCTGAAGCACGGCAACCCCGAACTCGTCGATGTGGAGACCTTCACGGAATGGACAGAGGAAATCCTTCCCGAAAAGCTGCGCCAGGAACTGCGCGACACGTACGGCGAGGCTCCGGGCGAATACATGGGCGTCGAGAAGGAGGGCCGGAAATACATCGCGGTGGCGCGCATCGTGTTCGGCAACGTCGCCATTCTGCCGCAGCCGCTGCCGGCCGTCGGCGAGGACACGGAAAAAATCGTGCACGGCGTGGAGGGAGCTCCCGCCTATCCCTACGTAGCCTCCTATCTCTGGACGCGCAAGGGGTTCGGTGCGGACGCGCTCATCCATTTCGGGACGCACGGCAGCCTCGAATTCATTCCCGGCAAGCAGGTGGCGCTGTCGGATTACGACTGGACCGATGTACTCGTCGGCGACATGCCCCACTTCTACATCTACACCATCAATAATATCGGCGAAGGCATCATCGCCAAGCGGCGCAGCTATGCCACGCTCGTGACGCATCTTACCGCGCCGTTCATGCAGAGCGAACTGTACGACGAACTGAAAATCCTGAAAGACCGCATCCACCGCATCGAGAACATGGAGGAGAGCAGCGTCAAGCAGAACTACCGCGAGACCATCACGGAGATGGCCGCACGGCAGAACATCCTCTCCGCGCTGGACATCGACTCCACACGGACGCTGACCGATGCCGACATCGACCGCGTACACATCTACCTCGAAGAGATAGACGGCGCCAAGGTGAACGACGGCCTCTATACGCTGGGCGTTCCTTACAGCGACGAGAACCTGCGCAATACGGCCCGCCTGATGAGCATCGACCCGATACGCTACTCGCTCGCCTCGCTCGACGCGGCAAAGGGCCTCATCGACAACGACCGGCTGGACGACATCGCCTTCATCAACCACCGCTACGGAGCAGCGACCGAGAATGCAATAGCGCGTGCGCTCGCCGGGGAGAACCCCGACCGGCTGCTCCGCTCGCTGGTCGGCGCGGAGGGCATGGCCATGCTCGAAGCGGACGACGCGGCACAACGGCAGCAGCAGGAGGCGATGATGCAAATGATGCGCACGATGGCCGCCGAGCCCAAAAAGGAGCTGCCGCGCTTCCTCGACGAACAGGGGAATATCATTCCCGCCGCACCACAGGAACAGCAGGCTGCGGAACAGGCGGCCCAGCCGGCAGCCTCCATGATGGAGATGATGGCGCAGGCCACTCCCGCAGGGGTCGATGCGGGCAGCGAAGAACGCCGTGAGGAACGCATCCTGTCGGCACTGAAAACCCTTCGGGAAGCGCTTCAAGGCGTGAAAGGATATTATACGGCACTGAAGCACAGCACAGACGCGGAACCGGCCGCACTCCTCAACGCCCTGAACGGCGGTTATGTGGAACCCTGCTCGGCGGGAGACCCCATCGTGAATCCGCAGGCCGTTCCCACCGGACGCAACTTCTACTCCATCAATCCGGAGACCACCCCCTCCGCCGAAGCGTGGAAAACGGGCAAACGGCTGGCCGAAGACCTGCTCGCCGCCGAAATGACGGCCAACGGCAAATATCCCGAAAAGGTCAGCTTCACGCTGTGGTCCACCGACTTCATATCGAGCGAAGGAGCGACAATCGCACAGATACTCTACCTGCTGGGCGTGGAACCGATGCGCGACGGCTTCGGCTATATCCGCTCGCTGCGGCTCATTCCCTCCGAACAGCTCGGCCGGCCCCGCATCGACGTGGTGGTACAGACCTCCGGACAGTTGCGCGACATCGCCGCGTCGCGCCTCGAACTCATCAACGACGCCATCGCCATGGCAGCCGAAGCGCGCGACGAAGCGTACGGAAACTACGTGCGCAAAGGATTCGAGGATGCCGAACGCCTGCTGCTCGAAAAGGGATTCTCTCCGGCAGACGCACGCAAATATGCGGGCGAACGGATATTCGGCGGTCTGAACGGCAGCTATGGAACCGGCATCATGGGCCTCGTCGAAAAGGGCGACGCATGGGAGTCGGAAGAGGAGATAGCCCGACAGTACATCCACAACATGGGAGCCCTCTACTCCGCCAACGGTTCGGAGGCCTGGGGCAAAGCCCGCGAAGGGGTGTTCGAAGCGGCGCTGCTCAACACCTCGGTGGTCGTACAGCCGCGTTCGAGCAACACGTGGGGGCCGCTCAGCCTCGACCACGTCTACGAATTCATGGGCGGCATGTCGGCGGCCGTCCGCCATGTCACGGGCAACGACCCGACGGGCTATTTCAACGACTTCCGCAATACGGGACGCCCGAAAGTGCAGGGGCTCAAGGAGGCCATCGGCGTGGAGACCAACTCGACGGTATTCAATCCGAAATACATCCGCGAAATGATGAAAGGCGAAGCGAGCAGCATGGAAACCTTCGCCGAGACCTTCCGCAATACCTACGGCTGGAACGCCATGAAGCCTTCGGCCATCGACCAGCACATCTGGAACAAATACTATGACGTGTACGTCGAGGACGCATACGACCTCGGACTGGAAAAGACCTTCTCCGAGAAGAATCCCTACGCCCTGCAGGAGATGACTGCGGTGATGCTCGAATCGGCCCGCAAGGGAATGTGGCACGCCACGGACGTACAGCTACGCGAAGTGGCCGAGCTGCACACGCGCCTCGTCTCGGAACATGCGGCAGGATGCAGCGGATTCATCTGCGACAACGCCAAACTGCGCGACTTCATCGCATCCAAGGTGGACAAAGAGGCGGCCGAGAGCTACAACAAAAACATAGACGCCGCCCGGCAGGTACAGCTCGAAGAGCAGAACGAGAACAACGTCGTCCTGCAAAAGGAGGAGCAGCAGCCCGAACGCCGCAGGGAAGCGCAGAGGGAAGAGACCGCCCCGGGACGGAACGGTACGGTGTATTGGATTGCCGGCATTCTGCTGGGGCTCGTCATCGTATGGCTGATTGTACGGCGCAAACAGGACAAATAGGCGATGGAACTCTATATTCAAATCATATTCGTCCTCGCACTGGCGAAATTCTGTCTGAAAGCGGCCATGACCGGCCGCTTCTGGACGATGGCCTGTTACGCCTTTTTCGCGGCACTCGTATCGCTGGCGCTCTATCCGACGGTCATTGAACAGCCCGCCACGGTGATAACGAATCTGCTGGCCGACCGGGAACTGGTGACGGACGGGGCGGTACTGACCACGACGGAGGCCATACTCGGCATCTTCGTCTCGGTGTTTCTGCTGAGCAACTACTTCAAACCGAAAGGGCAGCGCAGAAAATCGGTCTTCGTGCTGAAAGTGGTACCCGGCATCCTGTGGATATTCGCGGTGGCCTACTTCGAACTGCTCTTCTTCAGGCAGCGGGTAGGCGCCGATTTCGGGGCCACCGTCGCCATCTATGCGGGTATCGTTTTCGCCGTCGTCCTGCTCGCGGCAGGCTTCATCCACCTCTTCGTCCGACACGAGAGCATGAAGCTCGAACTGAAAATCATGCTCAACATGGGTATCCTCCTCATCGGCCTGCTGGTCAATGCGTCGGCAGCCGACAGTACCGTCGTCTACGCCACCGTCAGCAATGTCGAATGGGGCGCGCTCGCGGCACTAACCGCCGGTACGGCCTGCTTCTTCCTGCTGGGGCTGCTCCTTTCAAAAATAAACTTCAAAAAACTCATTAATAGACATAATTGAAAATGGAATTGATTTCTAACATGTTGTTCTGGCTATCCAACGGGATGCTGATACCGGACATCATTTTTCTGCTCTTCTTCTTCATCAAGGCACTGCTGATGATTGGCGGCTTCTACGGTACGTACATCGCCCGCACCAAAATCAACGTCAAGCTCAACCGCGAAATAGGAAAGACCGGAGTGGAGGAGTTCCTCGACACGCTGCCCGAGGGCAACGGCAAAAGCAAACTGCTGGAGTACCTCCGCAAGATAAAAGCCGCCCCGCAGGACCGGGCGCTCCGCGAAAAGCTCCTCGGCGATTACGAAATAGCCGCGGACAAGGAACTGGGACAATCGAAACTGCTGGTCAAAATCGGCCCGATGCTCGGTCTTATGGGTACGCTCATCCCGATGGGCCCGGCGCTCGTGGGACTCGCTACGGGCGACATCGGCTCGATGGCCTACAACATGCAGGTGGCCTTCGCCACCACCGTAGTGGGTATCGTTATCGGCGCAATCGGTTTCATTACGCTCCAGGTAAAGCAGCGCTGGGTGGCGGACGACATGAACATACTGGAATACGTTGTGGAATCCCTCAATGAAAAGGAATAAGATGGCACGCAGACGAAGACTCATCAAGAACGACGAGGACCACGACCCGATGGCCGTCCTCACCAACCTCTTCGATGTGGCGATGGTATTCGCCGTGGCGCTGATGGTCGCACTCGTCACACGGTTCGACATGACCGAAATGTTCTCGCAGGAGGATTTCACGGTAGTGAAGAACCCCGGTACCGAACAGATGGAAATCATCACCAAAAAGGGAGAGAAAATAGAAAAGTACACTCCGTCGGAAGACCAGAGCGGCAAGAACTCGCGCGGCAAACGCGTGGGCACCGCCTACCAGCTCGAAAACGGGGAAATCATCTACGTCCCCGAATAGGGAAATGTGCAATGGAGAGAGGCAGGGGCCGGGAATGTT
>ENA-OROP01001167-OROP01001167.1-human-gut-metagenome-genome-assembly--contig:-NODE-1167-length-25030-cov-5.792833_pt1 | contig 25030 bp, 20 predicted proteins | sample MGYA00242132_ERZ509056 | MGnify/ENA primary metagenome ERZ509056 (study PRJEB26280, sample SAMEA2338768) | human gut metagenome | biome: human gut; feature: human-associated habitat; material: faeces...
GCCATCATCTTCATATGCCATCTTATTTTTTAGGGACATTTACTGAATATCCCTTTTTATTAAATAATTGTCTATATATCAGATGCGTAAAAAGACAAAAAACAGATCAATCGATTAGAGGAATAGCACGACCCGACCCGATTCCACGTTTCTTGACAGTAGGCTTTCCCTTATAATAAACATCGCCTTTCCCGGTAATAAAAGCTTTCAGATTTTCTTCAGCCCAACAACCTATACTTCCGTTTCCGGTAATATTGCAATTTACATCACGGGCTTTCAGCTCATGACCTTTTATTTCTCCCGAACCGGCAATAGACAAACGGGCTTCACGGCATGTACCGCTTAAAAATATATCTCCCGAACCGGTCATAATACGAGCTTTTACAATGCCATAGTCAAGTTTGTTACAACGAACAAGACCATTACCCATCAGTAGAATATCCAATTCTGAACCGGACAAACTACCGGAAGTCTCGAAAACTCCGCCTGCATCGCTCTGCACTTCCTGCAAATCGGAAGAATAAACGTCCAAAATGATAACCCCGTACTCACGCTTAGCTGTATTGACGAATTTGATCTCTAAAGTTCCGTCTTTCGAAACCGGCTTTACTTCATCCAGAATATTTTCTTCTCCGTAAATCCGGATCAATCCTGCAGAATCCTTACTATGATGATACACTACATTGAATGCCGTATTGATCTTTACTCTATAAAAATCATCTACTTTTATCTCTTTAGTAACATATTTGTTATTTGCGTCACCGACAGCCTGCGCTGAAAATAACGACAATGAAAAGAGACAGCATACCGCTGCTATTCCCCATAAATTTTTCATTCTCATGATCTCTGATTATTTTATAATTAATTCTATTTTATCAATATTTCAGACTCTATTTTATCCAAAATAGCAGACAATTCACCAAGAGTTTCAGCTCTGAGCATGGCTATACGCGTATCCCTAAAATTAGGAATACCCTTAAATAAAGGTGTTGCTGCCAAATGTCTGCGGATATGCAAAATTCCACGACGTTCATCCAACCGATCGACGCTTTCTTTCAATTGCCGACGCAAAACTGACATTTTATCCGAAACAGACAAAGGTTCACAATGCCCGGTTTCCATATATTGCTTTATCTCCTTAAAAATCCAAGGAGAACCGATAGAAGCCCTGCCTACCATAATGGCATCTACACCGTACTTTTCGAATTTTTCACGAGCAATTTGCGGTGTCGTTACATCACCGTTTCCTATGATAGGTATTTTCATGCGGGGATTCTCTTTCACTTTGCCTATCAAACTCCAATCCGCCTCTCCGGTGTACATCTGACTGCGAGTACGCCCATGAATCGCCAAAGCAGCAATACCGCAATCTTGCAACTGCTCGGCCAGTTCTACGATTATTCGGGAATCATGATCCCAACCCAAGCGAGTTTTCACCGTCACGGGGATTTTTACGGCATTCACAACAGCCCGGGTAATCTCAAGCATTTTAGGAATATCCCTCAACATTCCGGCTCCGGCGCCTTTTCCTGCCACCTTTTTCACCGGACATCCGAAATTAATATCCAACACATCAGGACAAGCCTCCTCACAAATACGGGCGGCATCAGCCATGGCTGCTGTCTCACGACCGTAAATCTGTATTGCGACGGGACGCTCTTCATTTCGGATAGAAAGTTTGGCTTGTGTCTTACTCACATTCCGTATAAGAGCATCGCTCGACACAAACTCGGTATATACCATATCTGCTCCGAATTCTTTACACATGAGTCGAAAAGAAATATCCGTAACATCCTCCATAGGAGCTAATAAGACAGGGTATTTGCCCAAATCCATATTTCCTATTTTCATTATTCAATCTATCATTAGATTATGACTATTCTCATATATACAAGAGATATCTTTACAAACGTACAAAAACTTTTTATTTTACAGACAATCACCTCTTATACCGAACTCTCTTTTCACACATTTTTTAAAGTTATCCCGTTCTTATAACCATAAACTATCTTTCTGAACAAGACAAGAAGCTTAGGGCTTGTCGGAATTTTACAGAAGGAAAATTTAGACTGGCTCTTATATACAGCATATTTTTATTACTTTTGCAAAGATATTTACTATCAAAACCAACATATTGTAAATAACACACTTACGAAAAAGAGATAAAAAAGATATAAAATGGAATATAATTTCAGGGAAATAGAAAAAAAATGGCAACAGTACTGGAAAGATAACCAGACGTATAAAGTGACCGAGAAAGAGGAAAAAAAGAAATTTTATGTTTTAGACATGTTCCCGTACCCGTCCGGTGCAGGTCTGCATGTCGGACATCCGCTCGGATACATCGCTTCAGATATTTATTCCCGTTTTAAGCGCCTGAAAGGATTCAATGTTCTGCATCCGATGGGATATGATGCATACGGGCTTCCGGCCGAACAATATGCGATACAGACCGGACAGCATCCAGCAATAACTACCGAAAAAAATATCAACCGTTATCGGGAACAACTCGATAAAATAGGATTTTGTTATGACTGGAGTCGTGAAATACGCACGTGCGATCCGGAATATTATAAATGGACACAATGGGCTTTTGAAAAAATGTTCAACAGTTTTTACTCCTATGATGAACAAAAGGCTCTACCCATAGAAACTTTAACGAAAATCTTCGAAACGTCCGGAACTGAAGGGTTGAATGTCGCTTGTAGCGAAGAGCTTTCTTTTACGGCGGACGAATGGAAAAAGATGAGTGTCAAGGAACAGCAAAAAACTTTGCTGAATTATCGTATTGCCTATTTAGGAGATACGATGGTAAACTGGTGTCCGCAACTTGGAACGGTCCTCGCTAATGATGAGGTCAGCGAAGGTTTGTCGGTTCGTGGAGGCTATCCCGTAGAACAAAAAATCATGCGTCAATGGTGTTTACGGGTATCGGCTTATGCTCAACGCCTGCTCGACGGACTCGACACGATAGACTGGAGCGAGTCTCTCAAAGAAACGCAAAGAAACTGGATAGGACGTTCCGAAGGTGCTGAAATGAAATTTAAAGTAGTAGAATCGGATGTAGAGTTTACGATATTCACAACACGTGCCGATACGATCTTCGGAGTCACTTTTATGGTATTAGCTCCGGAAAGCGATTACGTGGCACAGGTTACTACTCCTGAACAAAAAAAAGAGGTAGATGCCTATCTGGACAGTATCAAACACAGAACAGAGCGAGAACGATTAATGGACAGAAGCGTAAGTGGCGTATTCTCCGGAGCATACGCCATAAATCCGCTGAATAATGAAAAAATTCCTATCTGGATAAGCGATTATGTGCTCGCCGGGTACGGAACAGGAGCGATTATGGCAGTACCGGCACATGACAGCCGCGACTATGCCTTTGCTAAACATTTCGGCTTGCCGATCATCCCGTTGATAGAGGGCTGCGACGTTTCCGAAGAAAGCTTCGATGCCAAAGAGGGTAAAATGATCAATTCTTGCGGAAACGGTCTCGACCTCAACGGCCTTGAAGTAAAAGAGGCTATAGCTAAAACAAAAGCCTTTATACAAGAAAAAGGATTAGGACGGATCAAAGTCAATTATCGTCTGCGCGATGCCATTTTTAGCCGCCAACGATATTGGGGCGAACCGTTTCCTGTCTATTATAAAGACGATATGCCCTATATGCTGGACGAAAGCAAATTGCCTTTGTTATTGCCGGAAATAGATAAGTTTCTACCGACCGAACAAGGTGAACCGCCTCTGGGAAGAGCGAAAAATTGGGAAACAGAAGATCACTTTCCTTTAGAACTTTGCACCATGCCCGGATTTGCTGGATCATCAGCATATTATCTCCGTTATATGGATCCGCATAACAACAATGCACTCGTATCGAAAGAGGCTAACGAATATTGGCGCAACGTAGATCTTTATATCGGTGGAACCGAACATGCCACCGGACATCTCATTTATAGTCGTTTCTGGAACAAATTTCTGTATGATCTGGGAATTGTCTGTGAAGCCGAACCATTCCGCAAATTAGTAAATCAAGGTATGATTCAAGGCCGGTCTAATTTCGTCTACAGAATAAAAGATACCAATACATTCGTATCATACAATCTTAAAAAGAAATATGACACGACCCCTATACACGTAGATGTAAATATCGTAAGTAATGATATTCTCGATATAGAGGCCTTTAAAAAATGGAGACCTGAATTTGAAACGGCAGAATTTATCTTAGAAGAGGGAAAATATATCTGCGGATGGGCAGTGGAAAAAATGTCAAAATCGATGTTCAACGTCGTAAATCCGGATGATATAGTAGAAAAATACGGTGCAGATACTCTTCGTTTATATGAAATGTTCTTAGGTCCGCTCGAACAAAGTAAACCTTGGGATACAAACGGTATAGACGGTGTACACCGTTTTTTGAAAAAATTTTGGAATCTGTTCTTCGACGGAGACAAATTGGTCGTGAATAATGAAGAACCTACACGAGAAGAACTGAAATCATTACACAAACTCATCAAAAAAGTAAGCTGGGATATAGAAAATTTCTCATACAATACCTCTATCAGTGCTTTTATGATTTGTATAAATGAACTTTCTGCGTTAAAATGCAGAAACAGTAAAATACTGGAACAGATCATAATACTGTTGACTCCGTTCGCACCGCATATATGCGAAGAATTATGGTCGCAATTAGGACACACGACATCGGTATGTGATGCTCAATGGCCGGGATTCAACGAAGAATATCTTAAAGAAGATACTGTCAACTATACAATTTCATTCAATGGAAAAGCCCGCTTCAATATCGAATTCGCAGCAGATGCTTCTAAAGAAGAAATAGAAAAAACAGTATTGGAACATCCGTCATCTGCAAAATGGATAGATGGAAAGACTCCTAAGAAAATCATCATCGTCCCTAAAAAAATCGTCAATATCGTTCTTTAAACGAAAAAATTTTTACAAGAATATCCCCGAAAAGTATAATAATTAAGACTTTTCGGGGTTGTTTATGAATATCAGTCTGCTAAGAACCTAAATTTGGAAAAATACAAAAAAGATGTAACTTTGAAATTGTTTTAGAGCGTCGAAATTTTGCTCAGGGCAAGTTTGAAAGTTTCTTTTGAGAACCTTTTTTACGAGAATGATAGTAGGCTATCTGACGAATGAAAACAAGAAAACAGTCCGGAAAAAACGCAAAAATGATCTGATCATATTTTCTTATTGGAAAATTCAGACAAGGTTCTTGATAACAATAATATAAACAGTATCAGCATTATGAATCTAAATTCTCATAAAGCCTGGATCGAAATAAAAGACTACACGATCATCGTCTTCGGATTAGTTCTTTATGCTTTCGGATGGACGAGTTTTCTACTTACCAATGAAATCACCACCGGTGGTATTGCCGGAGTTTCGGCACTCATCTTTTTCGGGACTAAAATCCCGGTAGCAATATCCTATTTTACACTAAATGCTTTACTGCTAATAGCAGCAATACGTATTTTGGGAATACAGTTCTGCATACGCACCATATTCAGCGTCATAGTCATGACTTTGCTTCTTTCATTTTTCGGAATGTATATAAAAGAACCGCTTATTACCGGAGAACCGTTTATGTCGTGCATCATAGGAGGAATACTCTGCGGAGCGGGAATAGGTATTGTCTTCACCCATAACGGCAGCACCGGAGGAACAGATATTATTGCCGCCATGATAAATAAGTATAAAGAAATATCTTTAGGAAGATCTATTTTGTATTGCGACTTTCTTATCATATCGTCCTCTTACGTACTTTTCCATAGCATCGAAAAAATTGTTTTCGGGATCGTAGTCATGGCAGTCATGACTTATACCTGCGATATGGTTATAAACGGAGTCAGACGATCTATACAAATATTGATATTTTCAGAAAAGTATGAGGAAATAGCAGACCGTATCAACAAGGATATCAACAGGGGCGTCACTATTCTTGATGGAATGGGATGGTACTCTAAACAACCCAAAAAAGTATTGGTCATCCTTGCCAAAAGAAACGAATCCTTATCGATTTTCCGACTGGTAAAAGAAATAGATCCTCACGCATTCATATCTCAATCTAATGTAGTCGGCGTGTATGGAGAAGGTTTTGATAAGATCAAAGGATAATATCCATTTGCTGCTATTCCGAACTTGCAAAGAAACCGTACAAATAAAAAAGAAATAAACAGATTTATCAGTACAAATAACACCAAATAAAGAGAAATAAGCTCTGCCGTTATACGCACATCGTTATTAAAAGCTGTTCATACTGTTTAAAACGAATTTATAAGCATATCCAAAATAAGTAAGTACGGCACATATAATACTGAATAAAGGAAAAAGAAAAGCGAACAAATATTTGTTCATAGAAACAAACACCCAACAAAGAAACGGAACAAACGAAACACAAGCCCATTGAATTCCGTTACCTACGTAATCCTTAAAAGAAGAACATGGTATAAATATAAAATCGGATAATGTAAAAAATAAAGCCCAATAGAAACCTGTACCGATCAAAAAACAATAATAACTTTTATTCCTATATAATATATTTCCGAACTCCCGAAAAAACTTATATGCCCGTATCGATTTCATAAAATCTATTTTATATTTTTGTTTCAGAAAGAACTAACAATAATAAGTTTATTTATAACGTTATATATAATAAGTTATTCTATTATGAAACAGATCGTCTTCGCAACAAATAACAAGCATAAATTGGAAGAAATCAGGAATATTCTTGATAATACATTGAATATTTTAAGCCTCGATGATATAAATTGTCATGAAGATATCCCTGAAACCGGAAGCACGATAGAAGAAAACGCACTTATTAAAGCTCGATATATAAAAGAAAAATATGGTTATGACTGTTTTGCAGACGATACGGGACTCGAAATAAAGTCCTTAAACAATGAACCCGGAGTATATTCGGCCCGATATGCCGGAAACGATCATAACTCAGAGAAAAATATGCAAAAAGTCCTTGAAAATTTAAAGGGCAAAAACGATCGTTCAGCCTGTTTCAGAACTTGCATAGCATTAATAACAGGTAATAACGAGTATCTTTTCGAAGGAAAAATAGAAGGAGAAATAATCACAGAAAAAAAAGGAGAATCAGGATTCGGATATGATCCTATATTTGTACCGGACGGATATACTCAAACATTTGCAGAGTTAGGAAATGACATAAAAAACAAAATAAGTCACAGAGCCTTAGCTGTAAAGAAACTTATAAATTTTTTACAACCTATAAAATAAAAAAAGAGTACCTCGATTATGACGAAGAAACTATTCTTTTTTGTCGGTATATTACTTTATTCTCTTTTGTCTTTCGCTCAGACAGAAGTAGGAGCATGGAAAATTTATCCGGTATTCCTTACACCTTCACAAATAACGGAGACGAAAGATAAAATATATTTTCTTTCGGACGGATATTTATTTTCTTATGGTAAAGAAGACGAAGAATTCAGAGAATTGAACCGGTTGAATATATTATTCGACAACGATATAAAACTTATAAAATACAATGATCAACACGATATATTGACAATTGCTTATACAAACAGCAATATAGATCTTATAATAGGGGAATCGGTATATAACATACCTTACATAAAAAATACAGCCATAACTTCTTCTAAAAATATCAACGACATAACTTTCTACAAAGACGAAATATATCTTTCTACAGACTTCGGTATCGTTATATTGAATGTTTCCAAAAAAGAGATAAAAACAACTTATAATTTCAATAAAGCCATTAATTCTGCCGCAGTAATGGGAGAATACTTTTATTGTCTGGTACAAGGAGAGGGGCTTTATCGCTGTAAACTGGACGATGTATTATACGATTTCGACAATTGGGAAAAATGTTATTCGACCGGAGGCACTCAATTGCTTTCTTTAGAAAACGGAATATGGATGTTAGATACTAATAAAAATATCATTTACTTCGATACGGAAAATAATCCTACCGCTATTTATAATAAAGGCGATATATCCTCTATAAAAGAAACGAATACCAGCTATATGGCCTGCGGAACAAATAACATAATAGTATATGATAAAAACAATAACAAAACCGATGAAATCATTTATTCTGATTACAATATGTCGGACATTGTTCCGATAGATGTAAGTATGAATAATAGACAAAATACATATTGGATATTACATAAAAAAGGCATTGCCGCATTTAAAAGAAACAACGAATCTTTTCAGCAATCTAAAAATATAGACAACCTCAATTACTCTACTGTCAATATTCCCTATTTCTTAACTATGACCGACAATGGTAAATTATATGTCAGTACACAGGGTGTAAGCAGTAAAAATATTTATGACCAATACATAGATTCTCACATCTCGATTTATGAAAATAATCAATGGTTTAATATAGAAACAAATAATATTCCAACAAACATGCATACAGACATAAAGTTCTGTACGACTTATAATATTGCCGAAGATCCGGAAGACCCGGAAACTTTCTATATAGGAACATGGTTCGAAGGGTTGTATCGTTTCAAAAACAATCAATATGATGCACACTGGAATGGACAAGAAGACAACTCTCCTATTTCAAGTTCAGATGGTTGGAGTTACCAAATTAATTGCTTGAATTTTGACAGTGATAAAAATCTTTGGATGAAAAACATTACCAAAGGTATTATAGTATTAAAAAAGGATGGAAATTGGATAAATCTCGACTATCCCGATATGCAGAACAAACAATATACCGAACAAATAATATTATGCAAACACTCTTCTTCCAAATGGGTTATTATTCCTAAAACATCTTTTGTTTTCGCTTTTAATACGAATAATACTTTGGAAAATATGAGTGATGACCAGACCCGAAAATTTTCGACTTTTTCGGATCAGGATAATAAACAGATAGACGGAAACGACTTTATTTGTGCTGCAGAAGACAGAAACGGACAGTTATGGATAGGAACAAACAGAGGGCCTATCGTATTAAATAATCCTGACAATTTCATGCAATCGGACTTTAGATGTACACGGATAAAAATACCGAGAAATGACGGAACAAACGCGGCAGATTTACTTCTAAATGATGAAAATATACAATATATCGCTGTAGACGGAGCTAACCGCAAATGGATAGCTACCCAATCATCGGGAGTATATTTGGTTAGTGAAGATGGTCTTGAAACCATACACCACTTTAACATGGACAATAGCATATTGCCTTCGAATAATGTTCTCTCGATAGCCATAAATAAAACTACCGGAGAGGTATTTTTCGGAACTGAAAAAGGATTGGTTTCTTACCGTTCCGATGCAACCGAACCCAAAGAAGATTTCTCTAACGTATATGCATTTCCTAATCCTGTTCGTCCCGATTATACAGGAGTTATAACAATTACAGGATTACAGGAAAGATCTTTAGTCAAAATTACCGATACGACCGGAAATCTTATTTATCAAAATTATTCGGAAGGCGGTCAAATGGTTTGGAACGGACTGAACAGAAACGGAGATAGGGTGAAAACAGGAGTATATTTGGTATTTGCTTCATCCAGCAATGGGAAAGAAGGTGTCGTTACCAAAATATTAATAGTAAATTGATGACTTTTTTTACTGAACTTTAAGAGCCTGTTTGAATTTTGCTCGGATCAGATTTGAGAATTTCTTTCGAGAATATTTTTCTGATTTTACGAGGATGGCAGCAGGCTATATGATGAGAGAAAACATCAATCTGACCTGATAGTATTTTCTTATAGGAAAATCTAAACAGGCTCTTAAATAAATTTGTTATGAAAAAGATTTTAATATTATGTATGACTGCCACTATCTGCATTACTTTTGCAACGGCACAAAACAAAAAATCAGTATCGGCAAATTCTATTCAGAAAGAAAAAACACAACAAACAGAGAGTAAAAAAATATTAGATGCCATACAGAATATAAAATATCGGTTATTTCAGCTTCTCCCATGAACGGAAAGACCGTATATCTCACCTCTCCCTATTCTGTAAAAATAAGTAACGATTCGGCATATATAGAACTTCCTTATTTCGGTGTAGCTTATTCTGTTCCTTACGGTGGCGGAGAAGGAGGAATAAAAGCAAAAAACAAATACGAAAATTATAAACTTCGTACTCTTAAAAAAGGAAAGTATGCCGTTAGTTTCAATATAAGAGGAAACGAAGATTTTTTCAAGGTATCCATAGATATGTGGCCTTCGTCAGGTAGAGCATACATACATGTACAACCGAACAATAAACAAGGTATTTCTTACAACGGAAACATTGTTTTATAGCTTATTTAATTTTCAAAGATAAATTCTACTATAATGTCAAGCCGAAACTGAAACATTCAGACCGGCTTGACGTATTTTCAAAGCTATTTTTTCAAGTTCTTCCTTAGATAGTTTTACAAGGTTTTTCTCAGGAGTCTCTCTATCTATACTATAAATCATTACTTGTTTAGGGTTTATGAGTTTTACGGTTTCTAACCATGCATCCACTTCTTTATCTGTCGTATTATCTATTCTTTTACCCTTATGCTCTCCACGTAAAAATAAAGTCTGTATAATCAAATTTCCATTAAAACGTTTCAGATTATCAACTAACTTATCAACCGAAAATTTCGGTTGATTAGGTTCATTAATGAGTTTTATAGTATCTAAAAATACAGAATCCAATTTCAATATATTATTATCCACTCTATTCAATGCTCTGAAGACAGACTCTTTTCCTATATGACAGGCATTAGATAAAACACTCACTTTAGCCTCCGGAAAATATCTATTCCGCAAATTTATAGTATCTTCTATTATTTCTTCGAACTGCGGATGCAAAGTAGGTTCACCATTACCGGCAAAGGTAATAACATCTGGTTTTTCTCCCTTTTCGACCATAAGCTTCAACTTATCATCTAATGCATTATACACAGCCTCCCGAGTAGGCAAGCCGTTTTTACCCCGCTTGTCGGCATTATATCCGCACTCACAATAAATGCAATCGAAAGAACATACTTTACCGTCATCGGGTAAAAGATTCACTCCTAAAGAAACACCCAATCTTCTACTATGTACCGGTCCGAAAACAATTTCTCTAAATAGAATAGTTGACATATTTTTCCTTTTTACCGACTACAAAAATAATCATTCGCTTTTTCTGTAACAAAAACGAATTGTCAATTGTTATATCAACTATTTTACTCTAATTGTTAATAAACAAAATAATAAACTTATATACAATTGATTATATAATATAATCAATATCTTATAAACAGATAAATTACTAGTTATTAACAAGCTGAAACTATATAATAAATAATGCAAAAAATAAAATTCATACTTACTAATACACTATTTTTGTAACTGATGAAGAAAGTAGTAGTCATAATATGTAGCATAGTATGTTTATGCGGGTTAACCTCCCCTATACATAGTCAGTCCGTAGCTTATAATCAGATGTACAGGACAATTATAGAAAACGGAGATACTGTATGGATGGTACTTATGCGACCTGTTTATTGTTTCCCCCCGTTAAAATTCAAAAACAGCAAAGAAGAAAAATACTACTGGAGAACCGTACGTGATGTAAAAAAAACTCTGCCCTACGCAAAACTTGTATATAATGCACTCATAGAAACTTATGAATATATACAAACCCTACCTGAAAAAGAAAGAAAAGCTCATTTAAAACGTATGGAGAAGGAACTTTTCAAAGAATATAAACCCGTATTGAAAACATTCACCTATTCTCAAGCTAAATTGCTCATAAAACTCATAGACAGAGAATGTAATCAATCTTCCTTCAATCTTATAAAAGCTTTTTTAGGAGGTTTCCGGGCAAATGTATGGCAAACTTTCGGAAGTTTGTTCGGAGTGAGCCTTAAAAAAGAATGGGAACCGGAAGGGAGCGACAAAATGCTGGAAAGAATATGTATCTTAGTAGAATCGGGACAACTTTAATACATAAAATTTATCTCAACATTTTAAAGAAATCCCATATAACTAATCCTGCAGTTACCGATACATTTAAAGAATGCTTTGTCCCGAACTGAGGTATCTCTATACTTTGATCACACTTATCAACAACGCTTTGTTGCACTCCTTTCACCTCATTACCCAAAACGACAGCGTATTTACAATCTTTATTCAACTGTAAATCAGATAATATGATACTGTTTTCAACTTGTTCTATGGCATACACGATATACCCTTCTTCATGTAATTTATCAACAGCAGCGTTAGTATCCTCGAAATAATGCCACTCGACACTATCTTCTGCTCCTAAAGCCGTTTTATGTATCTCAGGATGAGGAGGAGTAGCAGTAATGCCGCATAAATAAACAGCTTTCACTAAAAAAGCATCGCTTGTGCGAAAAACCGACCCTACATTATTCAAACTCCTTACATTATCCAGAATCACTATAAGAGGTATCTTATTTTTCTTTTTAAATTCTTCCTGCGAAATTCGATCAAGTTCTAAAATAGTCTTCTTTTTCATTATCTCTAAATATTACGCATCTTAATATATTGCAAAGATATAATTTTCTCTTTGTGCAAACCCTATTAAAAGTATGCTGATAACTTGTGAAAAACATCGGATAAATAAAGAATAACTTTTTCTCATCAAACATAGGACAATTAAAATATTCTATTATATGAAACGAGAAATCTAAATTACAAATCAAAAACACAAAAGTTTTAAATGAATATATCAACTGTAAAATAAGGGTTTATCCATACAGTAAATAAAAGAAAGTTTTTAACTTTGCTACTTATTAACGTATAGTTAATTATGATGGTAAAACTCTTATAATAAGAGAAAACAGATGTTGATATACTCTTTATAAAAAGACATAAAACCTTAATAACTTAATATACAATAGTTCTTATAAAAAAGATATCAATACTATCAACAAGCTATTATCATCATCTATTTTAAGTTTTAAATAAATAAAAGAAGAAATATAATTATGAGTATTGTGAACATCGATAAGGGATATGTCGATTTCCCTGTTCCGGAAGGTATAGACTTGAGAAAAGAGATCGATAGATTGCGGAAAGATAAGAATGCCGTGATACTTGCCCATTACTACCAATCGGGAGATTTACAAGATATAGCCGATTTTGTAGGGGACAGTCTGGCTTTAGCTCAATGGGCATCTCGGACAAAAGCCGACATTCTCGTATTATGCGGAGTTCATTTTATGGGTGAAACAGCTAAAATTCTTTGTCCCGATAAAAAAGTTTTAGTTCCCGATCTGAATGCCGGATGCTCTTTAGCCGATAGTTGCAATGCTACCGACTTTGCCGAATTCATCAAAAAAAATCCCGGACACACGGTCATTTCTTATGTTAATACATCGGCTGCGGTCAAAGCTCTTACCGATGTAGTGGTCACTTCTACGAATGCCCGTCAAATAGTAGAAAGTTTTCCTGTTGAAGAAAAGATTATATTCGGACCTGATAGAAACCTCGGGAATTATATAAATAGCGTCACAGGGCGTAATATGAAGCTATGGAATGGTGCATGTCATGTACACGAACAATTTTCTGTTGAAAAAATAGTGGAATTAAAAAAAGAGTATCCTGATGCCTTATTATTGGCGCATCCTGAATGTAAAAACGTCATATTGACGTTGGCTGATAAAATAGGGTCTACGGCTGCATTATTGAAATTTGCAACTCAGTCTGAAGCAAGACGATTTATCGTAGCTACGGAATCGGGTATTTTGCATGAAATGCAGAAACAGAATCCTGATAAAATTTTTATTCCCGCCCCGCCTAATGACAGTACTTGTGCTTGCAATGAATGTAATTTTATGCGGTTAAACACGATGGAAAAATTATATAACTGCCTTAAATATGAGCAACCTGAAATTACAGTGGACGCTGAAATAAGAGAAAAGGCCGTATTGCCTATTCAGAGAATGCTCGATATTTCGGCGAAATTAGGACTCTGATTTATTTTTTCGAAGTATATTTATATTTCTTAGAAGTCCTTCGTATTTTATTCGTTTGACAGCCGATTTTTTAAATATGCGGTTATAATCTTCGTGTGTCAGATGTTCAAGTTTCTCTTGATCGAGAGATAAAAACTCGGAAGAAGGTTCAAACTCCGGTATTGTTGTGGGAATAGAAAACCTGTTCCAAGGACATACTTTCTGACAAGTATCGCAACCATATACTCTATTATTCATTTTAGAGCCTATTTCAAATGGAATATCAGACCTGTTCTCTATCGTTTGGTATGATATGCACCTGTTAGAGTCAAGTGTCGTAAAATCGCCCGGAATCAAAGCCTGTGTGGGACAGTGTTCGATGCACGAATTGCAATGTCCGCATCTGTTTTGCATGGGAGTATCCCATGGTAGTTCGAGAGAAGAAATTATTTCTCCTAAAAAGAAAAAAGATCCTTTTCCCGGTATGATCAGTTGTGTATTTTTTCCTATAAATCCTATACCGGCCTGCTGAGCCCAGTAACGTTCCATGATGGGAGCTGTATCGCAAAATATTCTTCCTTCTATGGGAGTCAGTGTATTTATATAAGAAAATAATTCATTTAATTTTTCTTTTAGAACAATGTGATAATCTTGTCCATAAGAATATAGTGCGAATTGAGGATGATTTTCAGGAATGTGTATAGAGGGATAATAATTCAAGGCTACTACAAGCACAGAACGAGCGTTTTCTACCAATAATCGAGGATCGAATCTTTTGTCTTTATAATTTCTCATATATTGCATTCGGGCTTCTTTACCCTTCTGTAACCATTTGTCGAAATGCAAACGGCAATCTGCATCGACTTCTTTTACAGGGGTTATACCGCAAGCTGAGAAACCTAAGGCAAAAGCTCGTTCGAAGATTTTATTTTTAAGGGAAAATTCGTTCAAAATTATATCCTTTTTCTAATAACCATTCGATTGATTTAGGAAGAGCATAACGTAAATTTTTTTGAGATTTGAGAGAATCGTGGAAAACGATGATAGATCCGTTTCTTACAAATTTCTTCACGTTATTAAAAACATCTTCTCCGTTTAATTTTTTACTGTAATCGCGAGTTACCACATCCCACATGATAATATGATAATCGAGTTTTTGTAAAGTGAGGAGTTGAGAGAAACGCATGTGACCGTGAGGAGGTCTGAATAATTGGCTTTTTATGAGTTGATTAGCCGCTTCTACATTTCTCACATAGTTTTGAGTAGTATATTTTATACCTTGTATATGGTTCATTGTATGGTTTCCCGTAGAATGTCCCCGCAATTTTATCTCTTCATATAATTCTCTGTTTCGGGCAACGTTTTCTCCCACACAAAAAAAAGTAGCTTTTACTTGATAATGATCCAATAAGTTAAGTACCCAGGGAGTTACTTCGGGAATAGGACCGTCATCGAAAGTAAGATATATATTTTTTTCTTTTCCCGGAACAGGAATACGCCATATTGTTTCCGGATAAAGCATTCTATATAAATAAGGCGGCTGTTCTATCAACATGACCAAAACTTTTTAAAACAAATAGGATATTCTCTCTTATAACGAGAATATCCTATTCGTCGAATATTTATATTTTTACTGTTGTTGCAGCATGGCAGTAGGATCTATACCTATGCTTTTTAGTTTATTGACATATTTCATTGCCGATTCTTGATCGTTCTGAGAAATGAACATAGGTATGACATTTTTTATAAGAATAAACTGATTGATCTGTACATCTCTGTCTATCGATCTCAATTGATTAGGAGTAAGAGTTGTGTACCATTTGAGGTATTCGAAAGAATTATCGGCTATCTCTTCCAATAGTTTTTTCGCTTTTTCTTTTTGTCCCAATTGATAATAATTCATAGCCAATTGAGTAGAAATGTAGTCGTGAGGAATTGCCGTGCCTGGAATTTTTTCCATACAATAATCCAACGCTTTCAATGCTTTATCTGTTTTACCTTCTTCCATTAGCTGGCCGATAAGTTCTACAAACATCATACGCAGCGTAAAACACATTCTTCTTATGTTTTCGTCTAAATAAACGTTAGGATTCTCAATGCCTCCCCATACGAATTTGTTCATCATATTGTCATACATTTTTTCCGTATCGATAGAACTGTCTCCATCCGGATTTTTGACAGGTACGATACGATATGCCAATCCTACACGGCTGAAATACGGTTTAAGATTCATATACATTTCCGGTCCTACGGTTACTGCATAATATATAGGACGTTTCCAGCCTTCTTTCGCATTTGTATTGATCATATCCAGAATAGCTATTTCGTTTAATGTCATGGAATTTTTATTTGTGTATGACAAATCTATTCTTTTAACGATACTGTCTTTCAGTTCAGGAGTTACAGTTCCCGATTTCAATACAGATGCAGAATCTACAGGTATATAAAAAGCATTGGTAGGGAAATAGTTGAAAGTACCTTGTGCTTCGGGTATTTTCTTGGTCCATTCTTCATCGGACAAGAAAAAGTTCATTGCATCGCTTACCGACATAGGTTGTTGTGTAACGTTATATAAGTAAGCATATTCGCGTTTTCCGTTACCGTATTGATATTCTTTCATAGATATAGGAAGAGGAGTAGATTCATAAGCTTGACTCTTCATCTGATCTATATACCAATCGGTTTGCAAGTAACTTAGATTACATACACGTACATCGGTACGATAACCTTCCGTTTCTTGTACATACCATAAAGGGAAAGTATCGTTATCTCCGTTGGTAAAAATAATACCGTCTTTTTCTATACAGGAAAGGTAATTTTTACCGAAATCTCTACAAGTATAACGTCCCGAACGATCGTGATCGTCCCATGTCTGACTTACCATTTGTATAGGTACTATGAGACAGAGTACGGTGGCTATGGAAGATGCCACTTTCGGAGAAAGGTATCTTTCAAGACCTTTACTTATTGCCGCTACACCTAAACCTATCCAAATTGCAAATGCGTAGAAAGAACCGGCATAAGCATAATCTCTTTCACGCGGTTGATAAGGAGTTTGATTCAGGTAAATAACAATAGCTATACCGGTCATGAAAAATAAGAAGAACGTTACCCAAAATCCTTCTATACCTTTTTTTCCCGAATATGCTTGAAAGAATAATCCTATAAGACCCAATATGAGCGGCATCATGTAAAATACATTGCGTCCTTTATTGTTTGCCAGTTCGGAAGGAAGATTAGTCTGATCTCCGGCCAGGTGTTTATCTATAAAATTAAAACCGCTGATCCAATTACCTTTACTTACCTCTCCGTTTCCTTGCAAATCATTTTGGCGTCCTGCAAAATTCCACATGAAATAACGCCAGTACATAAAATTCAATTGATAATCGAGGAAGAATTTCAAATTCTCTCCGAAAGTAAGTTTATAGACTGTATGAGTTTCTCCCTGGTAATTTTTTACTTTAACAGGTTTTCCTTTGAAATTAGTCCACTCTTTATAAGCTTCTATATGTTGAGGACTACTGCTGTACATACGAGGGAAAAACATATCCAGTTCGGGAGTATATATATAATCTCGTTTATGGTCTATGATTATATATTTGTCTTTTTCGTTTTTATCGGTTTTTATATTTCTTCTCCATATAGCTGAACCTTCCTTAAACATGGGTGCTCCGTTATTGTCGCGTGCTACATCCGATACGAACGTATTTCCGAACAGAAGAGGACGATCTCCATATTGTTCCCGATTCAGATAACTTGCCAATTTGAATACATCTTCAGGAGAGTTTTGATCCATAGGCGTGTTTGCAGAAGAACGAATCACGATCAGGGCATAAGAAGAGTAACCTATGAAAATAACCATGATAGATACCAAAATAGTATTCAAAGCACGAACCGGCAGCTTTTCTTTGAAGAAAAGATAACAAGCTAAAATGATAGATAACAATATGCCTATCCATATTTTATCTCCTATAAAAGGAATACCTACCATAATGACGCTTATTAAAAAAGAGAGCCGCAAACGGAACTTATTTTTTTGACTGTATGTTTCATAAATAGCCCAAGAAATGCATCCTATTACGAGGAAGAAATAAATAATGACACCGGTATTGAAAGGTGCGCCGAATACGTTTACAAATAAAAGTTCCGCCCATCCGGCGACTTTTACAAATCCCGGAATCAATCCGTATAATAAAATTACGATTATAGCGAACGAAATGGCAATAGCTATAAGAGAGCCTTTTGCATTCGTATTTTTGAATTTTCTGTAGTAATATACCAGTACGATAGCCGGAATACATAATAAATTGAGAAGATGTACTGCAATGGATATACCGATAAGATAAGCTATAAGTACTATATACCGGTAAGAATGAGGTTCGTCGGCTACAGTTTCCCATTTCAAGATGAGCCAGAATACAAGAGCCGTACAGAAAGAAGAATATGCATAAACTTCACCTTCTACTGCCGAAAACCAAAAAGTATCACTGAATGCGTAAGCTAAAGAACCTACGAGTCCGCTTCCCAAAATAGCGATCATTTGTCCCATACTCATCTCTTCTCCTTCTTTTACCACTATTTTTCGGGCAAGATGAGTTATAGTCCAAAATAATAATAATATAGTGCCTGCACTGAGTAGTCCCGACATCAGGTTTATCATGTAGGCTACCTGAGTAGGATCAGAGGCAAAATTTGCGAAAAATCTTCCCGTTAACATGAAAATAGGATTTCCGGGCGGATGTCCTACTTCGAGTTTATATGCAGAAGAAATGAATTCTCCGCAATCCCAGAAACTGGCTGTTGGTTCCAGCGTTAAAATGTAAGTTACGGCCGATATGACAAACACGACCCAACCTAAAACGTTGTTCAGTAATTTGTATTGCTTCATAGATTTTATTTGATGAAGAGGCTATAAGCTCTATATGCGTTGCAAATATAGGAAAAGATTGTCAACAAAATGTTTTAAAGATTGTAATAATCTCTCTATTAAAGCTCTTCAAGAGAATAAAATGCAATAATAAGATATGATTTTTTGTTAATTCTCCTTTTATTATTACTTTTATCACATATAAAATGAAGTTATTTATGCTCAAAAAAATATTGGTTACGGGTGCGGGAGGTTTTATAGGAGGTTTTATAGTAGAAGAAGCTTTGCGGCGAGGTTATGAAACTTGGGCCGGTGTTCGTGCCTCTACCAATAAAGAATATTTGAAGGATGAAAATATAAAATTTATAGACCTTAAATTTAATGATAAGGAACAATTGAAAAAACAGCTTTCAGAACAAAAAGAAAAGTTCGGTGCGTGGAATTATATTGTTCATAATTTGGGAGTGACAAAATGTAAAAACCCTGAAGACTTCGATCTGATCAACTACGGTTTTGTAAAAAATTTTACCGAAGCTTTAATAGAAACCGAAACCGTCCCCGAGCAATTTATCATGATGAGTAGTCTGGGTGCGTGGGGAATAGGTGATGAAACAGGTTTTACTCCTATACGACAAAGCGATGTTCCGCATCCCAATACTCGTTATGGGAAGAGTAAACTTAAAGCAGAACAGCATCTTTATTCCTTATCGAATTTTCCTTACGTGATAATGCGTCCTACCGGAGTATACGGTCCTCGTGAAAAAGATTATTATCTGATGATGAAAACTATTAAATTCGGATTTGACTTTTCTGTCGGATATAAAAAGCAATTGATAACTTTTATTTATGTTCGGGATTTGGTAAAAGCTATTTTTCTGGCTATAGATAAAGGTGTTAAACAACGAGGATATTTTATTTCTGACGGAGGAGCTTATACTTCTACCCAATTTCGCAAATATATAGCTTCAGCTATGGGAAAGCGATTTGTCATTCCTATTCGTTTACCTCTTGTTTTTCTAAAGATTGTTTCTTATTGTGCCGAATTTTTTGCGTCTTTGACAGGTTCTGCCAGTACGCTTAATAGAGATAAGTATAATATTATGAAGCAACGTAACTGGATTTGCGATATAACTCCTTTACAAAAAGAACTTGAATTTGAACCTGATTATCCTTTGGAAAAAGGTGTTTATGAAACTGTAAACTGGTATAAAAAATCGGGTTGGTTATAATAGATGAATTATTTTTAGTTACACAAAACAATAACACACATGAAATCGAAAAAAGTAATTTTATTTACACTGCTGTTTTTTTCAGCTTTTTCTTTTAGGGCCGAGAATCCTCCGTATAAAAATCCGGAATTATCTCCGGATGAAAGAGCTTTGGATTTATTGAATAGGATGACTTTGAAAGAGAAGTTCGCCCAAATGCACAATAACAGCGGAGGTATAGAACGTCTGGGCGTTCGTCCGTATGATTGGTGGAATGAAGCTTTACATGGAATTGCACGTGCGGGAAAAGCAACGGTTTTTCCGCAAGCAATAGGTCTGGCAGCGACTTTTGATGATACGGCTGTTTATGAAATGTTCGATATGGTTTCGGATGAAGGAAGGGCGAAATATCATGATTTTCAGAGAAAAGGAATGTATAACGGTTATAAAGGACTTACATTCTGGACTCCGAACATCAATATTTTCCGTGATCCTCGTTGGGGACGCGGCATGGAAACATATGGAGAAGATCCTTTTTTGACTACGAAAATGGGGCTTGCTGTCGTAAAAGGTCTTCAGGGAGACGGTACTCAAAAGTATGATAAGGCTCACGCTTGTGCGAAGCACTATGCTGTTCATAGCGGACCTGAATGGAATAGGCATAGTTATAATGCCGAAAATATTTCTATACGTGATTTAAGAGAAACTTATTTGCCGGCTTTTAAGGCGCTTGTTACAGAAGGAAAAGTGAAAGAAGTAATGTGCGCCTATAACCGTTTTGAAGGAGAACCTTGTTGTTCTAATAAGACTCTGTTGATAAATATATTGAAAGACGAGTGGGGATTCGATGATGTTATCGTTTCCGATTGCGGAGCTATTGCCGATTTTTATACAAAAGGCAGACATGAGACTCACACTTCGGCAGCAGATGCATCGGCAGATGCGGTTATATCCGGGACAGATTTGGAATGCGGCGGTTCTTATTGGGCTTTGGATGAAGCTTTGGAAAAAGGACTAATTACCGAAACTAAGATCAATGAATCTGTTTTTCGATTGCTTCGTGCCCGTTTCGAATTGGGAATGTTCGACGATGACTCTTTGGTATCTTGGTCTTCTATTCCTTATTCGGTAGTTTGTTGCGATAAGCATAAGGCAAAGGCCTTGGAAATGGCACGTAAAAGTATGGTATTGTTGAGTAATAAAAATAATACGTTACCCTTGAGTAAAAGTATAAAGAAAGTAGCGGTAATGGGACCGAATGCTAATGACTCGGTAATGCTTTGGGCTAATTATAACGGGACGCCCGACAGATCGGTTACTATATTGGAAGGAATTAAAGCGAAGTTGCCTGAAGGAAGCGTAATTTATGAAAAGGGATGCGATTATGTAGACACCGAAGTTTTTCTCAGTTATTTCGATCGGTGTCAATATAATGGTAAAAAAGGTTTTAAAGCGACTTTTTGGAATAATCGTGATTTGTCGGGAGATATTGCAGCGACAGGTCAAATAAGCGAACCTTTTAATTTCGATACGGGAGGAGAAACAGTCTTTATGCCCGGAGTGAATCTAAAAGATTTTTCGGCCCGTTTCGAGTCTGTATTTATTCCTGAACGAACCGAAGAGGTTGTATTTACTATATCGGCAGATGATGGTTGCCGTGTTTATGTCGACGGAAAAGAAATTATTTCGGATTGGAAAAACGGACCTGCATCCAGAAAAGATTATCGGATGAATGTCGAAAAAGGAAAGAAATATGATATTCTTATCGAATATTATCAGGGAGGAGGAAAAGGAGCACTTAAATTCGATGTAGGGTTGAGCCGTCAAATCGATTATAAAGCTGTCGCCGAAAAAGTGAAAGATGCAGATGCTATTATTTTTGTCGGAGGTATTTCTTCTTCTCTTGAGGGAGAGGAAATGGGAGTGAAATATCCCGGATTCAAAAACGGTGACCGCACGAATATAGATCTTCCTCAAGTACAGAAAAATATGATGAAAGCTTTGAAAGAAACAGGAAAGCCCGTAATTTTTGTATTGTGTTCGGGAAGTACTATGGCTTTATCTTGGGAAGATAAAAATATGGACGCTATTCTTCAGGCTTGGTATCCGGGACAGGAGGGGGGTACTGCGGTTGCCGATGTGCTTTTCGGAGATTACAATCCTGCCGGGCGTTTGCCGTTGACTTTTTATGCATCTTCCGATGATCTTCCTGATTTTGAAAATTATAATATGTCCGAAGGTCAAGGGCGTACTTATCGTTATTTTAAAGGAAAACCCTTATATCCTTTCGGGCATGGATTGAGTTATACCGGTTTCAGTTATTCGAAAGCTAAATTGAATAAAAAGTCTATGAGGGTAAATGATTCGGTATTTTTGAGTCTGAATTTGAAAAATACGGGTCTGCGAGACGGGGATGAAGTAGTTCAAGTATATATACGCAATTTGCAAGATCCCGAAGGTCCTTCTAAATCATTGAGAGGATATAAACGTGTTTCGGTAAAAGCAGGGCAAACCGTACCTGTAAAAATAGATTTGCCGGCTTCTTCTTTCGAATTTTTTAATCCGGTGACTGAGAAAATGGAAGTACGACCGGGAAAATATGAAATTCTTTATGGCGGAACATCCGATAATAAGCAGTTGAAAAAACTCGGTTTAGAAATCAAATGATAGATAGAAAAATATGATATGAAAAAGATCTGCTTAAATAGTCTCGCTTAAGCAGATCTTTTTTGTTTCTATCAATTTTATTTTGTGATTTTTATGTCGGGATTGCATTTGATTGTTTCACGGATAAACCCTTCTTTATCATAGGGAGAAATAGCTATTCTCCGATTATCTTTGCAGTATAGTATAATCTGGTCACTTGATAAAGCATACCTTTTTGTAGGATTCGTAGTAAATAACGAGTTTTTTTTCGGATGAGAAATAATTTCCGATATAATATCTAACTTGATTTTTATTACAGGTAAATATCCCGATTTGATATATAACATATTGTTATTGAATATATATTCCGTGTGTATAAAAGAAGGAACGAACAATACGTTTATGATGAGCGTGATGACTAAAAAAATGATCGATTTAATCCACATACTGTAAAAAAGGAGAATGATCGTTATCAGCAGTAATATATGGGTGAGAATTCCTATTTTTGATTTGAATGTACGTTGCATAAAAATAGATTTTTTACGAAGATACAACATTGCTACTTTATTTTTACCTTTGTGTTTAGAAAAGTTCGGATACGCTCGGCAATCGTATCGAAAAAAAGAAAAATATGACACATAAATTTGATTTTTTGGTAATAGGCTCGGGTATAGCAGGGATGAGTTTTGCCTTGAAAGTAGCTGAAAAAGGTCGTGTAGCTGTAATTTGTAAAACAGGTCTTGAAGAAGCGAATACGTTTTACGCACAAGGAGGAATTGCTTCTGTAACCAATACGCTGGTCGATAATTTTGAGAAACACATTGAAGATACGATGATTGCGGGAGATTGGATCAGCGATCGGGCTGCGGTCGAGAAAGTGGTGCGAGAAGCTCCCGGTCAGATTAAGGAGTTGATCGATTGGGGAGTAAGTTTTGATAAAGACGAGAATGGAAAATTTGATCTTCATAAAGAAGGAGGACATTCCGAATTCCGCATTTTGCATCATCAGGACAATACCGGAGCTGAAATTCAGGATAGTTTGATCAGAGCTTTGAAAAATCATCCGAAAATTAAAGTTTTTGAGAATCATTTTGCGATCGAAATCATAACACAGCATCATTTGGGAGTAAACGTAACCCGTCACACCGGTAATATAGAATGTTACGGTGCTTATGTACTTGACCAGAATACGAACCATATTCATACATTTCTTTCAAAAACTACTTTGATTGCTACGGGAGGAGTAGGAAATGTTTACCGGACTACCACAAATCCGCCTGTCGCTACTGGAGACGGTATTGCCATGGTATATCGTGCAAAAGGCGATGTAAAAGATATGGAATTTATCCAATTTCATCCTACTGCATTATATAATCCGGGAGAGCGTCCCAGTTTCTTGATTACCGAGGCGATGCGCGGTTATGGAGCTGTATTGAAAACTAAAGATGGAAAAGAGTTTATGCAGAAGTACGATGATCGCCGATCATTAGCTCCTCGTGATATTGTAGCCCGTGCCATCGATAATGAAATGAAAACTCGCGGAGATGAATGTGTATATCTTGATGTGACCCATAAAGACCCGGAAGAGACCAAAAAGCATTTTCCTAATATTTATCAAAAATGCTTGAGTTTGGGGATCGATATAACAAAAGATTATATTCCTGTAGCTCCGGCTGCACATTATTTGTGCGGAGGTATTAAAGTTGATTTGGATGCACGTACGTCTATAAAAAACTTGTATGCCGTAGGTGAATGTTCTTGTACCGGTTTGCATGGTGCGAATCGATTGGCTTCCAATTCGTTGATAGAAGCGGTAGTTTATGCAGATGCTGCAGCAAAACATGCGGTGAAAGTATTGCCCGATATAAAGATACAAGAAAATATTCCCGATTGGAACGATGAGGGTACATCATTGCCAGAAGAGATGGTATTGATAACGCAAAGCGTACGGGAAGTAGAACAGCTTATGTCGGCTTATGTGGGAATAGTGCGTTCCAATCTGCGTCTGAAAAGAGCTTTGGACAGATTGGAAATACTTTATCGTGAGACGGAAGATCTTTTCCAGCGTTCGGTCGTGACTCGGGAGATATGCGAATTGCGCAATATTATTAATGTAGGATATTTGATCATCAAGCAAGCCATGGCACGTAAAGAAAGCAGAGGCCTGCATTATACGATAGATTATCCTAAGAAAAATAAAATTTGATCAGATATTTTTTACTGATAATTTAGTCTGTTATCATAAACTTTTAGAAAGTTACCATAATATTTTTTCGGTAACTTTTTTATTTTACAGATATACGTAATTTTCAATTTTGAATAATTTTATATTGATATTATTTTTATAAGTTTCTAATTT
>ENA-OROP01001176-OROP01001176.1-human-gut-metagenome-genome-assembly--contig:-NODE-1176-length-24983-cov-5.198251_pt1 | contig 24983 bp, 21 predicted proteins | sample MGYA00242132_ERZ509056 | MGnify/ENA primary metagenome ERZ509056 (study PRJEB26280, sample SAMEA2338768) | human gut metagenome | biome: human gut; feature: human-associated habitat; material: faeces...
GAAATATAAACCTATTTTATCGTAAATAATTTGCAAAAATCATAGTAGTATGAAATTGGCATTTATATGGGGCAGGTCGATTGTAAAGATATCATATTGCCCATCTTTGAGTTTAGGACTCGAACCTGTTGCCGAGAGAGCCGCCTGCTCGAAATATCGTTCATTTTCGTCTTTTATGTGTTCGAGGTTCTTTATATCGTCAGGGTATACGGGATATTTGAGATCGTCTTTGCTATTGATTTCCCGAGTAATTTTCATGTTTGTAAAGTTCCATCCGTATCCTGCGACTCCCGGTTTGTCTTGTATTCTGATACCTGAGGAATTATATTGCAAGGTCAATGGTAGAGTCAAAAGTTGTAAGTCCATTGTGTAAATCGGTATTTGTAGATTTATTTTTCCTGTGGCATAAGAAATGTCAGGTTCTGGGAATTTAAATAATTCAGCAGCTTTAGGTTTTTCTACTAAAGTGTTGAATAAATCCGGATATTGATTAAAAAAGGTAGAAGATACATAAGAACCGTCATGATTAGGATATGATGCCGAAAATTGGGCGGATGCATTTATGGAGCAGAATAGGGATAAAGCTGCAACGATATTATATTGTTTTCTCATTGTATATTATTTTTTAATTACTTTTTTACTGAATATTATCCTTTTATTTTCTGTAATCTGTAAAAGATAATTGCCTTTGATAAAGTCTCTGAAATCTATAATTTCAGAATATGAGCCGGATGCAGATAGATCTTTTTCTATTTTTAATGCCAATCTGCCGTCTTCTGTGTATAAGCTGATATTTATTCTTGAAGGCTTTGTAATAGCATATTTTATGTTTAGATAAGAATCTGTAGGATTGGGAAAAACCTCATAATTTCTTTCCGACATATCTCTTCCGATACCGTCTTGGTATGTTTCAGAATCCTTGTTCTTTGATTTGTTTTTCTTATCGATATCCCATGACCGATTTAATGAATCGGAACGTGTTATGTCCTTTATATCGGTATAAGTATGTTGCCGGGGTGGGAAGAGAAAGGATGTCCCGAAAAAAAGTGTATCGTTTATGATGTTGTGCACAGTTTCGAATACCGGATATCGGTATCCTTTGGCATACCATTTATACGTCTCGATGACTTTGTCTTGGACATTGGGTCGTATAGAATCTTTGTATATGGAGGAACGCATGGATCGACATATTGTTTGTGTCGTTTTTACGCGTAGAACCGGAGAGATCGTGTCCCCTTCAGGAAGTATTATTTTTCCGTAAGCGTCGGCTTTTATTTTTATATTACCTGAAGATAATATTTTTGATGAGTTAGAATAGACTCCTTCTAAAAGATAAGGAGACAAGAATTCGTCATTATAGTTTAGCGGGAATACGCATTCCATTAACGGTTCGGTATATCTGAGCCTGACAGTGGGATTTTCATGTCCGATTAGAGATATTGTATCGTTTTTGAATTGATAATAATACATAGTTCCGTATTCTTTTTTGATAAAATATTCGGTATTGGGTACATATCGTTTGAGTATTGTGTCATTTCCGATGACGTATATAGAATCTTCGATTAATTTCGGAGAGGAGTATATTATCGGATATTCCTCTCTTATAACTTGTGCTTGGCTGAGATCCCAAGTGATATTTTTTCCGGGTTTTCCGGGATCGACATATTCTATTTGTTGTTTTATCAGACTATCACCTATACATATTCGATTATGGAATTTGTCAAGTTGTCCATAGCTGCTTATCGTTATGAGAGATAGTAATGATAAGATTTTTTGGTTTAAATTCATATTATTTTTAGTTATGTTATAAATGCGGTTTATTCGGGATAGGCGGATATCTTATTTATTTTTAAGGTGTGGTTTATATCTTTATGGGAGAATATTTAAGATTCTATTTTTATGAATTAAATTTATAAAGCCTTATCTTACTTCAAAATAGGGTAGGACGTGTTTTCATAGAATTTAAATTGCCGGAAAACATAAGCTTTACCTGTAAAAATCCCCCGCAGAAGGGCGAGGGAACCTAATGTTTTCACAACGGAATGATCCTTATTGTGATTTGCTTCATTTTAGTATGACAAAAGTATAAAATAAATGGTTTATGTGCAAATATTTTTAAAATAAAATTTTTATATTTGGGAAAGTTAAAACAAATATATCATGAAAAAGATTTTAGGTCTGGATTTGGGTTCGAACAGTATAGGGTGGGCATTGGTAAATGAAGCTGAAAATAGAGATGAGGCATCATCGATCATTAAGTTGGGTGTGCGAGTGAATCCTTTGACTGTCGATGAAATGCAAAATTTTGAGAAAGGGAAAAGTATTACTACTAATGCGGACAGGACTCTTAAAAGAAGTATGCGCCGTAATTTGCAGCGGTATAAATTGCGGCGCGATGCATTAATAAAGCTTTTAAAAAAAGTTGGGTTTATAGCGGATGGTACTATTCTTTCGGAGCAAGGAAACAGATCGACGTTTGAGACTTATCGTTTAAGGGCGAAAGCTCCCGATGAAGAAATCTCTTTACAGGAACTTGCACGTGTGTTGTTGATGATCAACAAAAAACGGGGATATAAAAGCAGTCGAAAAATAAAAGAAAAAGAGGCCGGAACTTTGATTGACGGAATGAAGGTTGCTAAAAAATTGTATGATGAGGATTTAACTCCCGGGCAACTTTGTCTACAGCTACTCGAATCGGGCAAAAAGTCTCTGCCTGATTTTTATAGTTCCGATTTGCAGGAAGAGTTTGATAGAATATGGAACTTCCAAAAACAGTTTAACCCGAAAGCCTTTTGTGATACCGCCAAAGAAGAAATCAAAGGAAAGAATAAAAGCCAGACATGGGCTATTCTGGCAAAATACTTTATTTGGACGGATGAAATGGTTGTTTGGAATGAAAAAGAGTCCAAAACAGAACGTGTGGAAAAAGAATGTAAACTCGTCGGTCTTAAACGGACTGTCAAAAAGGAGGAACAAAGAAAAGAGAACTATCGTTGGCGTGTACAAGCTCTTACGGAGCAGCTCGACTTGGGAAAAGTTGCAGTGGTGTTGCAGGAAATTAATGGACAAATAAGTACTTCAAGCGGTTATTTAGGAGCAATTAGCGACCGGAGCAAGGTCCTTTATTTTAATCGTCAGACGGTAGGTCAATATCAAATGGCTGAACTGGAAAAGAATCCCAATACAAGTCTGCGTAACATGGTGTTCTACCGGCAGGATTATTTGGATGAGTTTGATAAAATTTGGGAAAAGCAGGCGGAATTCCATAAGGAGTTGACCGTGGAGCTGAAAAAAGAAATTCGTGATATTATTATCTTTTACCAAAGACGCTTGAAAAGCCAAAAAGGTTTGATCGGTTTTTGTGAATTTGAAAACCGAGAAATTATGGTGGAGAAAAATGGCAAGATGCAAGCTAAGGTGGTGGGATGTAAAGTCATACCTCGTTCACATCCGTTGTTTCAAGAATTCAAAATATGGCAGACATTGAATAATGTAGAAGTATTTGCCGGTGAAAAAAAGTGTAAGCGAAAGAGAACGGATGCTTTTCCCGGATTGTTTGACGGTACGGAGGATACTTTGATGGTAGAAGGATGGCGATATTTATATCAAGAAGAAAAAGAGATATTGGCTAAGGAACTCTCCGTAAAAAAGAGCCTTAAAAAAGAATATATTTTAAAACTCCTGTTCGACAATCCTCAGGATTTGGATATGAATTTCGAACAGATAGAAGGAAATGATACGGGGAATGTCCTCTTTTCGGCATACAGCAAAATGATCGAAAAGTATGGCTATGAACCGTTGGATTTTGGAAAATCGACAGATGAGATAATAGAACGGTTGCAAGTTATCTTTACCGATCTGGGATGGAATACAGATTTGCTTTTCGTAGATTTGAATAAAGAGGGTAAAGATTTGGAGAAGCAGCCTTATTTCAAGCTTTGGCATTTATTATATTCATTTGAGGGAGACAATACACCGACCGGAAACGGAAAGTTGGTTGAAAAGCTTATGGAGCTTTGCCATGTGGGCAAAGAGTGTGCCTTAGAACTTGTGAATATTTCATTCCAAAACGATTATGGAAGCTTGAGTGCTAAAGCTATTAAAAAGATTTTGCCTTATTTGAAAGAAGGCAACCGATATGATGTGGCATGTGGATATGCAGGCTATCGCCATTCTAAATCTTCTCTGACTAAAGAGGAGATAGAAAATAAGGTATTGAAAGATAAACTGGATATTTTGCCTAAAAACAGCTTGCGTAATCCGGTAATTGAAAAGATTTTGAATCAAATGGTGAATGTGATTAACGCAATCATTGACACTTATGGAAAACCTGATGAAATTCGAGTAGAATTAGCGCGTGAATTGAAGAAAAGTGCTAAGGAACGAGACGAACTGACTAAAGCTATTGCAAAAAGTACCCGTGAACATGAAGAAATACGTAAAGTATTGCAGGAAGAATTCGGCATGATAAATGTGAGCCGTAATGACATTATTCGCTATAAACTTTATGAGGAATTGAAGGATAACGGATATAAAACGTTGTATTCCAATCAGTATATACCCAAAGAAAAAGTGTTCAGTAAAGAGATAGATATAGAACACATCATTCCGCAAGCTCGGCTTTTCGATGATTCATTGTCGAATAAGACATTGGAGTATAAAGCGATTAACATTGAGAAAGGAAATAAAACAGCTTATGACTTCGTAAAGGAGAAATATGGAGAAAAAGGCTTGCAACAATATCTTAATCGTTGCGAAAGTTTGTTTAAAGGTCATAGAACAAAACTCCGGAAATTGAAAATGGGGCAGGAAAATATTCCGGAAGGATTTATCGATCGGGATTTGAGAAACACACAATATATAGCTAAAAAGGCTCTCGCTATGCTGAATGAGATTTGTCGCAGAGTAGTAGCTACCACCGGTTCTATAACAGATAGATTGCGAGAGGATTGGCAGCTTGTGGATGTATTGAAAGAATTGAACTTGCCTAAATATGAGACTTTGGGTTTGGTAGAAGTGTATGAAGATAAGGATGGACGAAAAATTAAAAGAATAAAGGACTGGACAAAAAGAAATGATCATCGGCATCATGCCATGGATGCTTTAACCGTAGCTTTTACCAAAGATGTGTTTATTCAATACTTTAACAACAAAAATGCGGCATGGCAGGCTGACTGCAAAGAGCACTCCGATATAATAGGTATAAAGACTCGTTATTTTGAGAATGGAAGGGCTTTGCCTCCTATGCCGTTAGTGCGGTTTCGTGCAGAAGCGAAAAGTCATTTGGAAACTTTGTTGGTATCTATTAAGGCTAAAAATAAAGTAGTTACTAATAATGTGAATTGTACAAAAAGAAAGGGTGGAGAAAATAAGAAGTTACAACAAACCCCGCGAGGACAATTGCATTTAGAGACTATCTACGGTAGCCATAGACAATATGTTATGAAAGAGGAAAAAGTGAATGCTTCTTTTGACTCCTCTAAAATTGCGACAGTGTGCAAACAGGCTTATCGGAATGCTTTGCTTGAACGGTTGGCGGCTTTTGGTAACGATCCCAAGAAAGCGTTTACCGGTAAAAACTCGTTGGAAAAAAATCCGGTTTATCTTGATAGGGAACAAACGGCACGAGTACCGGAGAGAGTACGAACGGTTGAGTTGGAAACTGTCTATACTATACGTAAACCTGTCGATCCGAATTTAAGTGTAGACAAGGTGGTTGATGCAAAAGTTCGTTCTATTTTGGAGCAACGTTTGAGAGAATATGATGGAGAAGCCAAGAGAGCATTTGTTAACTTAGATGAGAATCCTATATGGCTGAATGAGGAGAAAGGAATAGCTATCAAGCGAGTGACTATTCGAGGTATTAATAAGGTGCAATCATTGCATGGCAAGAAAGATAAAAACGGAAATCTGATTTTAGATGAAACAGGAAAGAAAATCCCTGTGGATTTTGTGAATACAGGCAATAATCATCACGTGGCTATTTATCGAAAACCTGTTTTAGATAAGACAGGACAAGAGATGCTTGATAATGAAGGTAATCCTGTGTATGAACTTGACGAAGTCGTGGTTTCTTTCTTTGAAGCTGTCACACGGGTGAATTTAGGTCTACCTGTCATAGATAAGAATTATAACAAAAGTGAGGGCTGGCAGTTTATGTTCACGATGAAACAGAACGAGTATTTTGTGTTCCCTAATGAGAAAACCGGATTTGACCCGAAAGAAGTGGATTTGTTGAATCCTGAAAATTATGCGGTGATCAGTCCTAATTTGTTTAGGGTACAGAAGATTACGGAAAAAGATTATATGTTTAGACATCATCTGGAAACTAAGGTTGTTGATGATAAGTTTTTAAAAGAAATTACATGGAAACGTATTCTAACACCTAATAAATTAGAAGGTATAGTTAAAGTCCGAGTAAATCATATAGGGCAGATTGTCTCAGTAGGAGAATATTAAAAGTAGATTATTTATAAGGAATTCCTTAGAGCCTGTCTCTATTTTGCTCGGGTTGGGTTTGAGAGTGCCTTTCGAGGATGTTTTTCTGATTTTATGAGGAGGATAGCGGGATATCTGACGAGTGAAAACGGGAAAGAAGACCGGAAGAAAACGCAAAAATGACCTGATAGTATTTTTATTGGCAAGTTTAGACAGCTCTTAGAAACTTAATGACTAAAATCTGTGTATTATGATTAAGAAAACACTTTATTTTGGAAACCCAGCCTATCTATCATTAAGAAATGCCCAATTAATAATAAGATTACCGGAAGTTGTTGATAATGACACTCTCCCTGAATATTTTAAACAAGTATCAGAAGTGTCCAAACCGATAGAGGATATCGGTGTTATAGTATTGGATCATAAACAGATAACTATCACTTCAGGGGTATTGGAGGCATTCCTTGAAAATAATTGTGCTGTTCTGACATGTGACAGTAAAAGTATGCCGGTAGGTTTATTACTTCCTCTACATGGAAATACTACACAGAACGAGAGGTTTAGGCAGCAGTTGGATGCTTCTCTGCCATTGTCGAAACAACTTTGGCAGCAGACGATAAAAGCTAAGATAGAGAATCAGGCAGCTGTGTTAAAAGAGTGTACCGGAGAAGAGATAAAATGCATGAAAGTTTGGGCGGCTAATGTGAGAAGTGGAGATCCGGATAATCAAGAAGCTCGTGCTGCAGCTTATTATTGGAAAAACTTGTTTCGGATAGAAGGCTTTACAAGAGACAGGGACGGTATTCCGCCTAATAATTTATTGAATTATGGTTATGCTATTTTACGTGCCGTTGTTGCTCGTGGGTTAGTGGCAAGTGGGCTTTTACCTACTTTGGGAATACATCACCACAACCGCTATAATGCTTATTGCTTGGCAGATGATATTATGGAGCCATATCGTCCCTATGTAGATCGGTTAGTTTATGACATGGTTAAACAAGGAGCAAATTATGCTGAGTTGACAAAAGATTTGAAAGTCCGGTTACTGACTATTCCTACATTGGAAACCACTATTGCCGGAAAACGAAGTCCGTTAATGGTAGCAGTCGGACAAACTACGGCATCTTTGTATAAGTGCTTTAGTGGAGAATTGCGTAAAATATCTTATCCGGAAATTTGATGGACCGATTTAGTGAATATCGTGTTATGTGGGTACTTGTACTATTTGATTTGCCTACTGAGACGAAAAAGGATAAAAAGGCATATACAGATTTTAGGAAGAATCTGCAAAAAGACGGTTTTACAATGTTTCAGTTTTCCATTTATATTCGTCATTGCGCCAGTAGCGAAAATGCAGAAGTACATATAAAGAGAGTTAAGTCTTTTCTCCCGGAGCATGGGAATGTAGGAATTATGTGTATTACAGATAAGCAATTCGGAAATATTGAACTTTTCTATGGTAAGAAAACAATGTCGGTGAATACTCCGGGTCAGCAATTAGAACTGTTCTAAAAAGAAAAATCCTGCCATTGTGCAGGATTTTTCATAGGAAACAACATCGTTTTTTTTATTCTGATTTGTTCTGTAAGTCATTAATTAATAAAATCTTACAAAGATCGTGATGTTTCCGATACTTCAAAGATACTAAAATGAAAGCAAATCACAACTGAAAGTTGTTTTGAAGTATAATTCCTCGAGATGTTTCCGATACTTCAAAGATACTAAAATGAAAGCAAATCACAACTAAAATGAAGAATTTCATTTAAGGAAAGATGATGTTTCCGATACTTCAAAGATACTAAAATGAAAGCAAATCACAACTGCCACTTCAACGGATGAACCAAACAAAAAGATGTTTCCGATACTTCAAAGATACTAAAATGAAAGCAAATCACAACTTGTATAACAAAGACATGGGCAAATGGAGAGATGTTTCCGATACTTCAAAGATACTAAAATGAAAGCAAATCACAACGGTTTGAACGTCGCTCAAATTAATGCAATGATGTTTCCGATACTTCAAAGATACTAAAATGAAAGCAAATCACAACATTTGTGTAGTTGTAAGCGAAAAGAAGGTGGATGTTTCCGATACTTCAAAGATACTAAAATGAAAGCAAATCACAACAGATAGGTTGAAGAAATATAATTCTTCTTGGATGTTTCCGATACTTCAAAGATACTAAAATGAAAGCAAATCACAACTACTCGCCAAATTTCGGTCAACCGTGTTATGATGTTTCCGATACTTCAAAGATACTAAAATGAAAGCAAATCACAACATATGGTGGTTCATCATTTTCTGGCTCTGGATGTTTCCGATACTTCAAAGATACTAAAATGAAAGCAAATCACAACATATGGTGGTTCATCATTTTCTGGCTCTGGATGTTTCCGATACTTCAAAGATACTAAAATGAAAGCAAATCACAACCCGATATTGCTAATAAATTGCCGACGAGATGATGTTTCCGATACTTCAAAGATACTAAAATGAAAGCAAATCACAACGCAATAAGTTACGAAAAACTTGAGTTAAAAGATGTTTCCGATACTTCAAAGATACTAAAATGAAAGCAAATCACAACTCTACAATAGTAGATTCAGATCAGATAGCGATGTTTCCGATACTTCAAAGATACTAAAATGAAAGCAAATCACAACATTAGGTTGAATCATATAAATCTCAAAATTGATGTTTCCGATACTTCAAAGATACTAAAATGAAAGCAAATCACAACTTGTATTTGAGCAGCCAACAATCCCGATTGGATGTTTCCGATACTTCAAAGATACTAAAATGAAAGCAAATCACAACCGCCCCAGTGGTAACGCGTAAGACCCGAAGATGTTTCCGATACTTCAAAGATACTAAAATGAAAGCAAATCACAACTGAGCTTCAATTTGTTTATTAACTAATTTGATGTTTCCGATACTTCAAAGATACTAAAATGAAAGCAAATCACAACTGCTTATGAGTTCTGTAGCCCTGAATCAGTGATGTTTCCGATACTTCAAAGATACTAAAATGAAAGCAAATCACAACGGAGTTCCTCGACTTGAATAATTGTTGGAGATGTTTCCGATACTTCAAAGATACTAAAATGAAAGCAAATCACAACTTTTGTCTCAGAGGATATTATTGAAAATCGATGTTTCCGATACTTCAAAGATACTAAAATGAAAGCAAATCACAACACCATCAATAACCAAAGGATTATTGCGGGGATGTTTCCGATACTTCAAAGATACTAAAATGAAAGCAAATCACAACTACTCAGGATTTGATTAAAAAATTGGGTCGATGTTTCCGATACTTCAAAGATACTAAAATGAAAGCAAATCACAACTAGCTAAAGCAAAACCTGCGACACCGATAAGATGTTTCCGATACTTCAAAGATACTAAAATGAAAGCAAATCACAACACAGAGGCTAAAAGACTCTGGACATTAGCGGATGTTTCCGATACTTCAAAGATACTAAAATGAAAGCAAATCACAACTAAGAAAGCATTTGCTGCACAGAGTGGAGCGATGTTTCCGATACTTCAAAGATACTAAAATGAAAGCAAATCACAACATATATCGATAAATCTATCTTTATAAGAGGATGTTTCCGATACTTCAAAGATACTAAAATGAAAGCAAATCACAACCGGGAATGCCCGAGTTTCCGAGAATGCTTGATGTTTCCGATACTTCAAAGATACTAAAATGAAAGCAAATCACAACCGGGAATGCCCGAGTTTCCGAGAATGCTTGATGTTTCCGATACTTCAAAGATACTAAAATGAAAGCAAATCACAACAAATAATAAATAATCCTTTTTGTTAGTTGCGATGTTTCCGATACTTCAAAGATACTAAAATGAAAGCAAATCACAACATTTCTCTCTTTTTATTCTCCTTTTCTTTCTTTTTTGTAACGTTCTTTTTCATCGTCTATATATTTATTTGAATAATCCAATATTTTGTGTAAATTGTTTCTTTCATAAATAGTTACGCTTAATAATATTGCCGGAATCATTATCAAATTACAGTTCTTAACAAAGAAAGAAAAATTTTTATAGCTTAAATAAGGGCATATTATTACAAATATGGCGAGAAGGAAAGCGTAACCAATAACCACAACCACTAATAAAATAATTAATCCTCCCATGATGATATTTTTTTTACTCTTAATACTCTTATCTCCTTATCGACAACATATTTCTTATATTCTTCAGGATGATCTTTTGAAAATTTGTCCTTATCGAAAAAAGACAGATGTTTCCGATACTTCAAAGATACTAAAATGAATACAAAATTCTGTATAAAGGATTAATAAATTGAGAATGTAAGATTATATAATAAATGTTGATCATACTCATTTCTATAAAAGTAGAGAAAAGTGCTATTATGATATTAATATAGATGTAGTTAGACTGAAGAGATCTCAGTGTAAAGAAGAATATTTGATAAGTTGTAGGAATAATAGATTTTATTTTTCCCCTCAAATATAAATTAGGCTGTAATATTTTGTATTACAGCCTAACTGATATTGTAAGATTAAAGGGGGTTAGTCCTCGATAGCAGCCTGCGCCGCAGGAAAATACTTATGACAATCAATAAGTTGTTTTTTTACTGTAAAAATGCAGTAAACTTATTTGAATACAAATAAGATGCTTTCTATTTATTATATAATTTGATTCTATTTCACGCAGCTAATTACTAATGTAATATTCTATATATTAGTAATTTAATCAAATATTATTATTTAGGTTTCATAACTGTTTTTATTATATGACTCCATGATTCTTTGCCTAATATAGCAGGTACTTCTAAACTTTTGTCAAGAAGGAAAGGAAAAGAGAATGTGTGTCCCTTATGCTCAAATTCAAGTATGAATACTTTGCAAAACCTTAATCTTTTATTTATATATATTCCTATTTTCTTTTCCACATAAAGGAATATATCATTGGTACAGATGGTATTCACATATTCAGGAAGAAAAGGTTGTAAGTTGTCATAGGCAGGTTTTGTATTCACTTCTCTTATATTATCAATAGGAAGTGAATACATCTGCCTTTCTCCAAGATTGAAGAACGCCAAGAATGCAGGACTGATAAGGTTATGCTTCATTCTCTTGTCAAGAAGGAATGTAAAACCAATGCCTTTGACTTGGATGAAGATTTCATCTTTTTTTGTATTCATACCCATACAGACTTTTGAACTTAACTTTTGCTTTTCCTTCAATTACATCATCAGGCTCAAACTGGGCATATTCATCTTCTGATTTCAAATCCCTGACAATCTTCTCAAAATGATAGTCATCAAGGAGTTGCTGATTTTCCCTTTTATCATTTCCATTCAGGTTACCCGTCAAATGTCTTATCTTATAACTTTGTTCCTCTATTGTCTTTTTGTTGGATTGTCTTTCTGCATATAAGAGTATTGCTATTCCTATAGCAAGAATGGCTATAACTTCAATCATTACATTTTACATTATAAGTTTCAAAATCAAGAATCCATTTGTTCCTTATAAGAAAGTCAGTACTTAGAATACCATGAATTTGTACCCCTGTTTCCTGTTGTACTTGTGCTATTGCACCAGTAGCATCAAGTACAGAAAAGATAGAAGTGTAATCCATTCCCTCAAAATTGAATGTTGCTTCAATAATAGGGGTTTCTTCATAATGTCCCTCTATCCCCATTATATTCTGCTTCTCATTTAAGGTCTTAAATTCATCCTTAAAGTATTCATATACATAGGAAAATAGGACATTGTGTGTAGCTCCTGTGTCTATAAGAAAGCACAAATTCTGTAGTTTATCTGATGTTACTATCAATGGTAAACCTGTCTTTTGTAAACCAAATGATATAGGAATTTCGAATTTATTACTCATAAATTAAAAGCCATTGGAATAGAAAAATATATGATAACTATACGGAGATTTCTGTATTTCAACATATAAACTGTTAAAATAGTAAGTTCGTTTCATATATTTGTCTTCTGGAGTAAAATCACCTGTAACATTTTGTGGATTGCATTCTAATAGCAAACTGTCAAATTGTAAAAATTTATTATAGTCAAAAGATTTATTGTATCCCTGCCATATCACAGAATCATTGCGAACATATATGTCATTTGTAAAGGTATAACATTCACCATTTTCATCTTTGACTAACCTTGAATACATTTCAACATTACTATCTCTTGAATGTCCTTTCTTAAAATGCGATTTATATTTATATTCAGACCATTTTTGATTGACTATAGTCCCCAATTTTGTCTCTATTTCAAGCGTATTTTTATTTTTAAATGGTGTGCAAGAGAGCAATATTAATGTGCTTATTATTAAAATGAATACTTTTTTTTTCATGTTTGTTTTTTATTAATCAATATTCCAATAATTACTTTCATCACCTTCAAAAGCATCAAGTCTTTGACCTTCCCAATCCTTTTTATCTTCCCATGAAGAATCATTGAAGTTCTCATCTGATGTGTAGACAAAATTCCTTCTCTTCATATCTGTTTGCTCTGATGGTAAAGTTTCTTCTAACTCAAAGTCAGGCATAAATTCAAAGTCAATTGGTAAGTTTACTTTAGATAAATGGTCTATTATATATCCAACTTTTTCTCCATTGTATCTACCTGTAAATTTTACAGCATTATAATTACCAAATGATTTAAATGATTCAAGTGGAGCTATATAATCAAGATTTGGATAAATGGCTATTTTCCCCAAGTTGTCAATTATACCCCAATGAATATTATCTTTCAATTTAACCCGAGCATAATTGTTTGTAAATTGAGGGTCACACCAAGAATATTTGCCAAAAGGAATAACTTGCTTGTTGTTAATATCAATATAAGCATATTGACATTGATGGTTTCTGACCAATGACAGACCACAACTGAATGATTGCATTTCTATGTATTGAGGTGGAATGATTACTTCTCCTCTTTGATTCTTTGCTCCAAACAGTCCATCCTCTTGATATATGATATAGTCCTTATCCATATTGCCTTTTTGTAGCCATACTACAAAAAGAAAGGTGTGATGCTTTCTTGTTGAGTCCAAGGTATCACCACAACACCTACAATCACAAACAAGGAAAGCCCACACCTCATGGCATGAGCATTCACTTCCTTACTGCTGTGATTGTTAGTCTTCAAAGTGGTGATTTTAGGACTGTCACAAGTAAGAAGCAAACACTTCTTTTTCTAATATGTCTTGTTAAACTTCTATTCCATTGCTAACTATTTTGTTGTTACTGCAAAAATACGATTATTCTGCAAGAAACAAGTATTAAATCAGCCAATTTTATAAAAGTCAATTCATATCAGCATTCGAGGTGTGGGCTATATCTTGTCAGGAAGAGGTGATTTATATCTCTTCTTGTCTTATGCAAAAGTACATCTTTATCACATATCTCTGATTCTCATAGCTTCCCAATTGAAAGAAGCCCCGAAATATTGATATACTCCGAGACTTCATCCAACAATCAATCCATAAATCATGGCTTTTTCTTACCTTCAGAACAAAAGTAACAGAGTACAAAAACCCCTATCAGTAAGTTTATAATGGCAAATATAATTTCTCCCATAATACAAACCTGAAAATTTCCTACCATAATGGATATGTAAACATTGGAACATATTGTTACTGAATGAACCAAGTATATTCACTGTCTTCATACAAAGCCTTATTCAATCCATCAGCAAGTTGAGTAGCATTATAAGCTCTGTCCAAGAAGTTGTCTATATAAGATGATTTATTTGCTCTTGTGAGCAGATTGTACACATTCCACATAGAAATTTCTTTTTGGTTGTCAGGAAGTGAGAAATTATCATCATGATAAAATGACTTGGCTACAATACCTATTTGAGTATCAGTCATAAGCATCTGTGGCAGTAATCTTCTTTGCTCATTTGGGAGATATTGATACAATCTGCTTTTTCCTAAGAACTGGGCAAATTGGTGTTCAGTCATATAACTATCCTTGAAAGTTTCCATATAGTATAAATGTTTAGCAGCATTATATTCCTGAAAGAGTTGCATGGCAGCATTAAGTAAGCTATTTACATTCATCACTTTCAGTTCAGACTTAAAGCCATCTGTACTGACACACATGTTACAGCATACCAAGTTCTTGAAACCAATGAAAAGTTTAAATTTCTCCATACCTTTTTTACTATACAGGTTCTCATGATTATAGCTCCTGACTCCACCAATAGTCAAATTGAGCCTGTTCCCTGCAATATCTTCATGAATTGAAGGTATCTCAAAACAAAACATCATTCTCTCATAGTAAATGGTCTTATCTTCTTCCAATAAATCTTTTACTGACTTGTGAATAGCTTCGGGAGTTCTCCCTTTGATGATATGACTTACTCTGATTTCAGGCAGTTCAATACTTTCACTTGGGAAAACCCTGTTAGCTGCTTCCCACACAGATTCAATAAAGTTGGGATGGGAGATTGTTATTTCATTGTCCTTGCTGAATACAGGTACAATGCAATCATCTTTTAGATGCTCAATAGTGACTTCTTTTGTATTGGCTTCAATAAAAGGAAGTCTTTTTACTTCTCTTCTTGACAAGGTAGGTTCTACATCAACAATTTCTTGTTTAGACAAATCAAATGTCCTGTTTACCCTGTTTGGATAAATCAAGTTAGCCTTGACAGGCTGTAGTTGCATTGCTTCCATATCTTATGAAATTTGGATTATAGTTAATACTCGGTTTATTCTTATCCTTTTGCAGCTGCATTTTCTTCTGCATAAAATCAGAGGTCAATTGTTGATACCATTCAGGATATTTATGATAAATGGCGGTCAAATCCTCTATAGTTTTAGCCGTATTTATTTGCTGTCTTATCATTTCAACAGTCACTCCATCATTGCACCAATCAAGGATAATTTGTCCTGTTGTTGGTGTAATGGTAAAGTCAGGCTTCCCCATAAACAGGTTAGTCCTGTCCTTGCTTGCAATGGCTTGATGCTTCATGTTGATGTCAAAAACTATGGTAAATTCATAATCTATTCCATCCCTCATTACAGCTTTTAACCCAACCTTTTCAGGAACCATCTTGCCATTTTTCTCATTGAGAACATAATCCTGTTTACATCTCATAGTACAAATGATGTGCTTCTCACTTTGCAGAATCTTCTGCATGAAGGCATTGATTCTTGGAGTGACTTTCTGCCAATTAGTGAAACTATTTCCCTGTAGGTTAGCATGATATTCTAGTAGATTATCCCAACATTGAGAAATGGAATCTATGATAATGACTTCCATCCCTGCATCCTCACATATCCCAATGGCTTCCATATAGGTCTCAGGAGTAAAGTTGTCTTGAAGAGAAAGAACATTATAACTGCCTAAGTGAGCATATAAATCAGCACTTCCATTTTCACTATCTATAATTGCTATTTTACTCCAATCTCCACACAACCCATAGGCAAGAAGTAAGGCAGAGTAAGTTTTACCACTGCCTGCACATCCTTGAAGAGCAAGTTTTATTTTGGCTTGCTTCTTTGATGAAACTCTTAATTGCATCATATTCAAAAAACTATTAATGATTCTACAATTTGAAAATAAAAAAGGCAGTCAGAATTAAATCCAACTGCCAATGTAACATATTTATCTGCATTACAAAGTTGCCAATGTAGGTGCTCCACCATCACCCTGCTGATGCAACATATAGAATATATCTCCTGTATCAGGAGAGCATACCTGTGAAATGACAGGCTTTGTAATATCCCCTTTGAGGAATCTTTCACTCATAGCACCTGTTTCACAGCCATACACAAAGAAACATTTCCCTGTGTTGGGATTCTGTTTCACATCAATTCTTTCCACTCCCATCTTTGTTTTAAAGTCAGCAACTGACATTGTTTCAATAAATTTCAAGTTATCCATAATTTATGATTTTAATTGTTGTGGGAGGGGACTATCCCCACCCTGAGTGATGGGGAGGGTATCAGGATGGTGTAATTCATGCTCTTAAAGATAAGAAAGTTGCAAAAAAAAATATCAGAAAATTTTCAACCTGAACTCATTGGCTTGACTATTCTAAAATAAAAGCCTTATGAGAGTAAAGAATTTTCAAATGAAGATAAAAGTTTTTATGTATAAAATCCAAGGTTTTGGATGGATGAATGCAATCAAACTTGTATGTGATTTATACGATATTATACTGTGGCTAATTCAGTAAAAATAGCTATACATTATTGATTGGCAAATAAAATAATCCCCTGTTCCAAAAGGTGAAAACAGGGGATTATACATTCAATCGAGCATAGGATTATGCCACTTCTTCAACCATAAGGAGATAATCATTTATTTCATCTTCCGTCGGGTTGAACTCTTCTACCAAATCAAGCCAAGTCTTATGACCAAGATGGGGATACATCAATACTTTTGCATCCAAATGTTCTGCATTGGTTAATGCCATAGGTGCATCATAAAAAGACCATAGGATATTATTGTCAATAAGGCTGTTTCTGTACTTTTTGAAAGTGTTCTTGGATATGCCCAGTGATTCCCAAACTCTTTGGTCTGATAAATCATATCTGAAAGTACCATTTATACAAATACAATACAATCCTATCATTACACCTTTCTCTTCAGGAGAAATGGTTCTATCAAAGAAAAGTTCCTTTCTGATAAATCTAAAATTATGAGTTGGATTTGGTAAATAAAAATGATTTCTCCTTACAAGTGGTTGTTCTTGAATACATCTGTACCTAATAAAGCCACTTCTTTTTAATCTTGGATAGAAATTGTTAGAGATGTAATCTTCAGATACACCGGTAAGAGCAGATAACTGATTAACAGTAATATTAGTATACAAATAACTTGCATCAGAATAATACTCGGATGATAAATACATTCCTGCAAGCAAGTACAGGTCTTTAGGCTTGAATAAGCCAATGGCATTAATAGGGAATGGAGTGTAATCCTTTCTTGCCACAATCAAATTTGGATGTTTTTCTTCCATGATTCAGCTATTTATTTGTTAAACAATTAATTATGGGTCAAAAACACTCCTATACTAAATATCTACTTATTAATATTTAGTCTATAATTAGTATTAGGGTAATTTTGACCCTAACATCGGATAATAAGAAAATTTGATTGTTTGATTGAGGATTATTGATGTCAAGTGCAAAAGTATAAATTATTTTTTGAAACCAAATACACATTCAATCACTTTTTCATTAAGTAAATTAATTGGAGAGTAATCTTTCTTAATATATCCTTCAGTAACCCTATGAGCAGAAGAGTGATTCAAAGCAAAACCTACCTCTGCTGTACTTGCCCCACAATTATTTTGAGCTATTGTAGCCCATGAATGGCGAAAATTATAGATACAAATATTGGGTAAACCATTGAATCTACAATATGGTTTTAATCCACTGTTTACATTTATATTAAAGCAGTTACTATCCTGATACCTTTCTGAAAAGTTTAACAAATACCCTGTTTTAGATTTGTACTTTTCAAATAAAGGGAATAGTCTTGCAGGTATTTTAATTTCCATATAAGCACCATCTTTCCTGAACTTCTTTGTCTTTTGCCTATGATAGCACAGCAAATCCCCCTTCAAGTTCTCTTTCTTTAGCTCAAATAAATCTACTGTATTCATACCAGCCAAACAAAATACCATTTCTGCTACATCCCTACTTAGTTCGGGTAAAGATGCTTTTAACTTAGTTTCAGGAACAATACCTTGAAAGAATTTTTGAAGTATGGCAATGTCCAATGCTCTCTTTTCAGGAACATCTGCTTTAGGAATTGTAATCTTTCTAAAAGGTTGTAATTTAATTCTGATGATATTCTTGTCATAATCATTATACTCTTCAAGAGCAGCATTATAAATCATCCTTATACAAATGGGGTACATTTCTTTAGCTCTGTTTGTTTCAGATAAAGAATTAATCCAACCTTGAATAAATTGAGTTGTCAATTTGGAGAACATAATATTATCTGTACCTGCGTACTTCTCCAAAGACATATATGCCCATTTGTAATTCTTGGCATTTCTCTCCATCTTTCTGAGTGTAGCCATTTCTAATACATATTTTCTCGCATACCTTGAAAAAGATATGTCCTTATCAATATTCTGTAAATAAGATATTATATCATGTATATCCCAAAATGAAATATCTACTGCATTCAATCTTTCACTATAGTTCTTAATCAAATTGGAACCATAGGAAAGAATCTCAGGGTCTTTAATTTCTCCTTTTCTCAACTTAGAAGTAGTTATCACTTTATCTGTTTTGATATATCCTACTTTCCTATTATGAGTGATTCTAATGTAAACAGGAAACAATTTATCACTCCTCTGTTGTCTAACACAGATTTTAAAACTTGTCATATATTACTAATAATCAATATTTTGCGATCATTATTTAGTGTAAACATTCTCTCGATTTAGTGTAAACATACAGTAAACACTACTGCATGAATATTTGAAAAGCCAAGTACAATAGCATAGAAAAAGGGACTTGCTACTAAGAACAAGTCCCTAAACTTATTGATTATTAGTAATTATAAGTTTCTCTCTTTCGGGGGTTAATCCTCAATAGCAGCCTGGGCGGCAGCGACCCGTGCGATAGGTACACGATAAGGACTGCAACTCACGTAATTCATGTTGAGAGAGGCACAGAACTTGACAGATGATGGTTCTCCGCCGTGTTCACCGCAAATACCGACTTTCAGTTTCGGTTTGGTAGCACGACCTTTTTCTGTACCCATACGTACCAATTGTCCTACACCTTGTTGATCGAGGATTGCAAACGGATCGTTTTTTAATATTCCTTTTTCTTGATATATTTTCAGGAACTTACCGGCATCATCTCGAGAGAATCCAAATGTCATTTGGGTCAAGTCATTTGTTCCGAAAGAGAAGAAATCGGCTACTTCCGCTATTTTATCGGCAGTTAATGCAGCGCGGGGAACTTCGATCATTGTTCCTACTTTATATTCGATTTGATCATTGCGTTCCGAGAACACTTTTTCTGCAGTTTGATGAATGATAGCAGCCTGCATTTTCAATTCTTCGACTATGCCTACCAGAGGAACCATGATTTCAGGAATCACTTTTGCTCCTTTGGCTTTTGCATCGAGTGCAGCTTCGATAATGGCACGAGCTTGCATCTCGGTAATTTCAGGATATGTACATCCCAATCGGCAGCCACGGTGTCCTAACATAGGGTTGAATTCTTCCAACGAATCGCATGCAAGTTTTACTTCTTCTATAGAAAGCCCCATCTCTGCGGCCAGTTCTTTTTGTGTAGCTAACTGGTGAGGTACGAATTCGTGCAAGGGAGGATCGAGAAGACGTATCGTTACTCCGAAACCGTCCATTGCCATAAAGATACCTTCGAAGTCCTGACGCTGCATAGGAAGCAGTTTCTTCAAAGCTTCTCTGCGGCCTTCTTCATCTTTAGAAAGAATCATTTCTCGCATGGCTTTAATTCGATCACCTTCGAAGAACATATGTTCTGTACGGCAAAGTCCGATACCTTTTGCTCCGAATTTACGTGCAACGGCAGCATCCTTAGGCGTATCGGCATTGGTTCTTACATCCATTTTGGTGTATTTCTCCGCCAACTCCATAATTTTTGCAAAATCTCCGCTTAAATCGGCATCAACGGTATTTACCTGTCCGTCATAAACTTCTCCGGTCGATCCGTTCAGAGAAATCCAATCTCCTTCTTTATAAATGTGACCGCCCATTTCCAAAGTGCGGGCTTTGTAATCTACTTTTATTTCTCCAGCTCCCGATACACAGCATTTCCCCATGCCACGAGCTACTACGGCTGCGTGGGACGTCATACCTCCTCGAGCTGTCAGAATGCCTTGAGCTACGTTCATTCCGCGTAAGTCTTCCGGAGACGTTTCGATCCGTACCAAAATTACTTTTTTCCTTTTTTCCGCCCATTCTTCTGCATCATCTGCGAAAAATACGATCATTCCGGTTGCCGCACCCGGAGATGCAGGAAGACCTTTGGCTACTACTTTAGCCTCTTTCATCGCTTTTTTATCGAATACCGGATGTAATAATTCGTCCAGTTTTTGCGGTTCCATTCTTTTGAGTACGGTTTTCTCGTCGATGACACCTTCCCGAAGCATATCCATGGCGATTTTTACCATGGCAGCTCCGGTACGTTTTCCGTTACGGGTTTGCAATAACCATAACTTACCGTCTTGAATCGTAAATTCAAGGTCCTGCATGTCTTTGAAATAGTCTTCGAGTTTCTGTTGTGTTTCGATCAGGTCTTTAGCACAAGCAGGCATCGCTTCTTCCAGTGAAGGATATTTGCTTGCACGTTCTTCTTCCGATATACCTTGCAATGCAGCCCATCTGCGAGATCCTTCGATCGTGATTTGTTGCGGAGTTCTGATTCCGGCAACCACGTCTTCTCCTTGTGCGTTGATCAGATATTCACCGTTAAATATATCTTCTCCGGTAGCGGCATCTCTCGTAAATGCAACTCCGGTAGCAGAAGTTTCACCCATATTTCCGAATACCATTGCCTGTACGTTTACGGCAGTTCCCCATTCTTCGGGGATTTGGTTCATGCGACGATAATAGATAGCCCGTTCGTTCATCCAACTATCGAATACGGCACAAATAGCTCCCCATAGTTGTTCCCACGGAGAATCCGGAAAATCTTTTCCTGTACGTTCCTTTACAGCAGCTTTGAACTTCTTTACTAAGAGTTTGAGGTCTTCGACTTCCAGTTCGGTGTCGTTTTTTACTCCTTTTTGTTTTTTAACTTCGTCCATTACCTCTTCGAACGGATCGATATCTTCTTTACTTTTGGGTTTCATTCCCAATACGACATCTCCGTACATTTGAACGAAACGGCGGTAAGAGTCCCATGCAAAACGAGGGTTTCCCGATTTTTTTGCAATACCTTCTACCGCTTCATCTGTCAGTCCTAAATTTAATACCGTATCCATCATACCCGGCATAGAGACTCTTGCTCCGGAACGAACGGAAACCAATAAGGGGTTTTTTGCATCACCGAATTTTGTTCCCATCAGATTCTCTACATGGGCCATCGCTTTTTCTACATCAGCCTTAATTAATTTTACAACTGCATCTTTCCCTTCTTTATTATAGGCTGTACAAACTTCAGTTGTGATCGTGAAACCGGGAGGTACAGGAACTCCGATCAGATTCATTTCAGCAAGATTGGCACCTTTTCCTCCCAACAGATTCTTCATGTCAGAACGGCCTTCTGCTTTGCCGTTCCCGAAAGTATAAACACTCTTCATAGTATAAATAAAATTATTAATATGTCTTTGTTCTTAAAATAAATGTAACAAAGGGTTAACTCTTTACAAAAATATGAGTTATGATTAAATATGCAAAAATTCTGAGAATAATTTTGACCTGTCATTGATTTTTGGAATATCCGTATAGATTGTTTAAGAAATATGCTTAACTTTGACCAAATTTGTTTTTGTTTTAAAAGTACTATTTTGGCACGTAAAAAGAAAGAGCTTCCTGTTATAGAACAGGTCGAAATTACAGATGTGGCTGCTGAAGGCAAGGCAATAGCTCGGATTGACGATTTAGTCGTTTTTGTTCCGTTTGCCGCTCCCGGAGATATTGTCGATTTGCAATTATATAGAAAAAAACATCGTTATGCTGAAGGGCGGATATTGAAGTATCATAAGTATTCCGAAATGCGTGTTGAGCCATTTTGTTCGCATTTTGGTGTATGTGGAGGATGCAAGTGGCAGCATATCCCGTATGAAAAACAAATAGCATATAAACAACAGCAGGTTTTTGATAACCTTTCTCGAATCGGAAAAATCGATTTACCGGAAATTTCTGCGATAAAAGGCTCGGAGAAGACTCGTTTTTACCGTAATAAGCTGGAATTTACTTTTTCGAATAAGTCTTGGCTTACTCAAGAAGAATTGCAGTCTACACAAACTTTTGATTCTCGAAATGCTTTAGGATTCCATATTCCCGGAATGTTCGATAAGGTACTGGATATAAAAACTTGCTGGCTGCAGGATAATATCTCTAATGACATTCGGTTGGCTATTCGAAAATTCGCTCTTGATCATGATTATTCTTTTTTTGATCTGAGAGAGCAGCGGGGATTGATGCGTAATATCATAATTCGTACGGCATCAACCGGTGAGGTTATGTTGATCGTCGTTTTTTTTGAAAATGATAGGTCTAAGATTGACGCTATGATGGAATATCTTGCGGAGACCTTTCCTCAAATTACTTCTTTATTATATATAATAAACCAGAAAGCTAATGATACGATTACCGACCAAGAGGTTCATGTGTTCAAAGGTCGGGATTATATATTGGAGTCGATGGAGGGATTACAATTCAAAATAGGACCTAAATCTTTTTATCAGACCAATTCTGAACAGGCGTATGAGTTATATAAAATAGCTCGAGATTTTGCTGGGCTTACCGGAGAAGAACTTGTTTATGACTTATATACGGGAACTGGGACTATTGCAAACTTTGTGGCCTGCCGTGCCCGAAAAGTGATAGGAATAGAGTATGTTCCGGAAGCGATTGAAGATGCAAAGGTAAATTCTGAATTGAATGGCATCAGTAATACATTGTTTTATGCCGGAGATATGAAGGATATTCTTACACAGGATTTTATAAATGAACATGGCCGACCTGACGTTATTATTACCGATCCTCCGAGAGCCGGGATGCATGATGATGTCATAAAGACCATTTTGTTTGCCGAACCTGTAAAAATCGTTTATGTCAGTTGTAATCCTGCAACTCAGGCGCGGGATCTGAATCTGTTGGATGAAAAATATCGTGTCGAAAAAGTTCAGCCGGTAGATATGTTTCCACATACTCATCATGTAGAAAATGTAGTATTGTTGGTAAAAAAATAAAGGGGGAAATAACGTTATCTCTCGTATTCGGAATAAATAAGGAAAATGGAAAGCTCAGGGGGACTTTTTGCTTTCCGTTTCTTTTTGTGTATTGATACTTGAAAAATAATTTAAAATAAGAAGATGGAAAAGGAAAGAACTTTAAGAGATTCTGTTCTCGTGCGTTGGTCTGCGTTGGGAATTGTCGCTTTCACCATGATGGCGGCATATTTTGTAAACGACATTATGGCTCCGCTGAAAACTATGTTAGAAGCTAATTTAGATTGGACCAGTCGTGATTTTGGATTCTTTACGGGAGCATATAGCTTTTTGAACGTATTTTTGTTGATGTTGATTTGGGGCGGCTTGATGCTTGACCGTTTCGGAATACGATTGACAGGAAAAATTGCTGCGATTTTGATGGTGTTCGGTACGGCTTTGCAGTATTATGGCATGACAGCGAATATTTCGACAGAAGCAACGTTTTTCGGTTACAAGCAAGGTGTTTTTATGGCAGCAGCCGGTTATTCTATTTTTGGAGTCGGAGCAGAAGTCGCAGGGATTACCGTTACTAAAATTATTGCAAAGTGGTTTAAAGGGAAAGAGCTCGGTACTGCGATGGGAATTCAAGTAGCATTGGCTCGTATAGGTTCTCAAGTCGCTTATTCGGTATCTATTCCTTTGGCAAAGAGTTTTTCTATATCGACTCCGGTACTTTTAGGTTTGGTTTTGTTAGTTGTCGGATTGGTGACGTTTTTTATATATGCTGTGATGGATCGAAAGCTTGATAAGCAAGAAGATTATGCAGAAGAGGAAGACGAGAGTAAGTTCAGTTTCAAAGATGTAAAAAATATTTTGATTAATCCGGGTTTCTGGTTGATCGCTTTATTATGCGTATTATTCTATTCCTGTGTATTCCCGTTCCAGAAATTTGCTTCCGAACTTATGATCAATAAATACGGAATCAGTGATAATTTGGCAGGTACAATTGCCGGCCTGCCGGCTTTGGGAGCATTGATCCTAACACCTGTATTCGGTATTTATCTCGATTGCAAAGGAAAAGGTGCGAGTATTATGATGTTGGGGGCAGCAATGCTTATCGGAGTTCACTGTATCTACGCATTACCTTTCATCACCAATTATCTTGTGGCGATAATCCTGATGATTATTTTAGGTATTGCATTTTCTCTTGTTCCGTCAGCGATGTGGCCGAGCGTTACTAAAATTTTTCCTGCTCGCCAGTTGGGAACAGCGTATGCACTTATCTTTTTTATTCAGAATATAGGTTTGTGGGGAGTACCTAACCTTATCGGATGGGTATTGGATAATTATTGCATTGTCGGGAATGAAAATAATGCAAATCTTTATGATTATACGATACCTATGTTTGTCTTTACCGGTTTTGCTACTTTATCGTTTATTGTTGCCTATTTGCTGAAAGTTGCAGATAAAAAATACGGCTATGGGTTGGAGAAGCCGAATATGAAAGACTGCTAAAAGTCGGAACAGTATTGTTGTTTATCTGTCTATAAGGAAATATGAAAGTACGAGGTAATCGGAATTTTAAGTGATGTTTATAAGTTAGACGAGTTAAATATTATCCGATTATAGAAGGAACATTCAGTAAATAGTATAAAATTAGCCAACTAATTCATACACAAAGTAT
>ENA-OROP01001194-OROP01001194.1-human-gut-metagenome-genome-assembly--contig:-NODE-1194-length-24635-cov-3.493084_pt1 | contig 24635 bp, 24 predicted proteins | sample MGYA00242132_ERZ509056 | MGnify/ENA primary metagenome ERZ509056 (study PRJEB26280, sample SAMEA2338768) | human gut metagenome | biome: human gut; feature: human-associated habitat; material: faeces...
TTACGTCTGTATCTACGTTGTCTCCATATTTAAATACATGTCCTTTTGCTTTCATTATTCAACGACCTCCACTTTCTCAGGATTTGCGATGCATCCTGCAATTGCACTTGCTGCTGCTACTTCCGGTGATGCAAGATAAATCAGGGAATCTACATGTCCCATTCTTCCTACAAAGTTACGGTTCGTTGTCGATACACACTTTTCTCCTGCTGCCATAACACCCATATGTCCACCCATACATGGTCCGCAGCTCGGTGTATTCACTGCACATCCTGCATCTACGAAAATATCCATCAGTCCTTCGTGGATACACTGTTTGTAAATCTTCTGAGTAGCCGGAATTACCATAACACGTACATCTTCGTGTACTTTATGACCTTTGAGAATTGCTGCTGCCTTTCTCATGTCTTCCATACGTCCATTCGTACAGGATCCAATAACAACCTGATCGATCTTGATCGGCTCCATAGCCTCGATCTCATCGATCGTTTTTGCGTTTCCAGGAAGATGTGGGAATGCAACGGTTGGACGGACTTCTGCAAGATCGATCTCAATGACCTGCTCATATTCAGCGTCCTCATCGGCTTCATAGACTGTATATTCTTTCTTTGTATGCTCATTCAGATACTGGATTGTCTTGTCGTCTACCGGGAAGATTCCGTTCTTTGCACCTGCCTCGATTGCCATGTTCGCCATTGTAAAACGATCGTCCATAGACAGATTGGCAATTCCGTCTCCGGTAAATTCCATAGATTTGTAAAGGGCACCGTCTACGCCAATCTTTCCAATGATGTGAATGATAATATCTTTACCACTTACATACTTGCCCGGTTTTCCAGTTAATACGAATTTGATTGCAGCCGGCACTTTAAACCACAGCTCTCCCATAGCCATTCCTGTTGCGATATCTGTTGTACCCACACCTGTTGAAAATGCTCCAAGTGCTCCATATGTACAGGTATGTGAGTCTGCTCCGATAATCAGTTCACCGGCTGCAACAACTCCTGCCTCCGGAAGAATCGCATGCTCTACTCCGGATTTTCCCTGTTCAAAATACCAGTGCAGTCCCTGTGCTTTTGCAAACTCACGGATTGCTTTTGAATTCTCTGCGGATTTGATATCTTTGTTCGGTGTAAAATGATCTGGTACAAATACTACTTTATTCTTATCGAATACAGTGTCGGACATCTGCTTTAAAATCGGCAGTGCCATCGGTCCTGTAATATCATTTGCCATTACTACGTCTAATTTTGCTTCTATTAACTGTCCGGCTTCTACATGATCCATTCCAGCATGCGCAGCTAATATTTTCTGCGTCATTGTCATTCCCATCACGACAACCTCCTGTTCTTTCCATTAGTGCTTTTTATGATGTTTCTTAGCTTTTCGCCATGCGTTCATTGTACCACACAGCACAATCACGGTGCAAGAAAGAATCAGTATTAGGATAATTCCTGTTATATTTGCTACATCTCCCGTTTTCACAGTTGATGCTTTTAATGATTTCGCCGATGTAACTGCCGGTGTAACAGGTATCTGCGGTTCTTCTACTTTCGGTTCTTCCACTTTCGGCTCCTCCGGTGTCGGTTCTTTCACTTTCGGCTCTCCCGGCTCAGGTTTTGGTTCTTCTTCTACTTTCACAGTCTCTCTGTCTTTAACTTCTTCTGCATTTTCAGAACACACAACTACTTCATTTTCAATCTCTTTTCCTATTACGCTCTCGTCAGTAATTGCAACCTGATATTCTACCGTGTACTTCTGACCGCTTTCCGGTCCCTCCAGGAATTCCCCTGCATGGATTGTGTAAGAATTCCCCTGCACTGTAATCTTTGCGTCAGGAATTTTCTCACCGTTTTCATTTAACAATATCACTGAATTTTTCTGAAGTTTTACTCCTTCTGTAAGAATCGTATCCGTGATCACCACATTTTTTGCAATGGCTTTTTCAATCTGCTGAGTCACATCCAGCGTGTATGTAATAATATCCCCTAATTTATAAGTTTTACCGGACTTATCTGCATTTTTTTCTACCTGAAGCTCCGGCTTATCCAGCCATTTTACCTGCAATTCGATTGGTGATGATATAATCTGCTGCATAGAAGCTGTCCCAATATCCTGACTTCCATTTCCGGTCTTGACCAGAATAATTTTCCATGATTTTGCAATTTCTCCCCTGATTTCACCACTGCTCCAAGTCGTTCCATTTCCATATGCAACATCTGCCCTTAAGTAAAATGTGTCTCCTCCCGAAACTTTCACATTTCCACCTTCGCTCGTGCCCCTCGTCTCATTAACAAGCATGACTCCATCAGGAAGCGGAACGGTGATACTATTTGCCGTATCCCCTACAAGACGAATACTTTGGGTTCTCTGACATTTCTGTTCCCGGTCATAATAGGCCGTCAGCCCATTTTCAGAAAATGCCAGCTCTGCATCTGGTATATCCGGAAGATTTTTTACATAATCTGCATACATGACTACCGCACTGGCAATGTCTGCATTCAGGCCTTTAAACGCCGCACTGTTCTGATCGCAGCCGTCATAAATGTATGATAATACACAATGGGTCAGACAATAAGCATTGGCATCTTCACCCCAGCCTCCGGTCAGTGAACTTTTGATATATTGCTCATATCCCGGTCCACCGTACATGTAATACATTGCTTTACTAAGATGTGACTTCGGATCCAATTCTGATGCGCTATATGCACCATTCCCCGGTGATTTCATATCTGGCTCCAGACAAAATGCCAGATTACCATCCACGTAATAATAATGGGTCGAATATCCCATATACCTGATTGCATCCCCTTTTACAAGGGATACTTCCTTTGCTTCTGCATTCACTGCCGGCAAAATGAGTAACAAAAAGAACACCCCTACTGCCAAAATGAACTTACGGGCAAAATAAACTCCTTTTTTCTCCATATGCAATTCTCCTCTTAATGATCAATGAATCTGTTGTTTATGGGTTACAAAAAAGACCTCCCTTCACCTGTTTTCTCGTTTTGGAAATCTGGGAAGAAATAAATTCCCTTCGTTGGGGATACACCCCATGATGTGTTACTGAAAATTAGAATTTCTTAGACGAGTGCTATTATCATAGCCAGAATGCTATGATTTGTCAATAGCACTTTTAAATAAAATATTCGATGGTTTTCTCAGACGTAAGCTCTGTGTTCTTATTAAAAAGGATGATTGCCTCCCGCCCCTGATAAGGCCCCAGAGAATAGACATTTAACGCAATTTTATTAAAATATTTCCACGGCACAATACGATTATAGCGCGTCGGACAATTTTCGACAATCTGTATGTCATCAAGACCATATCCTTCCTGATCATAATACGGATCAAACATGTAGACATGTTCCCCCTCTTCGCCTGTAAGAAGAACATAGTGCCACTCATCAGAAAACAGACGCAGCACAACAGCGCCTCCTCTTCTGAGAGCGTCATTAACATAGCTTTCATTTCCAAGATACACTTCTTTTCCGGACAGATAACGGCTTTTTACAGGGAGAATCCCAAGATTCCCCATGCTGTTCAGCCAGTTCGACAGAAACATCATGGCAGCGCAGGACGTTCCACTTTTTCCTGGAACTCCTTCACTGCTATAGCAGTCCAGACAATATAGCATAATGTTGCGCAAGACTTCCGGTGGAATTTCCTCTCGTTCGAATAAAAAACTGATGGCATTCTGCATAGATGTCGGTCCGCAGTCATATTCTGAAAACTGATAATGTAATGGATTTTTCATGCCTGTCTCCTTTAGAAAAACTGACGGATATCGCATCCACCATGAATAAAAAACTAATCTGTTGCATAAGAAACAAATTTCAATCTTTAGATATAATACATATCCTGTCCATAGTCTACATATGTCTGGTACTCTTTTTCCAGATCATAAAGTGTAATGCCTGTCAATATCTTCTCCAGTTCGTAATTCACCTTGTCTATGACCAGTTTTTGTATTGCCTCCGGTGCTGCTTTATAGTCACAGTCTTCCGGCACATCTTCAGCCTCGATTCTATAATCACCTTCCAGGGCTTCGATCACCTCTGAAATTGTAATCTGTTCTGCAGGTTTATTTAAAAAATATCCGCCCTGAGATCCTTTTATACTCTTGACAATTCCTGCTTTTCTAAGGCTCGCAAATACCTGTTCCAGATACTGTGGAGAGATATTATTTCTCTCCGCGATGCCCCCCAATGCTACCTGCTCATTTTTAGAATTTACTGAAAGATCAATTAATGCCCGCAGGCCATATCTGCTCTTCATCGAAAGTTTCATAATCTTCTCCTCTAGTTTAACGTATCAGACAGCCGGCTTTTGCCCGCTGTCCTACGTCAATATCTATTCACTCTCTTTTTTAATCTTACTCAGCGAACAGAGGGGTTGAATAATATCTGTCTCCGTTATCCGGAAGTAATGCTACAATAGTTTTACCTTTATTTTCCGGACGTTTTGCATAATCAATTGCTGCCCAGAGAGCTGCTCCTGATGAAATACCTACCAGAACTCCTTCGTGTTTTGCAAGAAGTTTTCCTGTAGCAAATGCATCGTCATTCTCAACTGTAATTATCTCATCATATACTTTTGTATTCAGTACATCTGGAACGAATCCTGCTCCGATTCCCTGGATCTTGTGTGCTCCGCTCTTACCTTCTGAAAGTACTGGTGATGTTGCAGGCTCAAGTGCTACAATTTTAATATCTGGTTTCTTTTCTTTCAGATACTCTCCAACTCCAGTCAGTGTTCCACCTGTACCAACTCCTGCGATAAAGATATCCACATCTCCGTCTGTATCATTCCAGATCTCCGGTCCTGTTGTTGCTCTGTGTGCTGCCGGGTTTGCCGGGTTCACAAACTGTCCCGGAATAAAACTGTTCGGAATTTCTTTTGCAAGTTCATCTGCTTTTGCAATGGCACCTTTCATTCCTTTTGCCCCTTCTGTCAGCACAATCTCTGCTCCGTATGCTTTCAGGATATTTCTTCTCTCAACACTCATAGTCTCAGGCATTGTCAGGATAATTCTGTATCCCTTAGCTGCTGCGATTGCCGCAAGACCGATTCCGGTATTACCAGATGTAGGCTCGATGATCACAGATCCTTCCTTCAAAAGTCCTTTTTCCTCCGCGTCTTCAATCATGCCTTTTGCAATTCTGTCCTTCACACTTCCGGCCGGATTAAAATACTCAAGCTTTACGAGTACTCTTGCTTCCAGTCCTAATTCTTTTTCAATATTCTTAACCTCAACCAGTGGTGTATTCCCAATTAAGTCAATTGTTCCGTTGTAAATCTTTGCCATGATATCTTCCTACCTTTCCTATCAATGTAGTGTGTATTCGTCGTTGGTATTAATATAGCACCACATTTCAAACTTGTCAACTATGTTTTGTATGTTTTATATTTTTTCCACCTTTCCATCATCCATTTATAAATACTTTAAGTTTTTATAAATTCTATAAAATTAATTGATTGTCCGCACATTTCGTGATAATCTATAACCACTTTAAGAGAAGCAATCTGCAACTCTTTCAAAGTTCTAAGTCGTAAGACATCTCATTTCGGTGTTTCATGTTCGAAACTGCTATCCGATATGAAGAGAAATGTAACTGTAGGCATAGATATTCTATTGCAAAGATGAAGCAGATAAAATAATATTTGAGTCAGAACATTTGTTATCAAAGAAACCCCTGCAGATTGATGAACTTGTAATAAAAGTTCATTACAATGAGAAAATCCAGAAAAATATAGGGAGAATATTTCGAAAGCATAATATTGTGGAATATAAAAGTCCGGAGGATTATCTGACAATTAATGATTTTTATAAGGTATATGGGTATTGTTGCTTTTATCAGTCGGATACTGAACATGTATGTGAGATTCCACCGGAAGAACTGACTATAACATTTATATGTAACCATTATATGAAGAAAAAAAGAATTCAAAGTTGTATCAGGCAGCGATGGAAGTAATAACAAGAGCTAACTGGGAGGCAATAAAGGAGGCGAAACCTAGTATGTGTGAGGCACTAAAAGAATTAATGGCAGAAGAATTTCAGGAACTGGAAGAGCAAGTGACGGAACGAGTAACAGAACAGGTGACAGAGCAAGTAACAGAACGGGTAACGGAACGGGTGACGGAACAGGTAACGGTGCAAGTAACAGAGCGGGTAACGGAACAGTTGGTAAAAAATTTATACGAAAATGTAGGCAATGCTGAAAAAGTTGCAGAAATGTTAAAATTGCCCATTGAAACCGTACGCAGAATACTCTAAATAATATGTGTTGCAGCGATTTTATCAAGCAAATATATGAGGCATTCTTGCTGCGAGGTGCGCATCATGCAATTGCATGACATACTTCTACTGCGCACCTCTGCAAGTCTACACTCCGTTTCGGTCGGCGCAAAACCATTGTCCACCGGACAATGTGCGCCCTGCCGGAGGCTATATCAGCTGGGGGATTGACTCCCACCACTGATACCAGCTTGTTTCTCACCACCTATAGGACGCCACTGAAAAAGTCCTTATTTGCGCAAAGCAGCACAAGATAAAGTGTATTTATATGTTTTACGCTACTATATATTGTATGTAAAAACAGTTTTTCAGTGGCGTCCCTATAGAGGTGGGAGTCAGCTTCCAGCTGATATAGCATCACATTTTCTTACATATTCAAAAAATATTCATGTATTCTCGTATCCCCGTCCAGTTCCGGGTGAAATGCTGTCACGAGCTGTCTTCCCTGTCTGGCAGCCACAATTTTACCATCTACCTCAGCCAGTATCTTGACATCTTCCCCTGCTTCTGCGATATACGGTGCACGGATAAATGTCATCGGCACCTGACCAAGTCCATCAAACTCTGCATCTGTATGAAAGCTTCCAAGCTGTCTTCCATATGCATTACGCTTTGCCGTAATATTCATAGTACCAAAACACGGAACTCCTGCTTCCACTTCATCTGCCAGAAGGATCAGTCCCGCACAGGTTCCAAAGACTGGCAGACCTGACAGGATTTTCTCTTTTAAAGCATCGTAAATGTCAAGTTCCAGTAACAGTTTTCTCATCACGGTACTCTCACCGCCCGGAAGAATCAGAGCGTCAAATGATCTGTCCAGATCTTTTTTCTGACGGATTTCAAAATAATCTGCTCCAAGTTTCTTAAGCATCTGTTCATGTTCCAGAAATGCTCCCTGAAGTGCCAGTACTGCTACGGTCATCTTATTTGCCCCTCTCTGCCATCAGAAGTTCAATCTCCTGCTCATTGATTCCGACCATTGCCTCACCAAGATCTGTGGAAAGTTCTGCGATCAGTTTTGCATCTGTATAATTAGTTACTGCTTTTACAATTGCTGCGGCACGTTTTGCAGGATCACCAGATTTGAAAATTCCAGATCCTACGAACACTCCTTCTGCTCCAAGCTGCATCATCAGTGCTGCGTCTGCCGGAGTTGCAACTCCTCCTGCAGCAAAGTTTACAACCGGAAGCTTTCCATTCTCATGAACATATTCTACCAGTTCAACCGGAACCTGAAGCTGCTTTGCCGCCTCAAAGAGCTCGTCCTCTCTTAAGCTCTGAATTCTGCGGATTTCAGCATTCGTCACACGCATATGGCGGACAGCCTGTACAACGTCTCCTGTTCCCGGCTCACCCTTTGTACGGATCATAGAAGCTCCCTCAGCAATTCTTCGAAGTGCCTCTCCAAGGTCTCTTGCTCCACATACGAATGGCACTTTAAAGTCTCTCTTGTTGATGTGATATACATCATCTGCAGGTGAAAGAACTTCACTCTCATCGATATAGTCAATCTCAATTGCTTCCAGAATCTGTGCCTCCACAAAATGTCCGATCCTGCATTTTGCCATGACCGGAATTGATACGGCCTCCTGGATTCCGCGGATCATCTTCGGATCACTCATACGGGATACCCCGCCTGCTGCACGGATATCTGCAGGAATTCTCTCCAGCGCCATAACTGCACAAGCACCTGCTGCCTCTGCGATTTTTGCCTGCTCCGGTGTTGTTACGTCCATGATAACTCCGCCTTTTAACATCTGTGCTAACTGCTTGTTTAATTCATATCTATTCTCTGCCATAATTCTTCACCTTTCTCTTCATCCGATTTTTTCTTATTTTCCTAATATTTTTTCTCTGTGTTACGTAACTATGATACATATCATACTGCAAACTGGTACTTATTAAATAGCCAGTATTTACATTTTACAGCAAGCCAGTTTTAAACTTATCACAACACAATCATAAAAAGATCCAAAAGATACCTTCTGAGATTGCTTACAATTACCAAGGTCGGAAGACTACTCGGACTTTGACTCGCCATTAACGAAAAAAAGAACAGATCCATCGACCTGTTCTTCCTCAACCTGATTATTTCTTCGCTATCAACTCAATTTCTATCAATGCATCTCCGCAAAGTCCTGTCACACCAACTGTTGTCCTAGTTGGATATGGTGCTGAAAATTGTTGTTCATACACTACATTCATTGCATCAAAATTCTTCATATCTGTCAAATATACATTTACCTTCTGTACATCTTCTTCTGACATCCCCATCTCATCAAGAATACTCAGAAGATTCTTAAAAAAGTCTCCTTGTACTACTATTTTTTTCTCTTCATCTTTTCTTTCAATCTCAGTTTCTCACGTAACTCGTTAAATGTCTCCTTATACTGTCTGGATTCCATACGTGGGAATGCCTTCATCAGACGTCCGGACACGGCTCCGCCCTGACCTGACAACTCTTCATACTTCTTACGAAGCTCTTCACTTCTTGCCTGAAGCTGCTGCCTTGCTTCATCTGCGGTTCCGCCAATCCTTGTACGCCCCTCACTAAGCTTACGGCGGCTGCCTTCCGTTGCAGCTTCCAGTTTCCTGCGGCCTTCCTCTGTCGCACTTTCCAGTTTACGACGGCTTTCTTCTGTAACATTTTCCAGTTTCCTGCGGCCTTCTTCTGTCGCAGCTTCTAGCTTCTTGCGGCTCTCTGCTGTTGCTGCTTCCAGTTTCTTGCGTCTTTCTTCTGTTGCCTCCATCGTATCCATCATACCTTCATGGATATTTTCACCAAGCTTATCCGAAATCTCATGCAACTCTGCGGCAATCTTCGCCATAGCTTCCAACTGATGATTCAGTTTCAGGATTCCGGCCGCAGTCACATACAGATCAACAAAAATACTGATTTCCAGTACTGCGAGCATTACAAGCCCTAATGTATGTGGAATAAATGTCAATATTTTATGAATGACCGGATGAATCACACGGACGATCAGTACACATGCCACTCCCCACACAAGGGAAAATATCAGGCAAACATATCCACCGATATTCAGCGGCTGATTTGTATAATCCCACCATTTATGATGAAAAATCTTATCCATCAGATATCCGGTAAGCCCTTCCAGAACTGTCACCAACACTGTGGACAACGCATACAACAAAATCAAATTGTCCTTATACGGTGTCAGGAAATAGACGACTACCGTCACACCGACTCCATAAATCGGACAGATCGGACCATTCAGGAAACCTCTGTTCACGAACTTTCTCTGCTTTGTTGTCGCATATGCAACTTCTGTGCACCAGCCCAGAAAACCATACACAAAAAAGTATAACATCAAGTAATAAATCTGCATAAAATCCCCCTTTTATGTTTATGAAATCCAGTATACTTCACATTGAAGTTTTCGTCAATTGATGATATAGTTAGTGGAGTAACCGATAAATAATTCTCATTTACAATTTATAAAAAGGACAAAAGATGACTTTAAAGCAAGGCAAAAATAACAAAACTTATCAGGTTCTTTCTATCAACATTGAGCTTCTTCTTGAGAGACGTCTAGAAGCGCTTGGATTGACAGAAGGCGCCAAAATCACAATATTGAACAACAATAAAAAAGGTGCTCTTACCGCCAGATTTCGTGGCACACGATTTGCACTTGGCAAAAGAATCGCAGACCACATCGAAGTGAAGGAGGTCACGGAATAATGGAAAAAATCATTAATGTAGGCTTCATCGGTAATCCAAATTGCGGCAAGACAACCCTCTTTAACGCTTACACCGGTGCAAATCTAAAGGTAGCTAACTGGCCCGGTGTCACAGTGGAAAAGAAAGAAGGCTTCACGACCTATGAAGATCAGAAGTTCCGTCTCATTGACCTTCCGGGAATCTACAGTCTGACTTCTTATACAATGGAAGAGACTGTATCTCGAGAATGTATCATGAGTGATGAAGTTGATGTCATTGTAGATGTCATTGACGCTTCCAGTCTGGAACGTAATCTCTATCTGGCCCTTCAACTGATCGAACTTGGGAAACCCGTTGTACTGGCTCTGAACATGATGGATATTGTAGAGAGCCGCGGCATGGAAATTGACTTGCACCGCCTCCCGGAAATGCTTGGAATTCCAGCAATCCCTGTATCAGCACGAAAAAAGACAGGACTTTCCATTCTGCTGCATGCCGTTTCCCATCACAGTGAATATGCCAGCCAGGGACCTTTTATTCATCATCACAAAGGAATGCATTCTGAACACCGGCATAATCATCACTCAGAATATGCCATGGTCTATTCCGACCTTATAGAAGATAAAATCGACGCACTGATTACTTTAATCACCGCAACTTATCCGGAAATGGATAATATGCGTTGGCACGCCATCAAATATCTGGAAATGGATAAAAATATTCTGGATCAATATCCACTTTCCGGAATGGAACAAATTGTAGACAGAAGCTATGAAAAGGATATTATTAATCAAAAATATGACTTTATTGAAGAAATTATTGATGAAGTACTTGTCAATAAAGCCCAAAAGGCAGCCTCTACAGAAAGAATTGATAAGTACCTGACCGGAAAATGGCTTGGTCTTCCGATTTTCCTTCTGATCATGGCATTTGTATTCTTCCTCACCTTTACTGTAGGAGACTGGCTGAAAGGATATTTTGAGATTGCTCTTGAAGTATTCTCAAATCTCGTATCAAATGGTCTTGCTACTGTCCACACAAGTCCGATGTTGACTTCGTTGATCGTAGACGGCATCATTTCAGGAGTTGGCGGAATTCTGACATTTCTACCAAACATTTTCATTCTCTTCCTGGCTCTTGCGCTTTTGGAAGACAGTGGATACATGTCACGAGTCGCATTTGTCATGGACGATATTATGAGCAGTCTCGGATTATCCGGAAGAGCATTTCTTCCATTGTTGCTCGGATTTGGCTGTACCGTACCTGCAGTCATGGCTTCCCGGGCACTTGAAAATAAAAGAGACCGTTTTAAGACTATCCTGATCACACCATTTATGTCGTGCAGTGCAAGACTTCCGATCTATGTCTTATTTTCCTCTATGTTCTTTGGAAAATATGCCATGATCGTCTGCTATTCCATGTATCTGCTCGGCATCATTATCGCAATTACAACAGCATTTATCCTGTCCAAAATCGACGGAAGCAAAGCGACACATGCCCTGTTGATCGAATTGCCGGAATATAAAACTCCAAGTGCCCATACGATTGCGATTTATGTATGGCAGAAGATAAAAGATTATCTTACCAAAGCCGGAACTGTTATATTTATCGCATCCATCTTAATGTGGGCAATCTTAAACTTTGGTCCTCATGGATATGTAACAGATATTTCTGAAAGCTTTGGTTCTGTCATTGGACGCCTGATCGTACCGGTCTTTCAACCGGTCGGACTCGGATATTGGCAGATTATTGTAGCTTTGATCGCTGGTATTGCCGCAAAAGAAGTTGTTGTCTCCAGCTGCAGCGTACTCTTCGGAATTCAAAATATTACGACTGCCCACGGAATGACCGCAATGGCGGCTTCTCTTGGTGCCATTGGTTTTGGCCCGGCAAATGCTTATGCACTTATGACATTTTGTCTGTTATATGTACCATGCACAGCAACCATTGCAACGATTCATCGTGAGTTGCAAAGCTGGAAATCCACTGGTTTTATCCTGCTCTATCAGCTGTGTACTGCCTGGATCATAAGTTTTGTAGTTTATCATATCGCAAGTTTGTTCTAAGCTCTTGTAATGGCCATTAAAAAAGAAGTATTCTGACTTTGAGTAAAATCTCATTTATCAGAATACTTCTTTTTTATTTATTACATATATTTCAACTCAATCGGATCGATCGGATCGACAGGGTTTTCAATCTTTCCATTCAGCATACGTTTTCTCTTACGCATGATTGTACCGGCCTTATTATAAAACCAGAAAGAATATGTCAGAATCTTATCCGCCTTTCCCATCTTGTCTTTTGTCGTCTTTCCATACAGACTGCCACCTGTCTCAATCACTGAAGATTTCGACCTGATCAGTGCGATCAGCTCTGTCTCACATGTCACTCGCTCTGGCAGAATGGTATACCCCATACCTACACAATTAGGTCGGTGTGCGTCACTGCCACCGATTCCCGGTTTCTTATATTTCTGTGCAAGCTTAAGGGCTCTCGCATTAGACTCTGCTGATTCACATGCATTAAATGCTTCAATAAAGTCAAACCGTTTAAATAACTCTGGTGATTTGTAATAACGCTTTGTGTTCGTAAAGCTTAAATATTTGCCTCCGCATGGATGTGCCGGCCCCAGAATTCCTCCGTGCTTATGCACAAAATCAATCAATACTGCAACCGGAAGACCCCGGAGTTCCAAAAGTCTCATCTTCACGCCTTCTGGCATAATGCATAAAATATGTCCCCCGTCACAAGTATCATACTCAATTCCTTTTAAAACTACAAAATCATCATGTACTTTTCCCTTCATCTGGTATTTCCAGTGTCGGTATCCTTTATACGTATCATGATCTGTAATCAGCATTCCGTCAAATCCACGTTCTTTTAAAAGTGTAATGTACTCGTCCAGGCTCACCTTGCTGTCAATGGACCCTTCCTTTACATGACAATGCATGTCCAGTTTCATAAGCCTATTCCTCGCTCTCCTGGTCAGATGGAATATCGTCTAAATCCAAATCCCTGATCTCGATATCCTCTGACTCATCATCTGAAAAATCCTCATCTTCATCCAGATATCCTTCCGGCTCTTCTGCCTCTTCCTCATCCAGATATCCTTCCGGCTCTTCTGCTTCTTCTGGCTTCGCTTCGTCCTCATCCAGATATCCTTCCGGCTCTTCTGCTTCTTCTGGCTTCGCTTCGTCCTCATCCAGAATCATTCGGGCTTTCTCTACTTCATTCTCCATAGAGACCTGTTCCTTGATATGTTCCGATTTGATTCTCTCTTTCTTTCCAATCTTACTTGACTGCATCATGAACTGAATCATAAGTCCTACAAATGCAAGAACTGCACCTGCTACATATTTTAACCATGACGGATCTGTAATTCCAGCAAGGTCGAGAATCGCCGGACCTGCAAGAAATCCGCCTGCTATACCGGTAATTACAATGATCATCGGCTCTGCAAATATTGCAGCAAGAATCGCAAGCACAAGTGCCACTGCCAGTTCCACAATAGTAATGACTGAACTTTGTGCCGGTATCACTGCTGCCAGCACTCCCATAGAGCAGATGAATATCATCACAAATACACCCAGCCTGTATACAAGAAAAGACACTACTGCCAGCAATATCGCGCAGACTAATATAACCGCTACGGATGCAATACCTTCAATTCCCGCTAATGCACAGATTCCAGCTCCCACTCCTGCTCCAATCAGAAATCCCAGGAATGCCGCAACCACTTTCACCAGCTTCAAGCCGAAAAATCCAATTAAAATACCGATTGCTATCACAGCCGCAAACACTCCCACGCTTAACTTTCCGGCAAGGAACACTGAAGTCGGTCCATCCATGGAGCCTATCGCACTTATGCCTTTCACCAATGTTGTCTCATTCATTCTATTATCTCCTTTACGTATTAATTATTTTCTCCCGTCTCATTCGTCTTTATTATATCAGTATCTGAAACACACGTAAAGTCTCTTTCTTGTACCCCTTATGCTTTCTTCCTGTTGATGATCAGACGTTCAATGATTTCTATCGTCTCTTTGATTCCGTAGTTAGCACTGTTAATGCACAGGTCGTAATTCTCAGGAGTTCCCCATTTTTCACTTGTATAAAATTCATAATATTTTTTATGCTGGCGATCCATTTTTTTCAAAAACTTCACCGCTGTCTTTTAATCCATCTCACGCACGTTCATCATATAATGCAATCTCACTTCAAATGGTGCGCTGATGAACAGACTGATATGTGGAATATAATTATTGCGCAGAATAATATCCGCACATCTTCCAACTATAATACAATCTTCTGTTCGTGCCAGATTGCAGATCAGATCGCTCATATTAAAGAAGACGGTATCTTCTCTGTTAAGTCCATGATAACGATACATATTCCGCAGCTTTGATTTCAATGTTTCTCGTTTTTTTCCATATTTATCAAACTCTGTAAAGCACTCTTTCTCTTTAATATGAAATTTTTCTTCTTCCTGACGTTTTAGCACCTGCTCGAAAATCTCTGAATCATAATAATTGATATGCAGCTTATCTGCCAGCTCAAATCCAATATCATTTCCCGCACTTCCCTGTGTACGGCTGATACAGATAACGAGATGCGCATTTTCGTCCACTTCATCCCAGTGTGCAGCCGGATTCAGAGCCATTCTTTCTGCATTGACAATATCCGTTGCAGACATATCCGGAAGCTGCTCCATTGCTTTAAGAATCTCATTATATTCTGTCATCATACGGCTCTTATCTTCTTTATTCTTAATCGTACGAGCCATGTTACTGATCAGCGCCAGCTCACTTCGCAAGAGATGTCCGTCAGGCTTCGTATACATCAACATACTAAGTGCACGGATCGTATTCTCTCTGCTTCCTGTAAATGTTCTTCCAAGGGAAGATCCTACACATTTATATACTTCACCATCCAGATCATAGATCCGATTCGCAAGTTCTATATACATATCTTTATTATTTGCCATATCCGTAACCTCCTACAAAAAGAACACAAGCATATCCAGTATAAATACCGGAACTAAGAATGCAAGCGACCATAAGATATATCCAAAGAACGATGGCATATTGACACCATTTTCATCAGAAATCGCTTTTACCATAAAGTTCGGTGCATTTCCTATATATGTGTTTGCTCCCATAAATACAGCTCCACAGGAAATAGCCTCTAGAAGATTCACCGGAATCTGTCCAAGAGCCGTTGTAATACCTCCTGTTAATCCAAGTGTTCCCGCAGTTGTCAGGAATACAAGATAGGTCGGTGTATTGTCAAGAAAGCTGGACAGCGCTCCTGTTGCCCAGAACATCTGGTACGGCTCGCTAATTCCAAGGTTTGGTCCAACAGATTTTAACAGCATCAGTGCCGGCTGCATAGTAATAAAAATTCCGATAAACAAAACTGCAACCTCTTTGATCGCTCCCCACGTAAAATGGTTCTTTGTACGGATTGAACTGTCTGTTGTCTTAAATGACAGAAATGCTGCAAGTAAAATAATATTGTGCAGTCCTTCGATATAAAATTCGGTTCCCGGTCTGCTGATATCCGGTTTTCTTCCTTCCGCAATATCTTTACGGTATGCCTTTTTATCCAGATGATAAAATACAAATAACAGAATCACCAGATTAAAAATCAATATTGGCAATAAATGCATGCTCCAGAAAAATGGTACTCCACGCATAAATCCCATTAGAAGCGGCGAATCTCCGATTGGCGTAAGACAGCCACCCATATTGGAAATCAGAAAAATGAAAAATACCATAATATGTCTTTTTCTTTTTCTCCATGAATTCATCTTAATGACCGGGCGAACCATGAGCATACTGGCTCCCGTTGTTCCAATACAGCTGGAAAGCAGTGTACCCAATGCCAGCAGACATGCATTTACTCTCGGTGATCCTGCAAAATCTCCTCCAACTGTAATGTTACCAGATACACAGAATAATCCAAATAACAGAACAATAAATGTCAGATAATCATTCACGATACATTCCAATACTGTTTCAAATGTATCGCCTGCACCATAAACGATTGCAAATGGCACTACAAGTAATATGATCCACATAAACACCACAAGTGGCTGGTGTGCTTCCCACCACTCAGCACGTAACAGCGGCATGACCGCTATACATAACAAAAAGAAACAGATAGTAAAAGCCAGCTTTTACTATCTGTTTCTTTTTATCTTCCTACTCGAATTCTACAGCTCCTGTTTCTGTTCCATTGATCACATAGTAGACCGCATTCTCTTCCGGTTTTATGTAAAGATCCATCTCTTTAATGTCTCCGACTTTTTTACCAGATCTCGTCCATGCTTTTTTCACACGGGCAATGATGTCTTTCTCTTCTACCTGCTTACCATAATACTCAACAAATGCTTTTATTATAATGTCTTTCTTAGCAGCTTTCTTTACAGTCTTTGTCGCAGTCTTTGTTACAGCTTTTGCTACAGTCTTTGCCGCACCTGCACCTTTCACTGCTTTTCTCGTAATCTTTTCTACTGTATCTGCAGCAGCCTTCTCAACTTTAGCTTCTACTTTCTCTTTTGTCTGTGGCTTTATCTCGGTCTTAGCTTCTGCCTCTACTTTCTCTTTTGTCTGTGGCTTTATCTCGGTCTTAACTTCTGCCTTTGCTTTCTCTTCTGTCTTTATCGAATCAGCCATAACATTTGCAGCTATTTTTACATCTTTTGTCTTTTTTACAGGTGTCCCTTTTTTTGTTACCATAATAAATCCTCCTCACAAAAAGGTATATCTCAAGTGTGAACATATTTATTATAGCACATCAAAATAGAAAATCAATTTCGAATATGTTAACTTTTTGTCAATTCGTGTCGCTTATCGACAGCATTTTTCACAATTTGACAACTTAAAATCCGAAGATCTGTAAAACCATTCCTGCAATCACTGAAAGTGCATATAAAGTGAGTACAATCTTTATGTTCTCACGTTTATCCCGATTGACCTTAAAAAGTACAACCAATCCAATTCCTGCTCCGGTACAGAGACCGGAAATGGCAGATGCGAATGAAATTGCACCGCTGATATAAAGCTGCGTGATCACAACAGAAGCCGCACAGTTAGGTATCAATCCAATAAGTGCTGCAATCACTGGCTGGAAAATACTATCTGCCAGAAGATATTCAGATAATGTCTGAATCCCAATTACTTCTATAATAAAATTCAAAATTGCTGTAAATACAAAAAGATAGAGAAATATCTTAATTGTATGGCGAAGTGCTGGTTTTAAAAGTCCGGCGTGGTGATCATGACATCCACAGTGATCACAGAGATTTCCACACTCTTTTGGAGTTGCAATTTGTTTCTGCAGGAAAAGATCAATGATGTATCCTGCTACGACCGCAATCACAACTTTTACCGCAAGGAGTGTCAGAACTGTCTTTCCCTGATCCGGATTGCCAAGCAAGATCAATACTGCTTCATCTGATGTTGCAAGAAATACAGAAAGCAATGTTCCTACCGATATAATCCCTCCTGCGTAGAGGTTAGAAGCCATGACTGAAAATCCGCATTGTGGTACACAGCCCACGAGTGCCCCCACAACCGGACCTGCTTTATCTACATCTTCCAGTGCCTTTCTTGTCAATTTTGTCGAATAATGCTCCAATCCTTCAATTAATAAAAATGCTGTAAAAAGAAATGGAAGCATCTTTAAACAATCTGCCAACGCATCTGCAAGTACATCTATTATCATTTCCATGTTATCACCTCTAATTCTATTATCTAGTTACTTATTATGTTCTATTCTTAGTAACACAATCCGCAATATTATATCTTATTCTTTTCAAAATTACAAGAACTCCTCTGCAAATTTACAGGAAATTCGAGGCAATACTGTGAGGTACGGTACAAATCAAATACCACTTCATCATTCTGTAAATTTGCAGGGGAGTCCCTTTTCGATATTATATTCGAAACTTTTTTATTTCTTTTTCAACATGTTAATGACTATATAAACAGTTTTATGTAATCTTATCTGTAATTATAACGGGCTTTTGATCTCTTCATGTGCTCTTCCATAGCTTCTGCAGCACCCTCTCCGTCTTTTGCGAGTATAAGACCATAAATTCTCTGATGCTCTTCATAAATTTCCTGAAGCTGCCGTCCGTCAATCATTCCCGTCTCACTGACATGACGCATCAGATTACTGATTGTCTGAAGCATACTGTAAATTACAGTATTCCCGGAACACTCTGCAATACTGCTGTGGAACTCCAAATCTGCATCCAGAAACTTCTTATAATTCTGTTCTACATATGCCTGATGGATTTTATGTGATACATCATACAGACGATTCAGAGCGCGATCATCTACGCAGTCAGCTGCCAGATAAGCGGCTTTCACTTCCAGAAGATCTCTCACTTCCAAAATAGACTCTGTCTGATTGCCATTCATAAATAAAGACCAGGAAAGTGGAATGACGAAAAAATTTGCTTCATTTCCACTAATATAAGTTCCCTGCCCCGGCCGGATATCAATCATGCCAAGCACATCCAGAACTTTCAATGCCTCACGTACTGCCGAACGTCCAACTCCAAGTTTTGCCGCAAGTACACGATCTGACTCTATCTTATCCCCTTTTTTCAGCCTCTTATCAAACATCTGCTCTGCAAAATACATAGTCAGGCGATTCAAAAGTTGATTAATGCTGCCTTTTTTAGACTGAAGCTTTCCAAGCGCTTCCGGGCTTACATCATCCGGTAACAGAATATGTATCTTCTCGGCAAATTCTTCTGATGGCATAGAAAAATGCATAGAATCAATTCCAACCTGTTCTGAAACACTGATAATGACATCATTCATTCTGGGACCGTCTTTTGCCTCCAGGTTAGACAATGTCGCGATGCTCATAGTTGGCTTTCCTTCTTCATCCGACAGGAATCTGTCAATGAATTCTTTTTGAGTCAGCCTTAAAGCTCTTCTTAACAATCGTAAGTTTTCTCTTTTGTACATCGGATTTAATTCGCCCATATCTTTTTCCCCGTTTCTTTCTCGAAAGGCCGCAGGATATCTCTTCCTCCGGCCTTTCGAATCACCATTCATAAATAATTATTTTTTCGGATTACTCAGCAAGAAGCTTTTTAGCAAGACCTGTCATAACAACAGAAGCTTTTGCAAATTCACTATACTTTGTAAACTCTACCGGGCAGTGACTTCTTCCGTCTTTACTTGGAACGAAAATCATAACTGTCGGAAGTACCTGACCAATCTCAAGTGCATCATGTCCTGCTCCACTAGGAAGTCTCATATAAGAATATCCTCTTGCTTTGCAGTCTTCTTCCATGATGTCAAGCATACCTTCGTCCAGCATAACTGGCTCGATCACAAGCTTTGTATCGATGTCATAGGATCCACCCATAGCCTTCACTTCACGGTCTAATGCTGCACGAATTCTGTTTGCGATATCATTAATATTGTCGTTGCTCTTAGAACGAATGTCAACTGTAAATTCACATTTTTCAGCTACAATGTTCATTCCACCAGGTATCGTGTTAATGTATCCGATTGTTGCAACTGTTCCGTCAGCTTTCTCTCTTGCCCAATCTGGGATTTTAGAAATAACCTTTGTTGCTGCATCAACAGCATCAAGACGCATGTCCATTGGAGTTGTTCCGGCATGGTCAGCTCTTCCGTTTACTGTTACCATATATCTCTGGATTCCAACGATACAATCTACAAGACCGATCTCAATATTCTTTGCATCCAGAACCGGTCCCTGCTCAATATGAAGCTCAAGGAATTTTCCGATAGAACCTTCCGGCCATTTTGCATCTTCAATCTTCTCTGGATCAAGTCCATATCCCTTCATGGCATCATAGATAGAAATTCCGTCTGTATCTTTGTAATGTTTGCAATACTCGACATCTCTGTGTCCAAGCATAGCTCCGGATCCAAAATATCCTGTTCCGAAACGCATACCCTCTTCATCGCAGAAACCAACGATTGCAAAGTTTCTCTTTGGTGTAAATCCTTCATCTTTTAACTGTCTTGCAGCTTCGATTGCGCATACAACTCCGGCGATTCCATCAAAGTCTCCACCGTTTACTACTGAATCATAGTGAGATCCCATCATAACACATGGAAGATCTGGATTCTCTCCTTTTAAGATACCGATTATATTTCCGGCCTCATCCTCATGTACTTCAAGACCAGCCTCTGTCATAACCTCTCTCAGGTAATTTACGGCATCTCTAGCCTCTTTCGTAAATGGAAGTCTTGTACATCCATCTCCTGGTGTTGCTGTAAAACGTTTTAAATACTCTAAGTTTTCAGCAATTCTTCCTGTTACTTCTTCAATTGCTACTGTTCCCATAGTCTTTTTTTCCTTTCTGGTTACAATAATTACTTATGTTTTGGTGTTAAGATAAACACTTTCACCGGTGAATAAAACATAGCTGCCATCACGATCACAAATCCAACTGCACAGGCTGCGGTTGTCCCGGTATATAAACCGAAAAGCATAATAGCAAATGCAATCATAATTACGATAAATGCTAATGTCAGTCCACCTTCTTTAGTTTTAAAAAAGCTATTCTTCTCCATTGTCAGCACTCCTTTTTCCAGATTCAAGACTTTCTTATAAAGCTGTCATAACAAACAATACTGCTCCTATCAAGATTGTAGCCGGTATTGTAATCGCCATAAGCTTTTTCATAACTTCGCCTTCGCTTCCGAGGATACTTGCTGTTGTCGTACCAAGAATAATCTTGCTCGGGCTGATTGCAGCTCCGATGGCACCACCGGCTGACTGCGCTCCAAGAATTGCAGCTGTATTAGCCCCAAGAAGTTTTGCGGTTGTCATCTGGAAACTTCCAAATAAAATATTGGAACTCATGTTACTTCCTGTCATAAATGTTCCAAGAAGTCCTACAAATGGTGCAAAGATAATGTAAACTTTTCCCAGCACATTCGCGATTCCGTTTGCAAGCACGACTGTCTGTCCTGTACCATCCATAATCTTTGACATAATAACAAGTCCGATTACGGCAATACCTGACGGCATTGTCATAGATACAGATTTCACAAACACTCTCTTCGTACCACCCTCACCGATCCAGCCATGCTTTTTGTAATAAACAAGACCAATGATCGCTGATACAAACAAGAACATACTTGCATGAGTAAATGGAGCTAATGGTGAAAAGCAATCTACTGCTTTATTTACATAACCATAACCCGTAGATGTCTCTGGAAAAGCAAATCCAAATTTAAACTGTCCAAGCACTGTGTTCAGTGGTTTTACAAGTAATACCACCAGTGTGATAATAGATAACGCAAAATACGGTACAAATGCCTGAACAAGTGTCATATCCGGAATTTCTTCTTCTCCATCGGCTGCAGCAAAATCACGATTCATGATCGGGCTGTCCTCAATGCACCACTCGTCCTTATACATTTTTGTTCTTCCAAGAAGAAGAATGACTACCAATGAAATAACTGCAGGGATGAAACAAGCCAGTGTTGTGCTTACTTGTGTCAGCAGAAGTTCTCCGCCTCCCTGAATGACTGCCATAATTGCTACGGCTACAAATCCTTTTTTCAGTGCTTTTCCTTTACCGTAGAACCAGCATGTGGCAAAACCACCGATTGCTGTCCAGATAAATAAGAAAAATGCTGTCCACATAGCTGTTGTAAGATACTCACTGCTTCCTACAGCAAGTCCGGCTGACATAGCCAGAGAATCCCACGCAGCTCCAAGTGTACCGAATGTATTTCCCCACGCCTGACCGATAAGAGGGATAATAACTGCCCACAGCGGTTTCACACCAATACCGATCAAAAGAGGTGCTCCTACTGCAACCGGTACGCCGAATCCTGTGATTCCCTGAAGGAAACTCTCAAAAATCCAGCCCATTGCAAGTACAAGAAGCAATTCATTTGGCAAAAGTTTACGCATACCATTACGGATTACCAAAAATGCTTTTGCCTCATCTCCAACCTGATACATCAGAATTGCAGTCCATACAATGATCAATATGATCAGTGCATTCCACACACCTTTCGCACTTTCGGAAGCAAGAAGCGTAATGTCTGCTTTATAAAAAGCAACTCCAGTAACTACCGTTATCAGTAATCCTACCGGTGCCGCCTCGGTCGCTCCCCAGCCACACTTGATCATTAAGATCAGAAGTGCCGCAATTGGAAGGAACGCCATAATCCACATAAATAGATTTACTGGTATATTCATCTTGTTCCATCTCCTATTTTCTTCTCATTACTTACAGATGTGGGATAACTCCCACATCTGATATAACTATTATTGATGGATCACAGTTCCTGTCTTTCTGGCAATTCCTTCTGCCGCTTTGTCAAGAAGTGTAATCAATGTTCTTCTTCCTTCTCCTGACTCAGCAAAACGAATTGCTGCTTCAATCTTCGGAAGCATAGAACCTTTTGCAAACTGTTCCTCGGCGATATACTCTTTTGCCTGTTCTACAGTCAGATCTGAGAGCCATTCCTGATTCTCTTTGCCAAAGTTGATCGCAACTTTTTCTACGGCTGTCAAGATAACCAGATAGTCTGCTCCAAGCTGAGCTGCCAGAAGGCTGCTCGCATTATCTTTGTCAATAACTGCGTTGACTCCGACCAGTTTTCCGTTCTCACTGATTACCGGAATTCCACCGCCACCGCATGTAATCACGATGTGTCCTGCATTTACCAGTGTCTTGATCGTCTCAAGCTCACGGATTCTCTGTGGCATCGGAGAAGCTACAACTACACGGTAGCCTCTTCCTGCATCTTCCATACAACGCACGCCATTTGCTTCATTTTCTTCCGCCTCTTCCTTAGTAAGGAACCTTCCGATTGGTTTTGTCGGATTTTCGAATGCCGGATCATTCTTATCTACTTCTACTTGTGAAAGGATTGTAGATACTTTTCCTTCAATGTTACGGCTGTAAAGCTCGTACTTAATTGCATTCTGAAGATCGATTCCGATATATCCCTGGCTCATTGCCACGCTTGTCGGAAGCGGAACCTGTTTATAATTCTCATGCATAACAACCAGGTTGTCCATAGCATTCTGGATCATTCCGACCTGTGGACCATTTCCGTGTGTTACGATGATATCTAATCCCTGCTGTGCAAGGTCAACAATTACTTTTGCAGTCTTAGCCACTGCCTCTTTCTGCTCTTCTACATCTTTACCAAGTGCATTTCCGCCAAGAGCAATGACAACTTTTTTCTTTTCCATGGCTGCCTCCTATCTTCCGGACTTATGCCTCGAATCCAAGCTTCTTAGCGTATGCTACGATAGCTTTTTCGAAACACTCGATTGGCGGGTGAACTGTACCTGCTCCAATCTGTCCTTTTCCTGCTACTTTGTTAGCAATACCTGTGTTGATTACTGGTGTGATACCTTTCTCAACTACAAGTCTTGCATCGATTCCAAGACAAATTCCCTGGAAATTCCATGTAGGAACTGTGAAGTTCGGGTTTCTGTCTGTAACGATTTCCATCATCTCGTTACTTGTACGAAGAGCATCCTCGTATCCGCCAGCACCTACGAATCTTGTTACAGCCGGTGCTGCAATCATTGCCATACCACCGACACCAAATGTCTCTGTAATAGCACTGTCTCCCATATCCGGGCAAGCATCATCTGCATCATATCCTGTAAAGTACAGTCCCTGTGGTGTATTAACCGGACCTGTGAACCACTCGTCACCCATACCAGCAATACGGATACCGAACTCATATCCGTTACGGCACATTGCTGTAACGATTGTTCCGTCTGTTCCTTTACGTGCATCATCCATAACAGCCTTACCTGTAGCCATCATGATGTTCAGGAAGAACTGATCTGTATCAGCAAGGAATTTGATAACATCATAGCGGTCTTTCTCGCTGATGTCTTTCATCTCTGTAATAAGCGGAGCCATCTCTTTTAAGAATACAAGAGAAGCTGCAATATTTCTCTGGTGGAACTCGTCACCCATTGCGATTGCTTTTGCGATCAGTGGGTTAATTGCAAGTCCGTTCTCCATAGAACGAAGAGCTTTTCCAAGTGTTGGACCAAGAACATCTCTCATCCAACGAAGTCTGTTAACAACTTCCTCATCATAAGCTCCGAAACGAAGAACTTTACCAATACCCTCGTTCATTGTACAGTAAGCTCTGTTAGCTCCTGTCTCGTTCTCAACTACAAATACTGCCATGTTAGGAGATGTGATTCCACCCATAGGTCCTACTGCATTGCAGTGGTGGCAAGGGATGAATTTGATTTCTCCATTCTCAAGCATCTTTCTTGCTTCTTCTTCTGTCTCTGCCCACTCCTCGAACATTACAGCACCTACGCAAGATCCCTGCATCGGGTCTGGCATATTCTTGTAATCTACCGGAGGACCTGCATGAAGAATTACTTTTCCATTATTTTCAGCAAACTCTGGAATTACTTCTTTTGCACGAACGTTGTCTTTTAATACTGGCTGGCTGGCTACAACCTTAGCAATCACTTCACGGTTCTTCTCTTCGATTCCTTCGTAATTTCTTAAGAAGTTCAGAGTCTTAATAAGTTTTACATTTCCGCCTGCCGGTGGAGCCCAGTCATACTGTACAACTTCGCATCCAAACTCTTCTACAACTTCTGCGAAGCTCTTCAGTCCGATGTTGATGATAC
>ENA-OROP01001224-OROP01001224.1-human-gut-metagenome-genome-assembly--contig:-NODE-1224-length-24154-cov-6.528238_pt1 | contig 24154 bp, 20 predicted proteins | sample MGYA00242132_ERZ509056 | MGnify/ENA primary metagenome ERZ509056 (study PRJEB26280, sample SAMEA2338768) | human gut metagenome | biome: human gut; feature: human-associated habitat; material: faeces...
CATCCTTACGGGCGGACCCAACAGCGTGTATCTGGAGGATTCGCCCACCATCGACCCCGAGATCTTCTCCTGGGGCGTGCCGGTGCTGGGAATCTGCTACGGCAGCCAGCTCATGATGCATCTGCTGGGCGGCCATGTCTGCCGCGCTCCGGAGCGTGAGTACGGCAAGACGGAAGTCTTTGTAGACAACAGCAGCAAGATGTTTGCGGACGTGCAGCCTTCCACCATCTGCTGGATGAGCCACAACGACTACATTGAGCAGGTAGCTCCGGACTTCAAGGTCACGGCGCACACCGTCAACTGCCCGGTGGCAGCTGCGGAAAACGAGGCCAAGGGCCTGTATGCTGTCCAGTTCCACCCGGAGGTGCTCCACACCGCTGAGGGCAAGAAGATGCTCCGCAACTTTGTGTACAATGTCTGCGGCTGCGTCGGCGACTGGAAGATGGACTCTTTTGTGGAGCACAATGTGCAGGCTCTGCGGGAGAAGATCGGCAGCGGAAAAGTGCTCTGCGCCCTGTCCGGCGGTGTCGATTCCTCCGTGCTGGCTGCCATGCTGGCCAAGGCCATCGGCAAGCAGCTGACCTGCGTCTTTGTGGACCACGGCCTGCTGCGCAAGAACGAGAAAGAGGAAGTCTGTGCCGTCTTTGGCCCGGGCAATGCTAACGGCTTTGATATCAACTTCATCTGCGTGGATGCCCGCGAGCGCTACTTCAGCAAGCTGGCAGGCGTCACCGAGCCGGAGCGCAAGCGGAAGATCATCGGCGAGGAGTTCATCCGTGTGTTCGAGGAAGAGGCCAAGAAGATCGGTAAGGTAGATTTCCTGGCACAGGGCACCATCTACCCGGATGTGGTCGAGAGCGGCTTGGGCGGCGAATCTGCCGTCATCAAGAGCCACCACAACGTTGGCGGCCTGCCCGACACCGTGGACTTCAAGGAGCTGGTGGAGCCCCTGCGCAACCTGTTCAAGGACGAAGTCCGTCAGGTTGGCCGTGAGTTGGGCCTGCCCGAGTATCTGGTGAGCCGTCAGCCGTTCCCCGGCCCCGGCCTGGGCATCCGCATCATCGGCGAAGTGACCCCCGAAAAGGTTGCCATCGTGCAGGATGCTGACGCCATCTGGCGCGAGGAAATCGCCAAGGCCGGCCTCGACAAGGAAATCAATCAGTATTACGCAGCTCTGACCAACATGCGCAGCGTGGGCGTCATGGGGGATGAACGCACCTATGATTACGCCGTGGCCCTGCGCGCCGTCACTACCACCGATTTCATGACCGCTGAGAGCTATAACATGCCCTGGGACGTCTTGGGTACTGTCACCAGCCGCATCGTCAATGAAGTCAAGCATGTCAACCGCGTCTTCTATGATTGCACCGGTAAACCGCCGGCAACGATTGAGCTCGAGTAATCGAAGAATAATTTGAAAGCCCCGGAAAGGTTCGAGAAATCGAAACTTTCCGGGGCTTTTTGACTCGGCCCTAGAGTGAATGTTCCCGGCAACGGGCCAGCACGGAGCGGGCCGGGTCGCCGGGGGTGGAGGTAAAGGATAGATCCAGCTGGCCCTCGTCCACGCTGTGGAGCAGGTCGGCCGAAAAGCCGCTGCCGCCGCTCTGCTGTCCGGTACACAGCAGGGCGGTTTTTGATGTCTCTCTATAAAAAATGAGAGGGCTCGCAAGTCCTCTCATTTTTGCGTATCCGGAAATCAGATTTTTCCCTCGCCGTCCAGTGCCTCTTCCAGCGTGTGCCAGGCCAGTACGGCGCACTTGACGCGGGCGGGGACATGGGCAATGCCCTGCAGGGCGGCCACGTCTTCCAGATCATCCAGCTGCTCCGGCGTGATTTTGCCCTTGATCATATCAAAATACAGGCCGATGAGGCGGCGGGCGTCCTCCACGGTGCGGCCCTTGACCAGGTCGATCATCAGGGAAGCAGAGGCCTGGGAGATGGCGCAGCCGGTGCCGATGAAGCCGGCATCCTCGATCTTTCCGTCCTTGACCCGGAGCTGCAGGGTGATGTCATCGCCGCAGCTGGGGTTGACGCCCTCCAGGCTGTGGGTGGCACCCTCCACCGGGTGGCGGTTCTGTTTGCTGCGGCTGTTCTCGGTAATGATCTGTGTATAGAGCTCGTTCAGGTTCATAAGCCCATCACCTTTCGTACGTTTTCCAGATTGTTCAGCAGGGCGTCCACGTCTTCTTCCGTGTTGTAGAGGGCAAGACTTGCCCGGCAGCAGGAGCCGATGCCCAGGAAATCCATCAGGGGCTGGGCACAGTGGTGTCCGGCACGGATGGCCACACCGCCTGCATCCAGGATAGTGGCGACATCGTGAGGGTGGACATCCTGTACGTTGAACGACACCACGCCGAACCGCTTGTCCGCCACGGGTTCGCCGTAGACGGTCAGCCAGGGCATGGAGGCCATTCCCTTGAGCATTCGCTCCAGCAGGGCATGTTCGTGGGCCATCATGGCATCCCAGCCAATGGCGTCCATATAATCCAGTGCGGCTGCAAAGCCGACCTCACCGCCCACGTTCCGGGTGCCCGCCTCAAACTTGCGGGGGCCCTCGGCCCAGGTGGCCGTGTGCTCATGCACGGCACCGATCATGTCACCGCCGCTGAGGAACGGGGGCATCTGATCCAGCAGCTCCTTGCGGGCATAGAGGGCTCCCATACCCATGGGGGCATAGAGCTTGTGGGCGGAGCAGGCCGCAAAATCCACATCCAGCTTTTTGACATCAACGGGCATGTGCGGGGCGCTCTGGGCGCAGTCCAGCACCACCACAGCGCCCACCGCGTGGGCCCGTGCCACGATCTCTTCCACCGGGGCACGCAGGCCCAGCACGTTGGACACCATGCCGATGGCGACCAGTTTGGTCTTGGAAGTGATCTTTTTGTCCAGCTCCTCGGCGGTCAGGTGGCCGTCCGGGCCGGGGTAGAGGTACACGAGCTTGGCGCCCGTTGCTTTCGCCACCCGCTGCCAGGGCACCAGATTGGAGTGGTGCTCGGCCACAGAGATCACGATTTCGTCGCCCTCATGCAGGAAATGCAGGCCATAACTGTAGGCCACCAGATTCAGGGATTCGGTGGTGTTCTGGGTGAAGACGATCTCATCATCCTCGGCCCCAAAGAACCGCGCCACCCGGTGGCGGGCTCCTTCGTGGGCGTCGGTGGCACGCATGGCCAGCTCATACACGCCCCGGTGGGGGTTGGCATTGTCTTTCTGGTAGTAGTGCAGCACGGCATCCAGCACCTGCTGGGGGTGCTGGGTGGTAGCAGCGCTGTCCAGATAGACCAGCCGATTGCCGTTTTCATCAGCGGCCAGAATGGGGAAATCTTTCACCCAAGGGTTGTTCTGTGTGGTCAGCATGTCTCATCCAGCCTCCTTGCTGCTTCGGCGCGTACTTCCTCCCGCAGAGCTTCCAGCGGGATCTTTTCAATGGCGGGGGCAAAGCGGGCGTCCACCATCAGGCGGCGGGCCTGGGCCTCGTTCAGGCCGCGGGAGCGCAGATAGTAGAGCTTGGCTTCGTCCAAGCGGCCAATGGAGGCCGCGTGCTGGCCCTCGACTTCTTCCTCTCCGCAGAGGATCAGGGGAGCGGTGCGGTTGCGGGCGTGGGGGCTGAAGAGCAGCACATCCTCGCTCTCATGGCCGACGCCCCGCTTGGCGCCCCGGCGGAAATCAATGGTGCCGCGCAGGATCTTATCGGCATTGCCGGTCAGGACGCCAGCGGTGTGCATCTCGCACAGGGTGTCCTTGGCAGTGTGGACGGAGACATCATTGTAATCCAGCACGGCATCCTCGCCGCCAAAATAGACGGCGTCCAGGTCATATTCACTTTTGGGAGTGCCCAGCATGGCGCGGGTGCCGCAGGCGGAAAGACTTCCGCCCAGCTCCACACGCACCTGTTCCACTTTGGCACCGGGGCCCTCTTCCACGGCCACGGTGTTCCAGCGGCGGGCCTTGCTGCCCAGCAGCTGAATCTGTACCAGTTTAACATGGGCACCCTCTCCGGTGCGGATGCGGGTGAGGGAAGCGGCCACACCGTTTTCGGCGTCGCCACGCACCACCTGCACCAGCGTCACGCTGCTGTGGGCTTTTGCGTCCAGCGAGAACACGCTCAGGGCCGTGGGGTGGGCGGCGTCCAGTGTGACTTCAAACTGGACGGGGTCGTTTACCTCCACGCCCTCGGCCACGGTGAGGGCCGAGCGGACATTGGCGTTCCCCAGCAAAAATGCATCGGTCTCTGCACCCATGCCGCTCTCGGCAAAGGTGGTAAAATCTTCTTCGGCTTCCCCCACACCGGCGGGCAGGGTAAAGGCAAGGTTCACCTCGCCCCAGTCGTCCGCCGGGACAGCGGGCAGTGCCGCCGCTTTGGGGGCGGAATTGACACCGCACTGGTTCCAGGTGGGGACAGGCAGGCGGTTCATGTTTAAATCATTCATCGTTCCCGGCCTCCTTTCAGCCAATGCTGCCTTTCATTTCCAGATGGATGAGGTTGTTCATCTCCACGGCGTACTCCACGGGCAGCTCCTTGGCAATGGGTTCTGCAAAGCCGCCCACGATGAGGGCCCGGGCGTCCTCTTCCGAGAGGCCGCGGCTCATCAGGTAGAAGACGGCTTCCTCGCTGATGCGTCCGATCTTGGCCTCATGGCCCACATCCACGGCATCGCAGCGAATGTCCATTTCCGGAATGGTATCGGAGCGGGAGCGGTCATCCAGCATCAGGCTCTCGCAGGAGACAGCCGACTTGGAGCCCGTGGCATTGGGCAGCACGGTGACAGAGCTGCGGAAGTTGGAGACGCCGCCGTCCCGCGCAATGGATTTGGTGGTGATGTGGGAGCTGGTGTTGGGAGCAGCATGAACCACTTTTGCACCGGTGTCCAGATCCTGTCCGGCACCCGCAAAAGTGATGCCGGTAAACTCCATCCGGGCACCCTCGCCCGCCAGAATGCTCATGGGGTAGAGGCAGGAGGTGTGAGAGCCGAACGAGCCGGACACCCACTCAATGGTGCCGCCCTTTTCCACCTTGGCACGCTTGGTGTTCAAGTTGTACATGTTCTTGGACCAGTTCTCAATGGTGGAGTAGCGCACCCGGGCGTTCTCACCAACGTAGATCTCCACGCAGCCTGCGTGAAGGTTGGCTACATTATATTTAGGAGCGGAGCAGCCTTCAATGAAGTGGAGGTAAGCGCCTTTGTCCACAATAATTAAGGTGTGCTCAAACTGGCCGGCACCCGGGGCGTTGAGCCGGAAGTAGGACTGCAGCGGGATCTCCACACTGACACCCGCCGGGACATACACGAACGAGCCGCCGCTCCAGACCGCACCGTGCAGGGCGGCAAACTTGTGGTCAGTAGGGGGCACCAGCTTCATAAAGTGGGTACGCACCATTTCGGCATAGGGGCCGTTGAGGGCGCTCTCGATATCGGTGTAAACCACGCCCTGTGCGGCCACCTCGGCCTTGACGTTGTGGTAGACCACTTCGGAGTCATACTGGGCACCCACACCAGCCAGCGAAGCCCGTTCGGCCTTGGGGATGCCCAGCCGCTCAAACGTGTTTTTGATGTCGTCGGGCACCTCGCTCCACTTGCCACGCATCTCAGTCTTGGGGCGGACATAAGTGACGATATTGCTCATGTCCAGCCCCTCGATGGAGGGGCCCCAGTTCTGCACCGGCATGGAGTTGTAGACGCGCAGGCTCTTCTGGCGGAAAATGCGCATCCACTCGGGATCATTCTTTTCCTCGGAAATCTTCTCGACGATCTCCGGGGTCAGGCCGGAATTGACCTCAAAGGCGGCGTTGGGCTTGTCCTTGATGTCGTAAATGCTGCGGTCCACCTCGGCAACGTCGGTCTTTTCTGTTTCAAAGGCTCTCATTTGGCTTCGTCCTCCTTCAGCGCGCGGAAGCCCTCCTCGATGATCTCATTGACCAGGCTTCCGTCGCCGGTGCGCACGATGTGAGCGTCGTCCAGCACATGGACGTAGTCCACATGCAGGCCCTCCAGGATTTTGGCGTTGTGGGTGATGATGATCAGGGCGTTGTCCTTGTTGTGGTAAGCGCGCACGCCCTGTGCCACCGTCTTCACGGCATCCACGTCCAGGCCGGAGTCCGTCTCGTCCAGCAGGGCCAGAGAGGGTTTGAGCATCAGCAGCTGCAAAATCTCGCTCTTCTTCTTCTCGCCGCCGGAGAAGCCCACATTCAAATAGCGGTCGGCATAGCTCTCATCCATGCCCAGCGCTTCCATCTGCTGGGCCAGCTCCTTACGGAACGCAAACACTTTAACGGGCTTGCCGGTAATGGCGTTCTGGGCCGTGCGCAGGAAATTCTCCAGCGTGATGCCGGGGATCTCTTCGGGGGTCTGGAACGAGAGGAACATGCCCAGCTTTGCCCGCACATCGGCAGGCTCGTGGGTCACATCCTGACCCTTGAAAATGATCTGGCCGTGGGTAACGGTATAACGGGGGTCGCCCATCAGGGCGCTCATCAGGGTGGATTTACCGGCACCGTTGTGGCCCATCAGAACATGGGTCTCACCGGGATAAATGGTCAGGTTCAAACCGTCCAGAAGCACTTTCTGCTCCTCGCCTACGGTAACCTGCAGATCTTTGACTTCCAGCAGGGGACTGCTCATGGAATACACCTCCAAATGATATCAGGGACTGCACGGCTTGGGATTGAATCCCGAGTGATGCGGTAGGATTACTCTCTGGCCTTATACTATACCACTTCGCTATGGATTTCAAGCCCTGTCAAAATTTGTTAACACTCTTTGGCATTCGGTACAAGAAAAAAAGAGCCCGGTGCAGGTGGTTTGTGCAGGGTGGCAGAGGACGAAAAACGCCTGAGGCAAACGTGCGGCAAAAGTTTTTTGTCCGCCATCCTTTTTCATCATTTTGCCGTTTTTGTCGCTTGCTTTTTAAAAAAAGTTGGGTTAATATTACATTTGTACAAATTTTGTCTGCTTTTCTTTTGCAAATTCACAAATAGGAGGCACCCTATGAAGAAACTGTCACGGCTGCAAAAGGCCGTATCAGCTGCCGAAGAACCGCGCGGCGGCCCGGGGATACTCACCCAGGCCCCAATTTGCCGAGAGGAGGGAACACGATGACTGAGCAGGAACAGCCCAAAAACGATTTTATGCACAAGCTCGCGCTGCAAATTGTTGAGCGGCGCAACCTTGTGTTCCTCATCGTCATTCTGGGGGCCATCTTCACCATCTTCTCCCGCAGCTGGGTCAAGGTGGAAAGCGACCTGACCACCTATCTGCCCAAGACCAGCGAGACCCGCATGGGCCTGGACATTATGGAGAAAGAGTTTACCACCTACGGTTCTGCCGATGTCATGGTGGCAAACATCACGCCGGACGAGGCAGACCAGCTGAACGACGAGCTGGCGGGCCTCAGGGGCATCCAGATGATCGAGTACGATGATACCACCGCCCATTATAATAATGTATCGGCGCTGTACTCCATCACATTCGATTACCCCGAGGACGACGACCAGTGCCTGGAAACGCTGGAAAGCGTCAAGGAGTACCTGAAAGACTACGATATCTACGTTTCCACCTCGCTGGGCAATACTCAGGAGGAGACGATTGAGCGTGAAGTCAATGTCATCATGGTGTATGTTGCCATCATCATTGTGGTGGTGCTGATCTTCACCTCCCAGACCTATGCGGAAGTTCCCGTGCTGCTGCTCACTTTCGTGGTGGGCATGATCCTCAACATGGGCACCAACTTCCTGCTGGGCACCATCTCGTTCGTTTCCAACTCGGTCACGAACATTCTGCAGCTGGCCCTTTCGCTGGACTACGCCATCATCTTCTGCAACCATTTTAAAGAAGAACACGAGACCCTGCCCTTGAAAGAGGCGGTCATCGAGTCGCTGGCCAAGAGTATCCCGGAGATCAGTTCCAGCTCCCTGACCACCATCGGCGGTCTGGTGGCCATGCTGTTCATGCAGTTCAAGATCGGCCCGGATATGGCCATCTGCCTGATCAAGGCCATCCTGTTCTCCATGCTGTCGGTCTTCGTGGTCATGCCCGGCCTGCTGATGCTGTTTGGCCCTTACATGAGCAAGACCAAGCACCGCAACTTTGTGCCCAAGATCTCGTTCGTGGGCCGCTATGCTTACAAAACCCGCAAGATCGTTCCCCTCGTCTTTGCAGTGGTGCTGGTGTTTGCCTACCATTTCCAGACACAGTGCCCCTACGCCTATGGCTACGGCCCGATCAAGACGCCAGTGCTGAATGAGACGCAGATCGCCGATAACATGATCGACGAAAACTTTACCAAGTCCAACCTGGTGGCTCTCGTCGTACCAAAGAACGACGATTACCGGGTGGAAGCAGCCATGATCAAAGAACTGGAAAGCCACGATGAGGTGGACCACACCCGCGGCCTTTCCAACATCGAGGCCATGGACGGCTACATGCTGGAAGACCGGCTCACTTCCCGCCAGTTCTCTGAGATGGCGGGCCTGGATTACGAGCTGGCCCAAGTGGTCTACACAGGCTACGCGTTGGAAAATGATGAGTACGGCCAGGTCATTGGCAACTTCTCCAACTACAGTGTGCCGCTCATTGATATGTTCCTCTACGTCTGTGACGAGGTCGATTCCGGCATTGTCAGCCTGGACCAGGATCAGATCGACGACCTGCATGATGCCCAGACCCAGATGCTGAGCGCAAAGGCCCAGCTGCAGGGCGCGGATTACAACCGTATTCTGGTCTACCTGAACCCCAGCCTCCAGAGCGGGGATGAAATGTATGAGTTCACGGACCAGATGCGCACCATCGCCCGGAAGTATTACCCGGACGGCGACATCTATCTGGCGGGCGACGCCACCAACGAGTACGACTTCCAGAAGTCGTTTGCCATCGACAACATCGTGGTCAGCGTGGTCTCCGTGCTGATCGTCCTGATCGTCCTGCTGTTCACGTTCCAGTCGGTGGCAATGCCCATCCTGCTGATCCTCGTCATCGAGGGCGCGATCTGGGTCAACTTCTCCGTTCCCGCTTTTATCCACACGCCGCTGTACTTCATGGGCTACCTGATCGTCAGCTCCATCCAGATGGGTGCAAACATTGATTACGCCATCGTCATTGCAACCCGCTACAACGAGCTGCGGGATAAGATGGACCATAAGACGGCCATGATCGAGACGCTGAACTTTGCGTTCCCCACCATCCTCACCTCCGGCACCATCATGACGGTGGCCGGTACCCTGATCGGTCAGATGACGTCCGATGCCTGCATCGTGGGCATCGGCCAGTGCCTGGGCCGCGGTACCATCATCTCCATCTTCCTGGTGCTGTTCGTCCTGCCGCAGATCCTGCTGGTGGGCGGCAAGCTGGTGGATAAAACTTCGTTCTCCATGCATCATGTGGTGCTGCACACCAACACGGCCAGCGGCCGGGTGCGTGTCAATGGCATGGTGCAGGGCGAGGTGAACGGCTCCGTAGCCGGTACCATGAACGCCATTGTGGATGGAAACGTACATCTTACCGTTCTTTCTGGTAAAATCTCACAGGAGGTGCAGGATGAAAACGACTCCCATGCGGACGAATGAGTCTGCGGCGGGCAGCACCCGGCTGCTGCACCGCCTGACCGCTGCGCTGCTGGCACTGGTGCTGGCGGCTTCGGCGGCGCTGCCGGTATTTGCGGCCGACACCGCGCCGACGGATACCATTTACATCAACAGTGTTTCGGACCTGCTGGCCTTTGCCGACAAATGCGGCTTTGATCAGTGGTCCAAAGGCAAGACCGTGATCCTGCAGGAAGACCTCTCGCTGGAGGATACGGAGTGGGCCCCCGTTGCGTCGTTCAGCGGCGCGTTCAAGGGCAACGGCCACACCATCTCGGATGTCAGCCTCGTGGGGGCTTATTCTCCAGCCGGCTTCTTCGGCATCCTGGAAGAGGGCGGTTCCATTCAGGACCTTACCATCAAGGGTGTGGTCAATCCCGCTGGTACCCAGAAGACCGCAGGCGGTCTGGTGGGCACCAACTACGGCACCATCATCAACTGCACGTTCTCCGGTGCTGTCCACGGCGAGGAGGAGGCGGGCGGTCTGGTGGGCCGCAATGAGACGAGCGGAACCATCGACCACAGCACCTCCCGTGCCATGGTCAGCGGTGCGTATGCTACCGGCGGCATCGTGGGCTACAACCTCGGTGTCATCACCGGCTGCACCAATGTGGGTGCCGTCAACTCCGAGTATCAGGAGTCCGCCCTCGATATGGAGGGCCTCCCGGCCACCCTGCTGGAGCTGGTCAAGAAGGATATGGGCGATGACCTGAGCAATAACATCTCCAATGTCTCCTCGGATACCGGCGGCATTGCAGGCCGCTCCTCCGGCCTGATCCTCAGCAGTGCCAACGCGGGCGACGTGGGCTATGCCCATGTGGGCTATAACGTGGGCGGCATCGTGGGCCGGACCGATGGCCTGATCTCCGGCTGTGTCAACCAGGGCCTGGTACAGGGCCGCAAGGACGTGGGCGGCATTGCCGGCCAGGCAGAGCCCTATGTGGAGCTGGACCTGGACCAGAGCACCATCAACCGTCTGCGCACCGAGCTGGACACGCTGCACACCATGGTCAACGGCGCCGCCGATGACATGGACGGCAGCACCAGCCTCCTCAATACCGACCTCAACACCCTGAACTCTCAGATGGACACTGCCGTGCAGGCAGCCCGCCGTCTGCAGGAGCAGGGAGGCGATTACTTTGACGAAGTGGCGGACGAGGTGGACCGCACGGGCGACCTCATCTCCGATACATTTACCCGGCTGGAGCCCGTGATGGACACGGGTGTCGATGCACTGGATAAGATGACCACCGCCGTGGGCCAGCTCAAGTGGGTCACCGCGGAGATGGCAGCCGAGATGCTGACCGCCTCCACGGCACTGGCCAAGGCTTCTTCCGGCGCGCACAAGGCCAGCGACGCGCTGGATTCCAGCAAACAGGGTCTGGAGCAGATCAGCAAGGGCCTGGACGACCTGATCGCCTCGCTGCCGGGCAAGGACGACAGCGGCCTGAGCAGCGCCATCAGCACCATTCTGGGCGGCTATTCCAGCGTGTCCGGTGACGCGGTGGACGATCACATCAAAACAGCCATCTCCCTGCTGCAGGTAGCGAATTCCGCCATGAGCATCCTCTCGTTGGGCTCCGGCATGAGCGGCCAGATGAAGCTGCTGACCACCGGCCTGGGTCTGCTGCGGAGCGCCACGCTGCTGGCCGATGACGGCCAGCTGGCTTCCGCCGGCAAGCAGGTCACCCGCGCCGTGGGCAATATGGCAGGCCGGGCCACGCAGATCGGCGCGCTGCTGGGCAACACCGCCAACCTCGTTTCGGAGCAGGGCAATCCCCAGATGGCTTCTGCCCTTACCAGCATGTCTGGCGCGCTTGGCAATGTGGGCGACCAGCTGGGCAATCTGGAAGATATTCTGGATAAGCTGGGCTTCAACACCGGCAACATCAGTTCCGGCAATGCCTCCATTCAGGCGGGTCTGGATTCCTTGAGCGATGCCGCACAGGATCTGGGCAAGGCTGCGGATGATTTTGACAAGTCTCTGGATATCCTCAAGACGGATTCCGCCCTCACCAGCGCAACGCTGGGCCACATGTCCGCCAGCCTCGGCATCATGGCGGAGGGCATGAGCGGCCTGACCAGCATGACCAGCCAGGCGGCGGATATCGTCCACTGGCTGGCGGAGCAGGATCCCATCCATGTGCCGCGCCCCTCTTCCGAGATGACCGCGACCAAGGATGAACTGTTTGACGCTGTGACGAACATGACCGACCAGATGAGCACCCTCAACCGGGATATGCTCTCGGCCAGCAACACCCTCACCAGCAACCTCCGCTCCATCAACGACCAGATCAATGTGGTCTCCAACCTGCTGCTGGATGCTGTGGAAGAGATCAGCGACCCCGGCAGCAAGAACATCTTTGAAGATGAGTCCGAGAACCTGACGGCCCAGAACGAGGGCAAGATCGAGGGCTGCACCAACCGCGGCACCGTGGAAGCCGACATGAATGTGGGCGGCATCGCGGGTACCATGGCGGTGGAGAACACCCTTGACCCCGAAGACGACGATAAGGATGAGAACCGTTCGCTCCTGCGCACCGAGTACACCATCAGCGCGGTGGTCATGAACTGTGTCAACGAGGGCACCGTTACCTCCAAGAAAGAGGCGGCAGGCGGCATCTGCGGCGAGATGGATCTGGGCTACATCACGGGCTGCGAAGCTTACGGCAAAGTGGATGGCAACAACAAGGTGGGCGGCATTGCAGGCCGTTCCTCCGCAAAGCTGATCTCCAACTGGGCCAAGTGTGAGCTGACCGGCAGCAAGTACATTGGCGGCATCGTGGGCCAGGGCGCGGACAGTGTCCTGACCGGCAACAGCTGCATCATCAAGGATAACCGCGCCATGGTGGATATCCATGAGCCGGACGATGACGGGGATGACTCCGAAGTGGCCCTCTCCACGAGCAGCAGCAACACCGACGGTCAGTATTGGGGTGCCATTTCCGGCGGCCAGGATGGTACGTTCACGGGAAACCTGTTTGTCTCCGATACCCTGCGCGGCGTTGACCGCATCAGCCGTGCCGGTCAGGCAGAGCCCATTGATTACGATACCATGCGGGCACTGGAGGGCGCGCCCAAGGGCTTCCAGAAGCTGACGCTGACCTTTATGGCCGACGGCCACATCGTGGACCAGCGCACCTTTACTTACGGTGCATCGTTTACCGAGGCGGATTACCCCGAGCTGCCCCAGAAAGACGGTTACTTTGCCGAGTGGAGCACCCCGGTGCTGGATGACCTCCATCTGGACACCGTGGTCACGGCGCTGTACACCTCTTACATCCCGGCACTGAAGAGCATTGATGTCCGCATCAACGGCCGTCCGATCTTCTATGTGGATGGCCTGTTTGGCGGCTCCAATGCCCTGAGCGTTACCTCCCAGACGCCGTCCGGCGTGGCCAATGCCACCGAGCAGTGGCTGCTGGACTTCTCGGACGACGGGCAGGAGACCCACACTATCCGCTATCTGCCGCAGGGCAAGCAAGGCAGCGTCTATGTCCAGCAGGATGGCAAATGGACCAAAGTGCCTACCGATACCTTTGGCAGCTACATCACCTTTACGGCTGCCGGGACCGAGATCGTCATGGCCTTTGTGCCCAAGGGCATCCCGCTCTGGGAGCTCTGCGGCGGCACGGTAGCCGCGCTGCTGGTGGCAGCATTCCTCGCACGGAAGCTGATCCACAAGCGTAAGGCCCGTAAGGCCAAAAAGAACGCTGCCCCCGTGGAGGAACTGGATACGCCGATTGAATCGGACGACCAGAGCACCGAGCAGCACACCAAATAAAAACCAGCCCTTGGGCTGAAACGGAAAAGGCTCCGGGCTTGCCTCCCTGTGAAAGGGGAGTGCAGGCCCGGAGCCTTTTTGCATATACGGAAAACGTGTCAGACGCTCTTTTTGTAGACGATAAGGGAAACGATGGCGGAGAGCACTTCCGTGGCCCAGAACGCGTTCCAGACGCCCACAGGGCCAAACTGTCGGCAGAGCACCCAGGCCAGCGGCATGATGAAGACGATGTAGCGGCACAGGGAGATCACCAGCGACTGCGTGCCCTTGCCCAGACCCTCCAGCGCGCCGGAAGAGGTGGTGGAGATGGCGGAGATCACAAAGCCCAGGCAGATGATCCGCAGAGCAACTTTTCCGGCTTCCACCGTCTCCGGGGTAGAGGTAAAGAGCCGCATGAGAGGCTCCGAGGCTGCCAGACAGCCAAGGGTGCCCGCTGCCATGATGGCGGCGCTCAGGATGAGGGTGATCTGGTAGAGCTGGCGTACCCGTTTGTGCTCCCCGGCACCGTAGTTGTAGCTGATGAGGGGACGCATTCCCTGCACGATGCCGTTGGCGGGCAGGTAGAGGAATGTCTGTAGTTTGTAGTAGATGCCCAGCACCACCACATAGCTGCCCGAGAACGCGGCCAGCAGGCTGTTGAGGAACGTGACCAGCAGAGAGGGAAGCGCCAGGTTGAGGATGGCCGGGATGCCGATGGAGTAGAGCCGGGTGTCCAGCTCTTTGTCCAGCTTCAGGCAGGCGCGGCGCAGCCGGACGGGCAGCTCCGTGGAAACGTACACCACGAGGTAGACACCAGTGCTCAGTGCCTGGCCGATACCGGTGGCCAGCGCCGCGCCTGCAATGCCCATGGCAGGGAACGGCCCGATGCCAAAGATGAGCAGCGGGTCCAGGATGATGTTGCCCACACAGCCCACGATGAGGGCTGCCATGGTCACTTTCATCCGGCCCACGGACTGGAAGAGCTTCTCAAAAGCCAGGGAGGCCATGTTGACCGTGGCAAAGCCAAACACGATGTGGGAATAGGTCAGGCCCATGGAGAGCACTTCGGCATCCGTTGTAAAGCGCCCCAGGAAAGACGGCATGATGGCGATGGCAATGGCCGAGCCGAGGATGCCGTGCAGCAGGGAAAACGCCATGCCGTGGGTAGCGGCCTGATCGGCTTTTTCGTGCTCCCCGGCACCCAGGCAGAGGGCCACCAGTGCATTGATGCCGATGCCAAAGCCGATGGCAATGGCGTTGAGCAGGTTCTGCACCGGGAAGACCAGCGAGAGGGCCGTCATGGCGGATTCGTTGATGCGGGCCACAAACAGGCTGTCCACAATGTTGTACAGCGAGTTGACCAGCATGGAAATGACATTGGGCAGCGCCATGGACATCAAAAGCGGGAAGACCGGGCGCTCTTTCATAAAGGTGTTGTTCACAGAAGAGATCTCCTTTCATCGGGTGGGGGCTGCAGAGGTTTGGACGCAAAAAAGCCACACAATGGCTTTTGCACCATTGTGTGGCGAAAAATAGCTTGATACTGTAAAAATCCACACGATATTTTAGGAGCCTTAGGATATCACAGCCGAGGCGATTTGTCAAGAGGGCAGGGCGCTCAATCCTGCATGGTCAGGTTGCCGCCTGCGGAAAGGCCCTCTTTCACGCCTGCATCGGTATAGCTGTAGGTGCCGCCTTTCCGCGCTTCGCCTGCTTTCCAGGTGCCGCGGTAGGTGGTGCCGTTGGCCCAGGTGTAGGTGCCGCTGCCGTCCCGCAGGTCGGCGGCAAAGCTGCCGGAGAACTGATCCCCGTTGGCGTAATTCACCGTGCCGGAGCCGCTGCGCTGGCCATCGGCCCAGCTGCCCGTGTAGGTGCTGCCGTTGGCATACTTCATGGTACCGGAGCCGCTGGGCTGGCCGCCTGCAAAATTGCCGTCATAGCTGTTGCCGCTGGCGGTTTTCAGGGTGCCTTTGCCCTCCAGCTTGCCGTCCGTAAAGGTGCCGGTATAGACATCGCCGTTGGATTTGGTCAGGGTGCCGGTCTGCTTGGAGCCGTCCACCTTGCCCACAAACTTGCTGCCGTCGGCAAGGGTCAGCGTCTGGGTCACGTTTTCCGGGGCAGCAGAGCTGGCAGCAGCCTCCGAAGAAGCCGTGCTGGATGCACTGCTGGCCGAAGAAGCGGGCTTCTCCTCTTTTTTGCTGGATGCGCTGGCGGCCTTGGAACTGCTGGCTGCACTGGATGCCGCCTTGGAAGAAGCCGCGCTGCTGGCGGGCTCCTCCTGCTTAGTGGAGGGAGCGCTGGCCGGAGCTTCGCTGGCGGCGGGGGAGGAGGCAGCAGCCTCACTGGAAGAAGCTGCTTCGCTCTCTGCCGCACTGGAAGCGGCTTCACGTTCCGGTTCCGCGGCTTTGGAGCTGCTGGAAGTCTTGGCCGTTGCCGTGGGCAGGAAGAGCTCTTCCGCCGTTGGGGTGCCCCGCAGGGTGAACTGATAGGCCAGCAGGCCGCCCAGGAACGCAACCGAGAGGACAGCCACCGGGAGCAGGGGGCCAAGCTTGACGGATTTTTTCTGGGCCGTGGGTTTGTAGACCGCTTGCGGCCCCTTGGGTGCATCGACGGTGCGTACCTTGCTCAGGTCCAGCTGGCCTGCCTGCAGGGCGGGAGTGTCGTCGGTTTTTTCAGGAGTATCATTCACCGCAATCTCGATTTTGGTGGCATCGACCAGAGCCGCCCGGAATGCCTCCAGCGACGGCCAGCGGTCGGCTGCGTTCAGAGCAAGGCCTTTCTGGAGCACGTTGTTCAGCGCGTCCGGGATGTCGGACAGGGTGCGAAGCGCCGCACCGTTCAGTCGGGCTTTGGCCGCCATGGGCAGGTGGCCGCTCAGAGCGCCGAACAGGCAGGCCGCGACCGGGTAGACCTGAGCAGCCGGGGTGCGGGCACTCCAGGCGTTCCAAAACTCCCAGGGCAGCAGCTGCGGGTTGGCGGCATCGGCGGCGTCCCCCTCTTTCAGGGGGGGGGGGTTACCGCAGGAGAGCACTTCCCGGGCGTCTTTGCTCAGTACGATCTGCTCCGGGCAGACATCCATATAGGTGGTTTCCGGGTCTGCCTGAGCCGAAATGGTTTGGATGGTCAGCAGCGTCAGGCGCACAGCGTCCTGCCAGGGCAGGGAACCGCCGTTTGCCGCAACGTGCTGCGAAAATGTGAGTTGTTCCACGCTGGTTCCTCCAAAGGGTGATCAAAAAGCGGCTCAGCCGTAAAGCTGGCTCATCAGAGCCGCCCGCCGGGCGCTCTTCTGGCTCTTGTAACTGCTCATGGCCTGGTCTGCCAGGGCGGTGCTCTGGCCGTTGGCCTTGAGCACCGAGCGCATCTGGCTCACAATGCGGTTGACCTCACTGTCGCAGGAGGCCTGCAGGGCCGAGAGCTGGCCGGCTTTGGACATGCAGATGGCAATTTTGCGGCTGCGGGTCTGCTGCTCCGGCGGCAGAGATTTATACTCTGCCTTGGCGGAAGCAATGCAGGCATTCAGGCCGCCTTCCGCCCGGCCTTTCACAGCATAGAGCTGCTGGACCAGTGCCTTGACCTCGCCCTCATAGGCGGCCTCCGAGAGGCTGGCATTGCCGGAAGTGCCGGTGCTGCCGGAGACAGCACTGCTCTGGGCGGGCGTTTCTGCATCGGCCTGTGCCTCACGGGAAGCAGCGTCCGAAGAAGCTTCGCTCTCTGCAATGGCAGAAGCGGAAGTCTCGTCCGCAGGGAAGCGATTGGCCGCGCCGCCGCTCTGGGCGGCACCTGCCGTGGTGCCGACGGGCTCCACGGTGATGACGCCGGGCAGGTCGGCCAGTGCATCCAGGGTCAGCTCCCCGCTGATGAGCTGGGAAAGTTCGGTATCCGAGATGGTGACCACCTCCCGCGTGCTGCTTTCGGCTTCCAGGATGGTCTCATCCAGCGGAGCCGTGCGGGCCTTGACGTAATTGCTCACCGGCACGAGCCAGAAGCCGATCACGGCAGCCAGGACCGCGCCCACAGCCAGAAGCACGAGCTGAAAAATTTGTTTCTTTTGCATATACGTTACTTTTTAATTAGCCCAGGTAGCCCTTAACGTCTCTCCAGATGTGCCAGAAGCCGTAGAAGTAGCCCAGGTGTGCAATGACACCCATGTCGTCCACGTTCTTGAACCAGTTGGCAATGGGAGTGAAAGAACTCTGCTTGGCGCTGTTCCAGATGGCGTTGCGGACGTCACTCTTGACGGTGTCACGCAGGAAGTCGCCGATGAAGTAGTTGAACAGCTTCTCGTACTGGACATCGCCGCTGCCGACGATGTAGGTCTTTTCTTCTTCGGGGATCACGGCATAAGCAACAGGATAGTTCATAATAAAATTCCTCTTTTTCAAAGTTTATAATAAAAATATCGGATTTTCAATCAAAGACAAAAGATGATCAAATCCACATGCCCAGCATCTTTTTGGGCTGGTGCGGGGAGATGATGTCCAGCTCCTGGTCGTCAAACAGCTCGTCACCGTTGCGGACGATCCGGTCGGCGATCTCAGTGCCCAGAGTCTTCTGCAGCATCTGGATGCCCTCCGCCATCCGGGGCGGGCGCTTGTCCGGGGAGTGGGTGTCCGTGGAGAGCACATGCACGAGCCCCCACGAGATGAATTTGCAGAGCTTCTTGCGGAGCTTTGCATCTTGCAGCAGGGCCCCGGCGTTGATCTGCGCGTAAGCACCGGCGGCCACCCACTCATACAGCAGGGTGGGGTCGTCCAGCACATAGGGGTAACGCTCAATGTGCGCGATCAGCGGCAGGATGCCCTGCTCCTGCAAAGCGTACAGGGTCTGCTTGATAAAATGAGGCTTATGGGTGGTTGGAAACTCAATGAGCATGTAGGCGGTGTCGCCCATGCAGAGGGCCTTGGCGTCCAGCTCACAGAGCTTGGGAGAAAAGTAAACTTCGCTGCCCAGCTTGAACCGGAAGTCCATCGGCTCTTCTTTCAGTGCCTCGGTCAGCCGCGCGTAGGCGGCGGCACGCTTTTCCAGAAAAGCTTCCACCGTGGTGCGCTCGCTGTTGAAATGGCTGGTGAACGCGATGTTGCGCACGCCGTCCTCATACTCCTTGTGGAGCAGCTCCAGCGAGACCGAGACATCTTTGGCACCGTCGTCAATGCCGGGCAGGATATGGCAGTGCAGATCAGTCATGGTTCGTTACCCTTTCGGCTGGCTTTGCGTGCTTTCGCTTTTCCGGGCCTTGCGATGCCGCCGGATCCATCTGGGGGGGGGTACCGTAGGAGTAGCCGTAGCCATAATAGTTGTAAGCGTAGTTGGAGCCCTTGAGCGCCGTCTTGGCGTCATAGCGGGTCAGCACGGCACCCAGCACTTTTACGCCGGTGTCTTTCAGCTTCTTGACAGCGGCCTCCACGGACTCGGCCGGGGCGTAGCTGGAACGAACAACAAACAGAGCACCGTCCACCTGATTGCCGATGACCGCCGCGTCTGTCACCATGGAGATGGGAGGCGCGTCGAAGATGACATAATCAAAAGTGGCGCGCAGCTGCTGGATCATCTGCTGCATCCGGGCCGAGCCCAGCAGCTCCGAGGGGTTCGGAGGGGGCGTGCCGGCGGGCAGGAACGTGATCTTGAACTGTTCCAGCCGCAGCAGAGCCTCTTCCAGCTTGCACTGGTTGGAGACAATATTGGAAACGCCTTTCACGTTGTGACCGGCTTTCAGGTATTTGTGCAGCACGGGCTTGCGCAGGTCGCAGTCCACCAGGGCTACATTTTTGCCGTCTTCGGCCAGGGTCAGGGCCAGGTTGACCGAGACGTTGCTCTTGGCCTCTTCCGGCATGGTACTGGTGACCACAATGGCGCGGGCTCCGGTGGAGCTGGTCAGAAAGTTCAGGTTGGTGCGCAGGGATTTGTAAGCTTCCACATACGCAAAGGGCATTCCTTTCTGGGAGATCAGCTGCAGGGAGCGCTGGCCGGGGTCAGAGTTTTCAATTTTCGGTTTGAACGGATTCCACATCTTACATCACACCTCAGGGATAAAGCCCAAAACAGGGAGATCCGGCTTCTTCTGAACATCTTCGTCGTCTACAATGTAGTTGTGCAGCAGGTGGTTGACCACCAGCAGAGCGCAGGCCGCTACCATACCGGCCAGAGCGCAGAGCAGCATGGTCTTCTTGGTCTGGGGATAGACAGGCGTGGTGCCGATCTCCACGTCGCTCACTGCCTTGCAGGAGCCTGCCTCGACCTTTTCCACGATCACGTCCGGCGCAACCTCCGCAATCGTCTGCGCGATCTTGCCCGCCAGGCCCGGGTTCTCATTGGTCACCGTAATGGCCATGATCTGGGTGGAGTTGACGCTGCCCACCGTGATGCTGTCTGCCAGCTGGCTGTAGGTCATGTCCAGGCCCATCCGCTGGATGACATCGTTGAGCACGAGGTTGCTCTTGATGATGACTGCATAGGTGTCGATCATGTTTTTTGCCGAGGTGATGTTGTCGTTGCTCACGGTCGTCGTGTTATCCTGCCGGGTATTGACGATCATGTTGACGGACGCCTGATACCGGGGCGTCAGCGCGAACGTGCACACCAGAAAGCTGATCACCGCCGCCACAAGGCCCACCGCCACGATCTGCAGCACATGGCTCCACAAAAGCCGCAGCAGTTCGCTCAGGTCGATCACTTCTTCTTCCATTTCCATTTGTCTCATCGCCTTTCTCCGTTGAAATTACGTGGGGACATGCCTTTCGCCTCTCTAAAAATTGACGCAGAAAAACAAAGGCTCTAACACCCCATCTAATTTTAAACGGTATATCCCCACAATTCAAGCAAAATTGGAAAAAAACCCGGAATATGCAAAAGATTGGCGAAATTTACAAACGGAAGTAAAACTCTGGCGATGATTTTGGAGCGGATACCGTGCAGGGGTGGAACCGAAACCTGACCGGAGTTGTAAAATGCGGCTGCCTGACAGGAACAGAATTTCTCCGGGCAAAAAAGGACCCCTGCAACGGGTACCGGGGATATTCCGGCACAAATTGCAGGGGAAACGCGTTCGGCGCTCAGCCGTAGAGTTTGCTGGTGAGGGAAGAGACCATTTCGCTCTTCTGGGCTTTGTAGGCAGCCAGTGCCTCGTCGGCCAGGGCGGTGCTCTGGCCGTTCTGGGTCAGCAGGGCGCGCATCTGGTTTACGATGTCGTCCACCTCTTTGTCACAGGAGGCCTCCATGGCTTTCAGCTCACTGGCCTTGCCCATCACGATGGCGATTTTGCGGCTCTTGGTCTGCTTGGCGGCAGGCAGAGCCTTGTACTCTGCCGTGGCCGACTGGATGGTGTTGTTCAGGCCGCTCTCGGCCCGGGCCTTGACGGCGTAGAGCTGGTTGATGAGAGCCTGCAGCTGCTGCTCATACTCCGGCAGGGCAGTGGTGCTCCCCGTGCCGGGGTCAGCGGCCTCGGCGCGCTGCTGGGTCAGCTGCTCCAGCGTGGTGCTGCCGGAGACGAGCTCCTGCAGCTCGGAGGAGGTCAGGCTGCCCAGCACCTCGGTCTGCTGGCTGGCAGAGGGAGTCCCGGCGGAAGTGTCCTGCTGGGCGGTGCTCTGGGCAGGCTGCGTGGTCTGGGTGCTGCCCGATGGGGCGGAGCCGTCAGCCGTCTCGGAGCAGGCGGTTAGAGTCAGTGCCAACACAGCGGTCAGTGCCAGCACGCAAAAACGATTGTTCTGTTTCATAAAACCCCTTGTAAGATCATATCCGATAAAATGGAAGCGATTGCCCGTTTACTGTACCACGTTTCGCTGCCTTTGACAAGAGACGGTTTTTTACGCTGTGGATCGGGATGCACCGCTTGCACATTCCCCATCTCTGTGGTATGATAAAAGCAGAAATCAGGCTCTGATCCCGCCGCGGGGCGGGCCGCTGCCCGGTGTGCTTCCGGACAGCGATTTGTTTGGTTTGCTGGTTAGCTTCTGCTAACAAAATGCCTAAATTTAAGCTGCTGCCTTTGTGCAATCTGCAAAAGCTGCGGCAGAGGCAAAAAATTCTTGGAGGTTTCCTCAGATGATCGAGACGATTTTAAAAGTAGATGGCATGATGTGCGGCATGTGCGAGAGCCACGTCAATGAGACCGTCCGCAAGACGGCGGATGTCAAAAAGGTGACCTCTTCCCACACCAAGGGCGAGACAGTCATCCTCTCGGAGCAGGAGCTGGACATTGACGCCCTCAAGGCGGCCATTGCCGAGACAGGCTATACCGTCAAAGGTGCCCAGAGCCATCCCTATGAGAAAAAAGGTTTTTTGAGCTCATTGTTCCATAAATAACCATCTTTCATTGCAGGAGGTGCGTTTCCATGAGGATCTTAGTGTACGGTGCAGGCGTGCAGGGCTGTGAGCTGGCCCACCGGCTGGCACAAAACGAGAAAAACACGGTGACTCTGCTGGCGCGGGGCGAGTGGAAAGAGCGGATCGACCAGAAAGGCCTCACCATCCGCCACTGGGCCCAGCTCAAAACGACTGTAGACCGTGTGCCGACCATTGAAACGCTGGCCCCGGAGGAAAGCTATGACATCGTGTTTGTCACGGTGCAGGCAGGCCAGCTGCCGGAGATCCTGCCCGTCCTCAAGCAGAACAAGAGCGAGTTTTTTGTGTTTGTGGGCAACCAGCCCAATGCTCGCTCTGTCCTGCAGGCCATGCAGCGCCCGGCGGATAAGATCGCGTTCGGCTTCCAGAACAACGGCGGACGCCGGGAGAACGGCCAGGTCATCAGTGTCCACGCGGGCATTGGCATGACGGTAGGCGGCGCGACAGCGCCGCTGTCCGGTACATTCCGCCAGCGGCTGCAGGCGGCGTTTGCGGGCGTCAAGTACAAGCTGACGTTCTACAGCGATATGGACGAGTGGCTCAAGTGCCACCTGGCCCTGATCCTGCCGGTGTGCTATGTCTGCTACGCCTGCAATGGCGATCTGACCAAGGCCACCGCCGAGCAGCGTAAGCTCATGCTCGACGCGGCGTGGGAGGGCTGCATGATGCTCAAGGCGGCAGGCGTCCCGGTAAACGACGCGGAGAACACCAGCTACTACGAGGCCTGCACCCCCGGCCGCAAAAAGATGGACAGAATGATGCTGATGATGACGAAAACGCCGCTGGGCCGCCTGTGTGCCAGCGACCACGCCATGCATGCCGTGGAAGAGATGCACTACCACGATGAGGCGTTTGAGGCCATCCGCGCCACTACCCGGACGGCGATGCCTGCCTGGGACACCCTGCGCAATGAGATGCCCAGCTGGAAGACCTTGCTGCTGCGGGCAAAGCATCGCGTATAAAAACTCAGAACCACAAAAGGGCAGGCCGCGCGCCTGCCCTTTTTGAGCGTTGCGGAAAAACGGGGAAAACTGTAAAATAAAAAGTTGATTCGTTTCCATGCGCTTGGCTGCACCCGCGCCGAAGAGGGCTGCCATTGCCGGACTGCCGAGAACACCACCCGAGAGGATCGTCCCATCAATCTCTTCCATCTTTCTTCACCAAATCTTAGCCAGCAAAAAATTCAAAAAGAACTCGCTTTATGTTAAAGTATAACCAATGTGGGCAGGAAAGTTTCGGTTGGAACGATGCAAAAAGCGAATGGTAAAAATTTTTTGCCAAAATGCCGAAAAATGGGCTGCCACTTTTGGCAAATTCACAAAATGTTTAACTTTTTGCATCGAAATTACTATTTTCAACGTGTAAAATAAAACCTGCGGATTGAATGTCCCACCCATTTGGTTTATAATATCCCCGTATGCGGGCCGGAGAGTGTTTCTTCGGCTCCTCCCTGTTTTTTGCCCCTGCACGCATCGGGGCAGGGCAGGGGAGCACGATCCTTCAAGGAGGAAAAACAACTGTGAGAGTAGGTCTTGACATCGGCAGCACCACCATCAAGTGCGTGGTGCTGGATGAAAACGATGCGCTGGTGTATTCGACATACGAGCGACACTATAGTCATATTCTGGAAAAGGCGCAGGAACTGCTGCGCCGCATTGATACCGAGCAGCTGCACGGGCAGACCGCCCTGCTCAGCATCTCCGGCTCGGCAGGCATGGGCCTGGCCGACAGCTGCAAGGTGCCCTTTGTGCAGGAGGTCTTCTCCACCCGTGTGGCCGTCAAGCGGTTTGTCCCCCGGACGGACTGCGTGATCGAGCTGGGCGGCGAGGATGCAAAGATCCTGTTCCTGACCAACGGCACCGAGGTGCGGATGAACGGCAGCTGTGCCGGCGGCACGGGTGCGTTCATCGATCAGATGGCAACTTTGCTGAAAATGAGCGCCGATGAGATGAACAAAGCAGCCGAGCAGGCACAGCGTACTTATACCATCGCTTCCCGCTGCGGCGTGTTTGCCAAGAGCGATGTCCAGCCCCTCATCAACCAGGGTGCCCGGACGGAAGATATCGCGGCCAGCATCTATAAGGCAGTGGTCAACCAGACCATTGCCGGCCTGGCACAGGGCCGCCCCATCCAGGGCAACATCCTGTATCTGGGCGGGCCGCTGACGTTCAGCACCGTGCTGCGCAAGAGCTTTGATGAAGCGCTGGGCGTAACGGGCACCTGCCCTGAGAACAGCCTGCTGTATGTGGCGCTGGGTGCCGCCCTTTACGCGGATAAGGCGTTCAACCTCTCGGAGGTGGCCAAGGCGCTGGATGAGTACGCCGCCACGGCAACCTATGCCAGCGAGCCGCCCCTCTTTGCCAACAAGGAAGAGTACGAGGCGTTCCATGCCCGGCACATGTCCCACAGCGTGCCCCGGGTGCCGTTCAGCGCCCAGTGCGGCCCGGTGCATATCGGCATCGACTCCGGCTCCACCACCG
>ENA-OROP01001227-OROP01001227.1-human-gut-metagenome-genome-assembly--contig:-NODE-1227-length-24085-cov-42.813899_pt1 | contig 24085 bp, 28 predicted proteins | sample MGYA00242132_ERZ509056 | MGnify/ENA primary metagenome ERZ509056 (study PRJEB26280, sample SAMEA2338768) | human gut metagenome | biome: human gut; feature: human-associated habitat; material: faeces...
CGCGGGCGCCGACGCCGAAGAGCGCGCCGCCCTGATGGAAGAGGTCCGCGCCGAGGTCCGCGAGGACGTGCGCAAGCGCTTCGGCGACGACAAGAATCCCGTGACTGAGTTCCTGCTGAAAGTCGGGGTGCTGGAGGACATGGAGGTCATGCGCCGCGTCACCATGCGAACCTCCGACAACAAGCTGATATACCAGTGCGGAAAGAAACTCGACCTGCTGAAAACCTACATCGCGCTGGCCAAGGAGACCATCGTCATGCAGGAAAAACAGCAGAAAATAGACTCGGCGGCCGGCGCCGGCGACGATAAGGACGAGGTGATCGTTTCACTGGAAAGAACCTGATGAAAGTACGGCTGGACATACCCCTGAACCCCAAGCAGGTAGAAATGTATAACCTGCTCAACTCCGGAAAGTTCACGGAAATTCTGTTTTACGGCGCTTCCCGCTCCGGCAAGACTTTCCTGATACTTTTCTGGATGATCGTTCAGGCCATCGTCTACAATGCCAACTCGCTGGTGGTGCGCGAGACCTTCACCTCGCTCAACATGGGTATGATCCGTCAGACGCTGCCCCGCGTGCTGGACGCCATAGCCCGCCTGAACGGCAAGAAAACATACCAGAAACTCATGGTCGGAGGAAAGCCCTTCGCCAAGTACAACGGCAAGGACAACGTGCTGACGCTGTTCAACGGCGCCTACATCCAGTTCGCGTCGATACGCGCCGGGGCGGACGGCGCCGGCGACACCTACGACAAAATCCTCTCCACGGACTGGGGTCATATCTTCGCCGACGAGGTGTCGGAGATCGACTTCGCCGCCATCGAAACCCTCTACTCGCGTCTTGCGCAGCTGTTGCCCGTGCCCAACATCATGCTCTACGCCCTGAACCCCACTACCGAGTTGCACTGGACCTACAAACGCTTCTTCAAGCAGGAGAACATGGACGGATCGCCCCTCTCGGAGTCCATCACGGAGCTGATGTACGCCATGCACTTCTCCAAAGACGACAACGTGCAGTTTGTGTCCAAGCAGTATTTTCAGGGGCTGGACCGACTCTCCACCCTCTCCCGCGCCCGCTTCCGCGACGGCGAGTATTCGAAGATCGGCACCGGAAAGTATTTCCGGCAGTTCACGTGGCTCTACCGGCCGCATATCGACCAGATCGTAGAATGCGTGATCTACACCGACCCCTCGGCCAAGTCAAAGGAGACCAACGACTTCAAAGCCACGGTAACGCTGGTGCGGACCGTAGACACCCGCATCTGGCTCTGGGACTGCCGCGCCGTGCAGGGCACGAGCCATCAGATGCTCGAAAACATCTACGAGCTGGCCATGAAAGCGCCCCTGACCCCGCGCATTATCATCGAGAAGAAACAGCTTCCCCTTGACTTCGAGAAAACATTGCAGCGCTTCCAGATCGACAACCGCTGGACGGCGCCGATATGCTGGGACACGCTCAACCACGGCGACAAGTTCTCGTGCATCGAATCGACGCTGGAGCCGCTGGTGAATACCGGAAAATTCGTATTTTGCAACGAATTGCAGAAATGCGGCGTCTACGAGCATATCATCGACCAGTTCGTGCGATTCTCCGACACCAAGACCTCGGACCGCAAGGACGACATACCCGACGCCTGCGCGAAGGGCGTCACGTTCCTCAACCACAATATTGTCCAACAGTCGCGCACCGACGGCGCGCAGGTACTCTTCTACCGCCGCGGCACGCTGACCCAAATTCCAAGCTGATGCCAGTAGCAGTCAAAAACCAAAATTGGATTCAGGGCGTATACGACCCATCGACCGGAACGCATGACCCCGGCGTAGCAATGCAAGTCTGCGCATCATTTCCCGCGTCGGCATTCCCCGACGGGTATCTGCGCTTCGCCGCGGCGCTCACCGATCTGTTCGAGGCGCAGGCCGAGCAGGCGTTTGTATTCGGCCGCACCGCCGCGGGGGAGATGACGGAACCCGTCATGGCCACCGGATCGCCCTTGACGGTAACACTCGGCGCCGAGTGGCTCGCCGACGTCGAAACCGTCTTTATCGACATCGAATGCACCGAAGATGTCACGGACCATGCCGCGTGGGCCGCGGCGGTCATTCAGCTCGACATGTCGCCGAACTACTTCCCCGAATCGGCGCTTGGCATCTACATCACGCCCCAACAGCTCCGGCAGTTCAAAAACATGTACCCGGACTGCGTGTCCGACGCCTACCGCGCCGCCGTGGGAGAGCTGACGGCCAACATCGGCAACATCTTCGACATGGCCGCCATGCTCGGTGAAGAGGACGAGAGCCGCAAGGACGACACGATACGCTGGATTTTGCAGGTCCTGACCGCATACAACATCGCATCGCCGAGCCTGAACTACTCGGAACCCCTTGCCGCGGCCTACGAGAAGGTCGCCCAGACCATCATCAAACTCAAGGGCGGCGTGGTGTCGCTCGAAGAGCCGGCGCCCTACCGCACCGATTCCCAGAACGCCAACGCGGAAGTCATCACCTCCCGTTACAAATACCTCGGATAATCATGGCAAAATTTAAGTTTCCAAAAGTATCGCCTTTTCAGGTGCCCCAGCAGATCGGCACCGGCAATATCGAATCCCGGTATCTGTTCAACAACTACCGCCGGGAGTGGACGCCGGCGCTGTGGCGGCGCGCCGTGGACATGGCCATCCAGTACTCGGACATGTCCCTGCTGGACACCCTCTACTCGTGGTGCATGCAGTCGTCGCCGTTCTTGGTCTCGCAGATCAACAAGCGCCTCATTCCCATCTATAAGCGTAACTTCGTGTTCGGCCGTAACGGCCGCGAGAACTCCCGGCTGACGGAGAAATACATCCGCAACTCGTGGTGGTTCAAACGGTTTATCCGATATATCCTCCTGTCGCAGTTCTACGGATGCAAGATGGTGGCCATCAACCCCGAAAAGCGCAAGGTGGTGGACTTCCCCCTGCGCAACATCGACATCTTCAACGAAGCCCTGCGTTTCCAGACCTTCGAATACTATCAGGTCATCAACGCCTCGGACTATGACAACCTCTTCTTCTTCCAGCCGGAAAGCGATCAGGATTTCAAGCTCGGCCTTCTGCAATCCATCTCCCGCGCCATGATCGGCATTGTGGAGATGTTCAACGACTGGCAGGTGCTGGGCAAAAGGTACTCGTTCCCCCTGACAACCATCGGTTACGACGCCAACAACGCCAAGGCGCAGACGCAGGCCCAGACCGTGGCTCAGAACCTCGACATGCTCACCATTCCCCTGATCCCCTACGTGCAGGACATGGTGAACAACGGCAAGAGTCTTTACTCCATCGAGGTAAACCCCATCAACACGCAGACGGGTTCCGACGCCTTCCGCGTGATGAAGGAGTACATCGTGGAATACCGCTCCGAGATCATGCAGGCGGTAACCGGCGGCACCCTGCTCGGCTCCACGGAGAAAAACACCAACTCCGAGCAGCTGGCGCAGATACATTGGGAAATCTATCAGGACATCCTGAACGCCGACGCCGAAATGGCCCTGATGATTATGAACCGCGAGGACACCAAGCACAAACTTGCCGTGCTGTTCGATGACGCTTCCATCGAATCTGCCCCCATCATCGAACTCCCCGACGACCGTCTGCCGATCAGCACCTTCGTGGACGTGGGCAACATGATGGCCAAGCAGGGGTCGAAGTTCAAGCCCGAAGCGTTCCGGCGCGTAGGCATCGACCCCTCGGACGTAGAAGCCGAAAAGAAGGAGGAAGAGAAGCAGAGCCTGATCGGCCGCGTGTTCAACCCCCGGAAGAAGGAGGATCAGACCGAAAAGGTAACCGAGAAAACCGAGACGGAATGAAAACCGCGCGCGACTTCGAACTCGACTGCCGCCGGCTACGGCAACATCTGATCGAGGTGCTGCCGGCAAAGCTGGGGGCGTCCATGCTGGAAGAGACGCGCACCAACTTCCGCAACGAATCCTACGGCAACGACGATGTGAGGGAGCGGTGGCCGGAACGGCGTTACGAGGACAAATTGACCTACCCCAAGCTCCGATACACGGGACGCCTGTTCCGATCCATCCAGCCGAAGGTGCACCGCATCTCTTCCCGCGCCGCGGTCGTAGCGCTCGGATCGCCCCTATCCTATGCGCAGGAGCATAACGAGGGATGGCGCCCCGGCATGCCTATCACGGGTTCCACCCTGCGCCAGCCGCCCAGCGCCACCAAGCGCGTATGGCTTCCCCGGCGGCCCAAACAGCGCCAGTATATGGGCATCGGCAGGCGCTCGGTCCGCAAGTTCATGCAGGTGATCCGAAAAGAGGTGAATGCGGCCATGCGAAAATAATTTTTTCGCCGGAATTTGGAATTTATCTGAAAATAACTTACGTTTGCGTGAAATATGTTCGGTGACATCATAGATAGGATCATTCAGGTACTTCGCAATTCTCAGGTCGTGATTGCGAATAAAATGTCCGTCTGCGTCATATCATCCGACGAAACCCAGACCGTCAATACCCCCCTCCCGGCCATCGCCGTGGGGGTAGAGGACAGCAACAACGCCGACGTGTTCATAGGCGGAGCCATCAAGGACCGGCTCAGAATCAAGCTCTGCGTGCTTGTCGATCTCACCAATTATTCGTGGTCCGCTGACAAGCAGTTTCAAGCGAGCCTTATTTCGCTGGGGCACGGCGTCCGCAATGCGGTGGAAAAGGCCAAGACGGCAGGTGATTTTCTGGAACTCCAGCAGAAATACAACCTTTGGCCTATCTATCAAGGGTTCAAGACCTACCAGCGCATTTCCACCAAAGATACCTTCAACACCGAAGTGATGGTGTGCGAAGTAATGTACGAAAGCACGGTGTTCGATCTGGAGCTGGCCCGCGAGAGCCGGCCGACGGAAGATGTCGAAAAGGTAAAAATCAAAGGGTTCACCGGAACGGATCAGGACCTGACCACGGAGTTGCCCATCGTAACAACTTGATTATGGAATTGAAGATCAAACGGCAGAAACTCAGTGATGAATCGCTCAACGACAAGGATTATGTCGTTCTGAACGACGGTATCAACTGGGACCGCTACAAGAAAAATCCCATCCTGCTCTGGGACCACAACCCCCGTGAGCCTATCGGCAACGTGGTGAACATACGCCGGGGAGAGGACGGGGATTGGTATGGAGAATTGCGATTTGACGGAGTGACGGAGCAATCCCGGCAGCGGCGCGATCAGTACCTTGCCGGTACGCTCCGGGCCGTCTCTCTCTCCGGCAAAATATACTACACACTGCGCGACGGCATCAAGTACGCCACGCGCTTCGATGTGTACGAAATATCCCTCCTATCTCTTCCCTCGAATGCCAACGCTGTGGACGAGGTGGAGGGCGCCGAACCGGCACTGCGCGTAGGATTCTGCGCTGTGGAGGCCGAAGAGCTGGAATCCCTGACCTCCGGCTATACCGAATCATTAACCAAATATCTCAACAAGATGAAAGAAGAGAACCAGACCGCCGAGGTGGAGAAAACTGCCGAAGCGAAGGGTTCGGAAGCCCCGCAGGAGCAGGCTCAGGAGCAGTTCGCGGCCGCGGCCCAGCCTGCGGAAGCGGCTGACGCCGGTACGGTTTCCGAAACCGAGAAATTCGAAGGATCGCGCGAAGGCGCCCTCAGAGCGTTTAACGAGTTCCTGCGCCTGATCGGCATTCGGGGAGCCGAAGCCGCAAAAGCGGACAGCGACATGGCCGAAGAGGACCGCAAGGCCGCCGAGGAAGTGCGCGACGCCGAAAAGAAAGAAGATGATGATGACGATGACGACGGCCGCGAAGAGCGCGGCGAGAATTTCGCATCATCGACAACCGAGCAATCCAAACCTGCCGCCCGCATCCTGAATGTGGAGGATACGGTTGAAAAATCAAGTAAAACCAACGTTCAATTCAGTTCCGCTATGGAAAGAAAAACCATCCACGAGTATCTTCGTGACAACGCCGGCAAAGACCGATTCTCCGAAGCCGTGCGATTCTCGGCGGCAGTAGGGAAAATGAACCCTAACGAAGCCGCTCAGGATTCGCGCATGAACCTCCTGCGCGAGTTCGCCTATTTCGCCGCCAAAGACCGCGGTTTCCGCGCCGCTGTCGGGGGCATGAACTTCGACATCGACGGCCGTCCTACCGGTACGGCTGACGAGGCCCTGAACCGTCTCGAACAGTTCGCATCGGGTCTCAACTCGATGAACTTCATCGAAACGACGCCCGACTTGGCCAAAATCGAGTGGTCCACGATGATCTTCCGCGAACTCTTCCCGGACGATTCGTGGGCAGACCGCATTTCGCGTCTCAGCGCCGAGGATGTGGCCGGCATCATCTGGATCAACTCGGCCATCAAGCCGAAGGTGTACTTCGGCAAGCGTGCCCCGGTCAACGTGTCTCCGTCGCTCTACGACGATGATCCCGTGGGCATCATCATGCACCTCTTCGCCCTCGAAAACATCGTTTGGCAGCAGGCCAACACCGATCTGCTGGCGTACGACGATGTGGCACTCGGCACTTCGGAGGCCCTGCGCTGGCTGTCGTCGAAGGCCCACAACTACATCATCCAGAAGCTGTCGGAGGACGCCAGCGTTACGCGCCTGACCACGGGCGAGAAAACGTACTCGGCAACTAACGCCTTCCCGGCTAACTCGACGGCAACCGGAACGCTGAAAGAGATCGCCCCGGCCGACTTCCTCGCCATGCAGACGGCGTTCGTCAACCAGAACTACGTCATGGAGACCTTCGCCGCCGAAATGGTGATGCCGGCCGTCATGCACGAACAGCTCCAGTCGAACGCCACGCTCACGAACCTGCTGACCAAGAACGCCGGAAGCATGCGCCCGATGTTCGGAGAGTACGCAGGCTTCGCATTCCGTCCTCGTTCGATCACGACGCTGTATGACAGCGCCTCCAGCAAGATCATCGACCCGGAACTGTATCTGGACGGCAAGATCACCGACGAAACGGGCGCCATTCCCACCTACACGCCGCCTGTCATCCCGGCTACGGCGTACGGATCGGCACTGGCGTTCATCCCCTCGGAGGCCATCATCGCCATCGGACGGACCAACGTCCATATGGTCACCGACCCGTCGAACTACGGCTGGCGCATGTCGATGGATATGCGTCTGGGTGCCGGCGCCGCACGTAAGGGCGGACTTGGCATCGGCGTGATCGCCCCCGGAAAGCAGGCCTAAGGCTAAAATCAACTCCCCACTGTCCCCCCCGGCAGTGGGGATAACCAACAACTTTAAAATCACAAAATTATGTCCACGAAACCCGTTTATTCCGAGCAGTATTTCATCAACCTTATGGCCGCGGCTATGGCGTACGGCACGATTTACGTGACCAGCGACGCCAACACCTACCGCGACGAACAGTCGGCCGTGACCCGATGCCGGGACTTCATGAAGCTCCGCCGGATCGTGCGCTACGCAACCATCACCAAAGCGACGTGCCCCACCAATGAAGACGAGCTGAACGACCTGATGGTTACGGTAGAGAGCAAGGTGCCCGAACCGGTTCAGACGAAGGAAACGCCCCAGCCTATGGACCTCGCCGCCGCCGCCGCCGCTCTTGCGGCCAAGAAGGCGCCGCGCCGAAAGAAAGGGCAGGCATCCGCCGCACCCGATCCCCAGCCTGCGCCGTCGCCCGATCCGGAAGCGGAACCGGAAAGCGCTGCCGACGACGATCCGAAGAAGGAAGAAGAATCCGCTCAATAAGCATAAATTACCATTAACATGGCTCAAACTGGAATTAACATCGAGCTGAAAGATACCACACTCAGCCGCCGCCAGCCCTCCGTGGGCAATGCGGCGCTGGTGTACGGTATCAAAGTCTCGTCCGGATCGGTGAGCGGGAAACCCACACTTATCACGAGTCTGGATTCCTACACCGCTTGGGCCGCATCCGATGCTCCTGACGCCAAACTGCTCAACAACGATCCCCACCTGTTGGGAATGGTGACGCAGTTCTACGCCAAAGCCGGAAGCGGAACCTATCTGTGGCTGATCTTGGCGAGCGGCGAAAAGGGTGATTTCGTTACGACCAATGCGGCGAACATCAAGCGCCAAATCCGCTTGACGCTGGAGGCCAACTACGACAACCGCCCCCGCATTATCGGCTGGTGCTCGCAGGCCAACGACGATGCCTCAGGGTGGGTCCCCACGACCACTCCGACCGTTGTAAAGGCCATCGAGACCATTCAGAATGCAATGTTCGCCGAGGGCATCCGCTTCGTGAACGTTTATACGTCCAACGTCGATGGGGATCAGACAAGTTCGGCCTCCAACATCACCGACCTCTCCACCTACGCGACGCCGTCGGTAGCGTACATGCCTACCACCACGCTCTACAACACTACGGTGGACGATCAAGGCAACATCACGGCCTACACCCCCATCAAGGATGTGGGAGAAGCCATCGGTATTCTGTCGGCTATCTCGGTCGCTGAATCCATCGGCTCGCACGAACGCGCGGCCGTGGCGCAGAAGGCGTTCTTCAACGACCCCGAAACCGTCGTAAGCATTACGGAGGTAGACCCCTCGATCATCGACGCGCTGGGCAAAGGTCAGTATCTCTTTCACCGGCCCTATCCCACCGGCATCTTCTACAACGACGGCGCCACCTGCAACGACCCGACGAAGGCGTTGTCGCGGCTGGAGTTCGTTCGGCTTGGGAACGCCGTGTGCGACGATGCGCAGGAGTTCTTCTCGCAGATTCTGAACACGCAGGCCCCTGTTGACGCCAAAGGCGATCTGAGCAGGACCTACGCCACGCAGATCGAGAACAACTTCTACAATCTCTACTGCCAGCCCCGCATCAGTCAGCGCCAGTGCTCCGGCATTCGCGTGACGGTGGCCGCTCAGGACAACAATTTCGTGTCCACGCGAACGATTCTGGTGTCCATCGAAATTCTGCCGTCGCCCAACGTAGACTGGGTGAAGGTAGGTGTTCTGTACGTATCAGCACTTTCGTAAAAATCAACGACTATGTACGAACCCTATATCATCTCCAGCGCGGAAGCTAAAATGAACATCACCCATCGCGGCCAGATGTTCGACATCGTAACCGGTGTCCAGCTCTCCATCTCCCGGACGCAGGACGTTCAGGAAATCTTCGCCATCGGCCGGTTGGAACCTATTGCCAAGAAAGTAATCAACAAACGATTTACGGGCAATATGTCCCTCCAGACCGGTGAGTACGAGACTATCCTCGACGCCATCAATGCGTCGATAACTACCGGCTTCATTTCATCGCTCACCGACTTGGGGAACTTCTCCATCGGCTGGACCCTCGAAATGACCGGCCTGATCGTCCCCCGCACGATCATCTACTCTCTGGATTCCTGCGCTATTTCGTCCGACGACTTTTCGGTGGACCGAAACAGCCCTGAAATCAACACTTCCCTCGCAATTCAGGGAATAGGTATTACCCGTTCAGTTTTACCGCTTTAACCCGGCAGGGGCGGTGAGAATCGCCCCTGCTATTTTTACTCAAAATTATGTCCGGACAAACAATTATTCAGAATTATACCGTCCGCTTGCGGTATTTCAAGCGAAGCGTAGCCCCTAAGGCTCAGGTGATCGAGCAGGAGGTTGAGGAAGATGTAGAAGTAGGTATGCTCTCCCGAACCTCCGCGGCGCACACCAATTTTGCCACCCAGCTGCTGATGCACGGCGCATCCGGCGATCTTGAGCAGCTGGCGCCTATCGCCACCAAGTTCTGCGAAATGATGATCGTAGACGACAAACAGCGCAAGGCCATCGTGAACGACGTTATGGCCTGCATCGACCTTTACGGCTCCGATCCGGTTCAAAAGGACATCGAGCGTTTTTTATCGCGCTGGGGTGTGGTGATGGGGCTTCTCGGAACCGCCGAGAACCCAGCCTCCACGAACGAATAAAGGAGTACGGCAGGAACGACCCCTTCCTGCTGAAAAAAGCCTTTATTTCGTATGTGTTTCACGAACCGATAACCACTCTCGAAACCCGGTTGTCGGCCGCGGACATCGACAAATATTCCGACATGGCCATGTGGGTGATCGACAACATCATCTACGCGCCATTCAAAGCCAAGAAATGATATGGACGGGCAGACCTATCAAATAAAGCTCAACATCAACGTAGACGATTCTCAGCTCTCGAAAGCCGAGCGGCGCATCCGGGACCTCGAAAGAGGACCCGGCCGCGGGCGCGGCGGGAGTATGGCCGGCTCAGGTGGCGGAAGCTACTCGAATATCCCACCGGCTCAGCGAGCCTACTATCAGGCATTATCCCGTCGCTTTGCCCAGACGCCGGGGATGTCCAACGAAGGTTTTCTGAGCAATGTTAACCGGTTGTATCATCGGTCGGATGTTTTTAAGCGCGCCTTCTTGGGCAATTTAACCAGTCTGCCGGGCGCACTTCGCAATCTTTCCAACTTTGGATCAGTCATCGCATCTGTCGGAAGAATAGCGGCCGGAGCCATAAAACCTCTTGGCGCCATTGCTCCCTACCTCACTCTGATAGGGGGCGCCGCTATTGCGGTGAAGGGTATGAATATTCTCCTGCGCGGATCGGCGTTGCGCTTCGGTAATAATCTGCTCAACAACCAGAATCTGATCGAAGCCGGATCGAGTGTCATGCAGTTCGAAATGGCGCGCAAAGGGTTGGGGGCGGCCTATGAAAAATCCTTTCAGGAAGCGGGACGCTTAGCGGCAGAATATGGATTTAGCCGCACGGGCCTGCTCAACTCCATGAACATGTTTACCGGCTTGAACGTAGGAAATCGAACGTTAAGTCGGGAAGAGGCCACCCGCATAGCCATGCAGGCAGGCAAAATAGCCCATGTGGGCGGCGTTCCCTTCGAGCGCGTCAACATCAACCTCCAGCAGTTGTTGGGACAGCCTACTCCCTCTGCGCGAGACCTTCGAGAGCTTATTCAGGCCGCCCCCATCATCGGAAAGATCGCCCAGCAGTCGATGGCGCGAAAGAACGTATCAGGGGATGTTTTCTCCTATCTGAAAGACAAATCCGAGTTGCTGAACGTCCTGAACGAGTTCGACCGCATGATCGAATCGAATCCGTTCATGAAGGCGCGAGGTATGGCTCAACTGTATAAGGAGAACGCATTCATCAAGATAGTGCAGGATAATGCGGAGTTTTGGCCCAAAATATCCCAGTCGTTGGGAATTTTCTACGACAAGCTGGCCATAGTTGCTAACCAGTATATCCCCAAGTTGGCGGATTTTATCTCTCCGGAGAAGATAGGAACAATGATGGCCGATGTAGAAAGCGCTATTTCGGGTCTCACCAAAATATTCGGCGGTATCATGTCCTTCTTGGGTTGGGTTGGGCGATCGGTCCCCTTTGGGCATGCCGACAAGTTTAATGTAGACGAAAAGTGGGTTCCGGGAGCTGGAGGCACTGTCAGAAAGGCATTTTCATTCGGGGATCGGTTTTACTATGACGCTCAGGGCAACAAGTACCCCGTGATAAATTCTGACAGTCTGTATGCGGCCCGCCAGCGCTCGGCGTTCCGGGATTTGGTAACACGAGACAGCTCCTACATTATCTCTTCACTGGCGGCTCAGCGCGCTGGTTCCGCAGAGATGATAGGGGGCGTTCCTTACCCCAAAGCCGGATTCACTCCGACTGCATCCCAAAGAGCGGCTGCCATCCGAGAATTTCGAGCCAACTCCAAAAATTTCTTGCAAAATCCCGGAATGGTTCTCAAACCCGTGCAGACGGTGGACGGCAGCACCTATTGGGACATAGACTACGGGAAACTCTTCAATCAACTCAATCCCGCGGCCGGATTGGATGGTAATGGCGCCAACTTCTCAGCCTCAGACGGGCTTTCCGACATTACCAAAGGTGCCCGATCCCTGATTATCAACTTCAATCGGGAGATCGTCAGCATGCCTATCAGCATCGACAACGTGAACGACGGCGCCGACTTGGGCGCTCAACTTCAAGGAGCCTTATACGACAACATCATGCGCGGCTTGCAAGTCGCACTCAACAACGCAACCGGTGCAATGTAATGAATACCAGAGACCATCAAAATACGCAGGACACCTTCACCCAAGCCGCCACCCATCTCCAGCAGGCCGCCAGCTCCCCGGAGCAGATATACCAGCGGGCGAAGGATGAGGTGCTCGACGCCGCAGATGCGGTGTTGAACGCCCGAAAAATCGTGCTCTCGCAGGCGGGTATTGTCCGCGTGCTGATCGAAAGCCCCGGCGGCAAGATACGCACCGGCGACAACACCCCGGAAATGTCTCCGGCGCCGCTTTCCACCCAAGAGTATTCCACGTCCACGCATGAAAACGATGCCCAGCGAATCAGCGACGCCCTTTCCGGCCTGACGGATGATCCCATCGCCGACGCGATATTCGTGTGCGGGGATTACTATGCGCCGCTTTCGCTTAACTTCTCGGTATCGGCTCAGAAAATAACCGACGAATCCCAGCTGGTGGACGGCATCAATATCGTTCAGCGGGTGGCCAAAGGCCCGAAAGTGGTATCGGTGTCGTTCAACATCCAGCGCCGGGAAGCGCAGGAGGTAGAGGATATGTCGGCCACCACCATCCGGCGCCGCAATGCCCGCGGCGGGGACCCCACGCCGGTATACAAGCTGACGCGGTTTCTGGATGAACTCTACGAGAACGACGAGGTTTTTGCCATCGAGAACACGGTGCTTAATGATGAAATAGGAATCGGCTGGGCGTTCATCAAGTCCTACCGCTTCTCGCCTATGCAGGGCGACACCTTCGGTTCCATCAACTTGGTATTGCAAGAGGTGAACATCGCCGATCCGCTTCTCTACACCAATTCCGCCAACACGCAGGATTCGCAGTCCGTGCCCACAACCGTGAAATAACATGGCCGTCCGAAACATAACGGGAAACTATCTGATCTGCGGAAACGAGGTTTTCGTTGAGGGGAAGAGCATCGGCCAGTTCCAATCCTTCGAATCCGACGAAACGCGCGAGAACATCGTAGGAACCGCATCCATCGAGATGCCTTTCTACACCATAGCCGCGAAGGCCGCGAAGGAGGTGGGGCGCGGAAGCACCATCGCCGTTCAGCGGGTGGGAAAAAACACGACCACCTACGTTCGCATCAACCCGGACGACTGGAATATCAAGACCGGCGCCCGCATTCAGGTGTACGCATGGTATCACGACAATGCCGTCATCGGCCAGAAGTTCGAAAAGCGCCTTGAATTTGACGGATTCATCCGGGATGTTATCGGAGGGTTCCCGACGGTAATAAAGTGCGAGGATGCGGCATTTATGCTTCGATTCGGCACGGTTACGCAGTCGTGGCCCAAAGCCACTCCCCTATCCTCGCTTCTGCAACAGATGTGCGACACGGCCAACGCGGCGTTTGCGAAGTACCGCAAGGACAACAAGCTGACCTATGCCTATCCGTCTCTGCTTCCGGACCCCAAATCCATGCAGAGCGACTTTGTGCTCAAGCCCGCCACCGGAGTGTCGCCATACGATGTACTGGAGCGGGTGATCGTCGGCATGTATAAACTCTACGGCAATGTCCGCATCGAGAGCGACAAGGCGCGGGTCTACTGCGGACTCGGAATCTCGGAATCCGAATCCCCCACCGTGGAGCTGGACACGTCGGTAAACGTGATAGCCCGCGACATCGTGCCCTCGGACATGATGTTCCAGAATTTCCGCGTCATCGTCCGGTATCTGGAGGACGGAACCATGAAAACCATCGAGAAAGGGGCGGAAAACGGCCTTGTGTACGACCTTCCCTTCACGCCGGGCCGCAATGCTCAGCAGATGAACACCACGGCGCTGTCGGTGCTGGCCGGCCTGCGCGCCCAACGCAACAAGGGCACCATCACCACGTTGCTGTACCCCCTTGTTCGGCTCTACGACTACGTGAATTTCAATGACACCATCTTCAAGTCCCTGAGCGGCGGCTATTATGTCATCGGCCGCAAGGTGACGTGCGGAAAAGGCAAAGGCTACCGGCAGATACTGACGGTTACAAACAAGACATTTCTTTATCTGGCGAACTGATGAATCAAGGACAATTCATACGCAGTATGGAGGACTTCGGCAAGGACCTGCGCCGTCTGCTGGACGGCGTGAACCAGCCGTCCATCCTCTACGGCAACGTCGATTCAGTGGATGAAGAGACCAAAACAATTAACGTTCGCATTGGTGATGCTGGACTGGTAATCCCGGACATAAGCCTATCCAATGTCATCGGCGGGGATGCGAGCGTTATTTTTTATCCCGCCGTAAACTCCGCGGTGATCCTCGGCGTGCCCTATCAACAGCCGGAGAACGCTTTCGTGGTAAGCTTCACGCGCGTAGACAAGATCGAAGCGTCGGTAGGCGGATATTTTTGCAAAATCGACAAAGAATCCATATATTTGTCGAAAGACGGGGGCGGCTCCCTCACCATTTCCGGCGATACGGTCACCATGAACGGCGGCGCAATCGGCGGCATGGTGATCCCGCACGCCATAACCAATGCCATGAACACCTTCGTGTCGGCGTTCAACAGCCATACACACGCCTATACATGGTCTGCGGAGGCCGGAGCAGATACTACGGCTCCCCCTACGGGAAGCGTATCGCCTTTCAAGGCGGAGGATTATACGAACGACAAAGTGCAACAGTAATGAGCGACATTATTTTCGATCTGAAAAACAACGACATCGGCACCTCCAACGGCGATTTTGCCGTTGTGGTCGATCCGTCGATTCAGAACGCCACGCTCATGTTGCTGAAAAATCCCGTCAACATCCTGCAACCTCAGTTCGGCGTGGGATTCGAAACCTTCGCCCTGAACGCACGCCCCGATTACGTCTCCATGCTGGCCGCCACTGCCAAGCGGCAGGTTATAAAGGACGGCGCCGACTACTGCGACATCCGCATCACCGAGGGCGAGAACTTCGGCGAATACAGCATCTCGGTAGACGCCCAATACCCCGTCGCCGAACCCGATCCCGATCTTATCATTCCCACGCCCACGCCCCCGGACAAAACACAACGCAACATCGAGGTGCGCATAGCCGTGCAAGTAGGCGGTGGTAATTTCGGGTATTTGTCGGATGTTGACATCAAGATCAACTACACGTTGCCGGATGGCACGCAGTCGGATTGGTTGTCGCCCACCTCGGTGGGGGAAATTCCGGATGATTCCGCGGCAGGCCATCATTATATATACATCTGGAACGGCGATAATGCGTCGCTCAAGCAGGTGACCATCAACGTTCAGGCCACCAAAACCGGGTATCATCTCACCTACTCGCCGTTTTGGAATATCCAAGCCGGGAGCGACGACGTATACTTCGCAACATCCATCGTAATGCAAGCTGATTAGAGTATGGCAACTTACAAAGTAAAATCCGGTGATACGCTGATGGACGTGTGCTACAACACGACCGGATCACTGCGTGCCATCAACGACATAATGAACGCCAACGGCTTCGACACCTACACCCCGCAGCTGGAGGCAGGTCGCATCATCGAGGTGCCGGACGTGGTATACAACAGCGAAGCCGTATCGGTGGCCGACGCCCGACCGTTCAACAGTGCATCCCTGCCTTTCGACAACCTGAACAAGCAGATGGAACAGCTGGAATTTATGCTGGGTGATGTCGGCTCCATCATCTATACCTTTGACGGGTCGAAGATCGCGGGCAAATACCTTTCCCTGAATGCGAATAACAACAACGAAGGCTATGTGAACTGGGGCGACGGCACGCCTGTGGAGTATATCAAAAACAACGCGCCGTTTGGTCACAACTACGCCGCCGGAACCACCGGGGAGATTGTGGTGACGTTTCTTGGACGCACTGGGGCATTCTTTTTGGGTACTCAATCTTCCGATCAAGAAGTATTTAAGAAGTCCCTTATTAAAGTGGACCTTACCAATGCCGACGCAGCATGCCCCAGCGGGAATTGGCATACAGCCTTCTATAGATGCGAATTCCTGACCGAGGTCGTCGGCTCCTTTGCAGGCAAGCCGAACGTATACAACGTCAATACGATGTTTTTTCAGTGTTTCCGACTCGTCTCCCTTCCTGAGCAGATGTTCCGGGGGTGCCCGAAGCTGTGGAAATGCAATGCCATGCTTTCGTATTGCCGAGCCAATGAAACGAAGATGGACTACTATTTCGCCGATTGTCCTGCGCTGGAAGAAGCATCCCAAATCTTATACGAAAACTGGAAAGTCACGTCGGCCGTGGGTATGTTTGCCAACAGCCTCAAAATACGCCAAGTTGCATACACATTCTACGACAATAACCTGTTGTCCGACGTTACCGATCTCTTTTCCGGAGGCGAATACACGCAAGATAACAATGTCGTCTATTTGTTTTTCGGATGCGAGTCCCTCAACCCGCCGCCCTCGATATTCGACCCGCTCAAACATTTGGTACACTTCCAATACGCCTTCTATGGTATGCCTGCGGCGACCAACGAGTCGCCTTATACGGTCGTAAACGGGCAGAAGGTGCATTTATGGGAGCGGACGCCGGAACTCGGATTCAGTGCGCCAATATCGCATGAACATTGCTTCAGCGACTCTCCGAACTTCTCCGACTACCAGTCCATTCCTGAGTCGTGGGGAGGACCTCCGAAAACGGAAAACAACGTGAAGCTTCGCTGTTGGCCGATGATGGCGCAGATAGTGGCCGATCCCACTACGATGGCTGGTGTAGTGTACCTTAACGGCGAAATTCTCGGTTACAACGTCGTGGAAAAAGACACGTCGAATCGGCTCGTCATGGACCTGCCGCTTCCGACCGCCATCACCAGCGTGGCCGGACTGTACGTGGTGTTCTATTCCGAGGACGATGCTATAATCGGCGGTTCGCTGGCGCTGGCAGATAACGTTGCGGCGCCGACGGAAGGGGCCATATACGAAACCTACTACAATGCCGGCTACGGCGACAATCAGCCGTCAATCTATCCCGTATTCGCGCCGAATAACGACCTTACGCCGGGCATTATCAACTCCTATTTCCAGCCCACCTACAACGTCCATATCCCGTCGCTGGGGGACTTTGAGGTCGTAGGCTCCGAGAGCGTTTCGGATGCGGTTGAAATAAGCCTCCAAATCACCGAGCTGGGTTGGTCGTATTACCTATCCTCCGGAAGTGATCTGTGGATTGACATGCAACAAAAGCTGGAGACCGAGCATAGCATACCTCTATCGGCGCTCGCCGAGGATGGATGCACCCTCACGCTGTCCGTAGCAATCGAAAACTACGTCATGACGGCGCCGGCGATCGAGTTCAACACCATGCGCGGCTCCATCATGCCGATTCTGGATTTCACCTACGTGCCCCCCCCATAACCAAGCGGACGGTAACGGCGGTGATATACAGTAGGGACATTCCTAATGGAAAGGTAGCATCAGGAACTCTACGTTATATGGATTCAAACGGCACATATCAGGAGTTGTCATTTACTAACTCGGCCGGGTTGGACCCCATAAGAGTTCCGATCACCGAAGCCACCGTAGCGAAGTTTACGTTAAGCTTAAAAAATGTCCTTATCTCAACTGGAGGCGAGTGTGCATCAGTAGGGTATGTCATAGCCGCGGGGACCACGGATATAGATAGGGCATTTTACCCTAACCCAATTTAATAAAGTAGTTTTATGACCACTTATGAACAAATAGTAGCCAACATCGGCAAAACCATCTCGTCGCTCACGAGCACCAGCAATTCAGCCATCTGGCGCCGGCTGGCCGCGGTATTCGCCGAGACCATCAATACTGTTCTCCTGAATCAGTCCAATTCGGAGGTTGTGATCGAGACGGCCGCCCGAACGTTGCGAGTCATGGGGAAGCAGTACTACATCGACACGGCGCTGGCGTTCCAAACCGGCGACAACTTGGTGGTTGTCGATCCGTCCAAGTATGCCTACGGCTACGAAACGGTCGATCCGGCCAAGCAGATCATCAAGCAGGTGGCCATTCGTGTGGATGCGCAGAAAAACGTCATCAACATGCACGTCTGCACGCAGGATGCGAACGGCAACAACGTGGCCCTCACGGCCGAGCAGCTGGCGGAGTTTTCAAACTACATGACGGCCAAATCGGCATTCGGCATCAGCATGATGATCTCGTCGCCGACTCCCAGCATCATAACCACCACCCAGCTCTTCATCCGCTATCTGGACACCTACTCGCTGTCCCAGATCAAGAACAGCGTGAAGGAAATCCTTATCACCACGCAAGGAACCCTGCTCGGCGATTCCCCGGTGTTTGTGAACGACATCGAAACCGCCCTCGCCGGCGTGCCGGGCGTGCGCGACGCCTACTTCGTGGGCATCACCTGCGATGGCGCCGAGCCGACCAACGGTATTCTGACGCCGGCATCCGGCTACTTCAATTTCAGCGCGGCACTGCAAAACCTGACTGACATCGTAGTATTTAATCCCATCCGGTAATGCTTCGACATCTATCCATACCGTGGCTTTTGTTCAACATCCTGCGTCCGCAGTATGCGCTCAACCACGACTCCAGTCCGACGCTGAACGTGTTCTACAAGTTCCTGTTTTGCTGTCTGGCGCCGCTGTTCCCGAAGATCAAATCATACGAGGCGTGGTGCAAGAAATACTATGCGCTGGCGGCCAACGACGGCAGCTGTATTTCCATCCAAGCCTACCTGAATGCCTACTACGGGGACTTCGGGGAGATAACTGTCACCACGGCGCCGGTTTTCGACACCTTCATGTTCCCGTACAGCTCCGATATGTCGCTGGGCACCCTGATGTTCCCCTATTCGGCCGACATGTCGAAGGGCGTGGAGTTCTACCAATACGGTAGCACGGCGAATGCTCCGGTCGTGACCATCCCCGCCGGGCTTAAAAACGCGGACGTCTACCCGGACTTTATCGCAGACCTGAACGCTCTTGTGGCCTATGGAATCCAATATTCAATAGTTGTAAATTAAACTCCCATGTCTCTCGCCTCTATCCTCAAAGACACGATTCTGCCTTACGTGAAAACCATCGGTAACAACTGGTGGTTGGGATTCGTCGGCTACTTCGCTCCCATCGGGCCGCTGGTCCTTGTGATGGTATGTTTCATCATGACGGACTTCGTCATCGGCTGTCTGGCATCCTACAAACGGGTGACCGCCGCTGGGAAGCGCTGGTGCTTCTACTCCGACGCGGCGTGGCGCACGATCTGCAAATTTGGCTTCTGCGCAATGGCGGTCGCCGGATTGTATGTCATCGGGAATGACGTGCTGGGCGGGGACTTCGGCGCCGACCGGCTTCCCAATATTCTCTGCGCGATGGTATGTTTTACGGAGCTGTGGTCCTTTTGCGAAAACGCGGCCTATCTCTCTGGTTCGAAACTGTTCTTGTGGCTCCGGCAGTTCACCATCAACAAGGCGAAGCGCTGGGACGAGGACGTGGCCAAAGACATGGAGGACTTAATCAAAAAATAACGATATGAAAAGATCAGAATTGCTTGCCGAAGTTCAGAAAAACTTCAAGATAACAGAGCTGGTATGTCCTCATGTCTACCAGCGCGACGGCGAGAAGGCATGGCGGTATTTCTCCAATGAATTTCTCGAAACGCTCGTGGCCATCCGCAACATCCTCGGCCTTTCCATGACCATCAACAACTGGGTGGGCGGCGGTCAGTACAGCCAGCGGGGCCTGCGATGCAACATCTGCGATCTGGTGGCATCGAAAACCCGCTCCAGCTTGCTGTATGTCTCGGCTCATATGCTCGCGCAGGGGTTCGACTTCTCCACTACCATCCCCTCTCACAACGTGCGGGAAATCCTCAAAAAAAACGCATCCAAACTTCCCTATCCTATCCGGCTGGAGAAAGACACCTCTTGGGTGCATGTCGATCTCTACCGCGTAGACGACAAGAAAAAAATCACCGAATTTAACGGTTAACCAACATGGCAACAATCAAGAAATTCATAGCCACTTCGAACGGCAACCGGGTGTTCGTCTCGGACCTTGCCGCGATGGCCGACACCATCTTCGGCATGATGGGCGCGTGGCCGTGCCCGATTCCCTACTGCATTTTGAAGGGAGTGATAGGCCCTCAAAACACCTCCCTGCGAATCAACAAGGGCGGCGGCGTGCTGATGTACGGCAAGTTTTTCCCGACTCCGAACGGTGATACCCTTTCTATCCCGAAGGGCAGCTATCTGTATGCCAAAGCCCAGAACGACACGGCAGAACCCCGAACCTCGTCCACGGGGCAATCGTACTACCAGAACATCGTCTATTCCCTCATGGTCACTACGGCCAAGCAAACGGGAACATCGACCGACTACGAAGCCGCAACTGGTCTGTGGGAGATCGTGGACGGCGCGGTTACGGGAGCGATGGAAACCATGGCATGGATCGCCTACGTAAAATCCATCAGCACCTTGTGGCGCTGGGACTACATCGACAACAACCTGCCTGCAAACATCGTGCAGACGCAGGCAGTAGCCGATTCCGCCATCACTACCCCCAAGATGGCGCCCGGCTCCGTGACCAACTCCATTTTGGCGCCCGGCTCCGTGACCAGCAGTAAGATGGCATTTACTGTCGGCATGCCCTATATGCCCTCTTACCGGCCTACGATTGCAGACACCACCATTCACGCTACTCCGTGGGCATGGCTGGTGATTGAAGCGTCGGATCAGGCCCGCAACATAACCATTACCACTGAAACACCTCCGTCCTCCGAGGGGGCGCCTATCAAAATTGTGGTGAGCAACAAGACCAATTTTGGCCTTTCGCTGACCCTTACTCAGCCCAACAACACCACAACTTATCTTATAAATATTCCATCTCAAACCATCCTGATCGTAGACGGAGTGTGGATGGTAAGCTCGTATTCTTTCGTGACGTACGACGGTAAAAACACGTACCCTTGATCGGTTATTCGAGCATATATGTAAAAATAGGGCCAAATGGCCCTATTTTCCTTTGTTATTTCGACGATCTTGGCCAGTACTTGGTGTAGGCCCACAAGAGACCATACGCCACAAATACTGCGGCCATTGCGGCTACGATAACGTAACCCATCGTCTTACTGATAAGCGACAATGCGATCAGCACTATCGCGGCCCCGATCAAGGCAATCAAAGTCCACTTTTTCATCGTTTCTTTTTTTTTATAGTTCTTATTGGTGGAGGTATATCTGTATTCATCCGCCACGTCGGTTTCAAATTCCAATCTTGCCTGAACTGAAAATCAAACAGCTCGTCGGCTCTACGGTGAAACTCCACTTCTATGACTTTCCAGCCATAGTTGTATTCTTCCTCCTGCTGTTTCATTACCACCTGATTATATTGTAAGATACGCCTACTCCAATATAGGGGTACAGCCTCACATCCTGCTTGAGTACCGCGCCGTACCCTGCCTGCACTCCTATCCCCCACCGGGTTTTTCGAATCGGGCCTTGCACGACCTGCGTCTGTTGATTTACCTTCATCCAATCCAACTGCGGGTGGAGGTCTCCGATGGCCGGGCCGCTCACCTGCGCCGACCAATCCGGGCCTGAGTACGGTCGCGTCTCTACAGCTACCTGTAATTCAGTGCTATCCGGACCCACTTTTACGATCTTGGTTTCCGTCACTGTCACCGTATCGACCGGAGCAAACACCAGATTGGGGACCCGCACCGTTACCGAGTGGTAGGTGCTCGGCCCGGATTGAGGCTTTTCGTAGTACACTGTCACCACCTGCCGGTCGATGATAGGGTCCGCCGGCCATAACCATCGACCCCCCACTACACCTACTGCCAGCCCGATCAGAAGAGACACGGTAATTTTAAGAGCATTCATAGCTTTTTGGCTGGAAAATTCTCGGCGGTCGAATCTTTTACGACCTCCATTAATGCCTTCTCCACGGCTTTCTGAACCTCTTTATCGAGGTCCACGGGCAGGCGTATTCTTCCTACCAATACGCAGAGCAGCGCAAATGCCTCCAGCGTCAACATGATGGCCAAGATGGCCACTGCAAATTCCAATTCATTTCCCATGTTATAGTTGTTTTCGATTTGTTATGGCTTCTGCCAGTATTCTCGTGAATGCGTCGCCGCCGAATCTCATGACCTCAAGCCCCCTTGACATGGGGGTGCAGGTAATCACGATCCAACCGTCGGCTCCGGCCTGCCCCACCTTTTCGTATTCCTTTCCGAGAGCCACCGGGTTCGAGTGTCTACCCCCTACGAAGTTGCCTCCATTGACCTCAATTGCGATCTTCAACTCCAGACAGGCATAGTCGAACCGCCAGCGACGGGGCGGGTGGAACCGATATTCCGAAATCCACTCCAACCCGGTCGTTTGACGCAGTATTTGCAGATATGCGTCCATTTACTCCTTCAAGGTTTGGGCGGCAAACATGTAGTAATGCCGCAGGGTGCTGGCAATCTGGGTCAGGTCGTTCGATGCGGCGCCATCCCAAACCCCCTCCTTGTCGTTCTTGTTGATGATCTCGATGATCTCGGCCAGCTCGTCGCGGGTCTCGCGTACATAACGCCGCCAGTCGCCCAGCGTTACCATGTCGGCCACCACGGAGGTTTCGATGAATCCCGACATGCTGTGCACCGGAACTCCGCCCAGCTGAACGATCAACTCGGCGACATTGTCGGCCGCTTCGTTGAGCTTTTTATACACCTCGTCGAAAAAAGGATGCCAGCTCTTATAATGCTCTCCGTACAGCGTCCAATGACGGCCGCGGACATTCTGGGTAGTGACGGCAATCGTCGCCAGCAATCGGTCCAAAATCTCAAATTCCATAATCTATGTTTTTAAAATGGTTCCTCGTCTGCATCGTCATGGCGCGCCCAACGATTCTTGGATGTTTGTTGCTGAGCCGCCTGATTGTCTTTCAGCCACGGCGCCCTACGCCCCTTGCCGATGAAAGCCGCCTCTCGGTGATTTCCTTTCCCCCAGTCTATTGCAATGAAGTACTCGTTTCCCCATTTGTCGGGTTCTTTCAGTTTCTGAATCTTGATGTTGATGGAGCTGCCTATGCCACCCCGACATCTAAACTCTTTGATGGCTTCGTCAGGGATCATGTCCAGTCGCACCTCGGCGATAATAACTTCATCTGCCATACGCAAATATAATCAAAATGCTTGAAATTGTTCTGATCGCGTCGTGTCGGCGTCCGCCGTGTACTCCACGGTCCCGTGCGTACTATACACCCGGTCCCGACCGGCGTTGTCGGTGCGGACGATCCCTTCGAGCCGTCCGGAGGCATCCCGAATCTCGCGGGAGCCGTCGTTACGGGTGCGGACGGTGTGAGTCACGCGCCCTTTCGAGTCCTTTATCGCCCGGACATCCTGTCCGTATGCCCGCTTTACCCCGGTAAAAGCGATGCACACCACTGAAATCACGATGGCAAGCAGCCACCACAGCACCCACGTAGGGCGCATTTCTCCTTGATTTTTCATTTTTCTGTCTTTTTCGTTTCTAATTCAGCGATCAGGGCGTCGGCAAGCTCGACCGCATACTGGGCTACATCTACTCTCACGGCATGATATGGCAGGTCAACGTCTTCGCCCTCATCACCGACTTCTACTCTCCAGCTACCGTCCTCCAGTTCTTGTCTTGCTTTTTCGCTTTTCATGGTTAGGATGTTTTAGTGTAACGCCCACGTCTTGTGCATTGCAGCGATCAGGTCTATATACCCTTTGTATTCCTCCATCTGCTCGGTACTATAGCCTTCGGCCTCGCCAATTTTTCGGAAATGCTTCTGCCATTCGGAAATGGTGTAGCGTTTGCATCCTATTTGAATAACATCCTCACCCCAATAGGATACTGTATGACGAGATGCGCTTATAAATAGCGATTTCGGAACATCGCACCCGTCGCCCAGTTTGCACTCGTAGCCCAGTTTGCACCAGTTGCCCAGTTTGCACCAGTTGCCCAGTTCGCACCCGTTGCCCAGTTCGCACCTGTTGCCCAGTTTGCACCTGTTGCCCAGTTTGCACCAGTTGCCCAGTTTGCACCAGTTGCCCAGTTCGCACCCGTCGCCCAGTTCGCACCAGTTGCCCAGTTCGCACCCGTTGCCCAATTCGCACCTGTTGCCCAGTTTGCACCAGTTGCCCAGTTCGCACCCGTCGCCCAGT
>ENA-OROP01001245-OROP01001245.1-human-gut-metagenome-genome-assembly--contig:-NODE-1245-length-23905-cov-3.845367_pt1 | contig 23905 bp, 20 predicted proteins | sample MGYA00242132_ERZ509056 | MGnify/ENA primary metagenome ERZ509056 (study PRJEB26280, sample SAMEA2338768) | human gut metagenome | biome: human gut; feature: human-associated habitat; material: faeces...
ATGCAGCGACCGGATCCGTAATGGAGTGGGATGCTGAGAAGGTCCGTTAAGACAGACAGGGGAAGTAGTTGCGTACAAAGATTATCAATGAGCAGTTAACAGATTTATTCTATAACTTTATCGAGATGGAAGACCGTATTGTGGCCAATGACCGGTATGCAGACTTAAACAGCTCGGATATGCGGTTTTTGTCCGCCGTAGGAAAAGGAAGCCACCCAAGGACCATCACCCAGGTCGGTGATTACCTGCGTGTCGGGAGACAGACGGCACACCATGCATCCAGCAGCCTCATCCGGAGAGGATATATCACCAAGATGACGAACCCGAACGATGCCAGATCCCAATGGCTCATTCTTACGGATAAGGGGATGGAGGCCGTGGTCTATTACCGGAACCGGATCCGCAGCAACGTGAAAGGCATGACGAAGAATTTCTCCGAACAGGAGATGGATGGAATGATCGGTCTGCTGGCGCAGATGAACAGCTTTCTGGATTCCAAAAGAGTGGAAGGTACCGTATCAAACAGAAGAAAAAAATAACCGGAGGAGAGCTTATGGCAGTAACCATACGTGACGTCGCAAGGGAAGCGGGAGTCAGTGTTGCGACCGTGTCCCACGCCCTGACCGGGTATACGGATATATCCGTAAAAACAAGACAAAAAATACAGGAAACGGCACGCAGACTGGGGTATCAGCCGAATGTCAACGGACGTAACCTTGCCAGTAAAAAGAGCAACCGGATCGCCCTGATCATTCCGGATCTGCTGAAACGGGAGCGGAAGGACAACATCACCTTCCGCATGATCCAGGGGGTGTATGGCTACTGCAGCAGCCACGGACTTGAGGTTGCGGTATATGCCCATGATCCGGAAGAAATGACCTACCGGCAGTTCTGTGAAAGCCATGCAGTGGAAGGGATCCTGATTAGTGACATGATCACAGAGGATCAGAGGCTGCAGGAACTGATGGAGATTCCCGTTCCCTTTGTGGCAATGCATAGCGAGTGTCTGGCTCCGGAACAGCGCATTGGCATGGACAATGCCGCCGCAGCGGCAGACATGACGAGATACCTTTTAAAGAACGGGCACAGAAAGATCCTTGTGGCAGCCGGATCTGAGGGAAGCATGGAACAGGCTGACCGCATGATCGGAGTGCTTTCCGCAATGGGACAGGAAAACCTATCCCTGCAGGAAGAAGATATCCTGGACTGGGGACAGGGAGAAGCCGGGGAGGAACAGCAGGCATACCGGAAGATGAAAGAATACCTTTCCCATTACGGAACCGGACATCATACGGCTGTCCTCTGCTTTAGTGATTATATAGCATTTGGGATAAAGAGAGCCATCCGGGAGGCAGGATACCGGATTCCGGAGGATTTTTCCCTGACCGGATTCGGAGACAGCAGCATCGGAGAATATATGGAACCGGCACTGACCACGGTAGAGTGGGATCCCCTGGACTGTGGGTATGCAGCAGCAAAACGGCTCCATGAACGAATGCGCCAGAAGAAGGATACGGAGAAAAGCTTTATTCCGTACCGGATTGCAGGAAGAGACAGTGTGATGGACAGAACAAATGCATAAAATGCCAAAAGGATATTTTTTTACCATTTATCTAAAACGTTTTAGGTGAATGGTAAAAGGAACATTTCTTCGGAAAGAGAATCGAAGAGAATCCTGGAAAAGACAGAAAGAGAAACACAAAGACAGAAAGAGAAACACAAAAACAGAAAGAGAACTACAAAAGACAGCAGGAGAACTACGGAAAACAGAAGGAGAAAAAAGAAAAGTGGCATACATTTACGACAATGGAAAATTCAGACAGATGATCCCGCATAAGAGGATCGAACGGCTGATGGAGCTGTACGATGTCTATTGCCGTACCAAGGATCCGGATGCCAGACTCTTCCTCGTCGGAAGCATAAGCGAAGTACCGGAATACTATACCTATCTGGAGGAATACCGGAAAAAGCTGGGATATAAGGAGAACCAGATCATCATGACCGGTCACGTAGCCTTTAACGAGATGATCGCCTATTACCGCATTGCCGATGCCTTTGTCTGTATGAGCGAAGAGGAAGGCTTCGGAATGGCGCTGGTGGAGGCAATGTTCTATCACGTTCCCGTAGTTGCTTATGAATCGGGAGCCGTACCGGAAACGCTGGGCGGGAGCGGCGTATTGCTGCCGACCTGCAAACCGGACGAAATCGCAGAGGTGCTGGATAGCGTGATCCGTAATCCGGCCACCAGGGAGCAGATCATTACCGGACAGCTAAGGAGAGTGGAGTCCTTCATAGAGAGCAAGCCCCGCAGGGAGCTGATCCGGGTACTGGAAAGCATACAGAAATAAGGAATGGCAGGGAGGAAACATCATGGAGAGCAGTGGAAACTTAAGTTATAACAAAGGCGTGAAGTCTGACAAAAACTGGGTGATCGAGGAAAGCCGGTTCAGCCGGAGGGAACTGAAAAAGATCGAAGCCATCTTTGCCCAGGGAAACGGCTACCTTGGACAGAGGGCAGCACTGGAGGAGGTATACAGTACGGAAACCAGGGGACTGTACCTTGCAGGACTCTATGACCGGTTCGGGGAAGAGGAAGTGACAGAGCTTCCAAACCTGGCAGACTTCTGCAATATCCGCATTTTTCTGGATGATGAGGAATTCCGCATGGTGCAGGGGAAGACCGTGCTTTACAGCAGAAGGCTGAATTTAAAGGATGGGGTCATTACCCGCCATGTCTGCTGGGAGGGCAGGAACGGTGTGGAGGCAGAGTTTTTCTTTGAGCGTTTCGTATCCCTGGCGGATAAACACGTCATAGCATCCAGAGTCCGGATCATGCCATATCACCGGAATGTGAAGGTGAAGATCATCAGCGGGATCAACGGGAGAATGACCAACAACGGCACACAGCACTTCCACGAAGTGGAAGCACGGATGCACAAGGAGAAGATGATGGAATACCATACGGTGACCGGGGAATCGAAGATCCATGTGCTGCAGTACTGCGGACACCGTTTTGCCTTAAACGGCAGTCCCATCCATCCAAAGAAAACTCCGCTGATCGGCCAGCGGTACGCAGTAATCATAGCGGAGGCGGAAGTGCCTGCGGGGGAGAGCTTTGTCGTGGACAAGATCTGTACCGTATTTACCGACCGGGATCCCGGAGCCGAGAGGGAAAAGGCATGGGACACCTGCAGCAGAGGCAGGAAAAAGACACTGGAATATCTGGAAGCAGGATATGACGTCTTAAAAAAGCGCAGCCAGAAGGAGTGGAAAACATTCTGGAACAGGAATGATATCCTGCTCCGTGGGGAGGATGATTATGACCAGCTTGCCATACGGTTTGCCCTGTACCATCTGAATATCATGGCAGACCGGGAAGACGATACCGTAGGCATCGGGGCAAAGGGACTGACCGGGGAGGATTTTAAGGGACACTGCTTCTGGGATACCGAGATGTGTATCCTCCCCTTCTTTCTCCTGACAGAACCTGCGGAGGCAAAGCGTCTGCTCATCTACCGTGGCAGGGGCTTACAGGGAGCAAAGACCAAGGCATACCGAAACGGATATAAGGGAGCCATGTATCCCTGGGAGGCTGCCAGACCGGAGTACGGGGAGACCACCCCGGAAAGAGGCATGGCAGATCCGCAGACAGGGGAGAGAACCGCCATCTATACCGGGAAAAAGGAACTGCATATCTCAGCAGATATCAGCCATGCCGTATGGAAATATTATCAGGCTACTGGTGATGAAGAGTTCATGAAGCAGTGGGGCGATGAGATCCTTCTGGCTACTGCAGTATTCTGGGCAGACCGTGTGGAATGGGACGAGGATGGCAGGGTATGCCATATCCGTGATGTGATCGGACCGGATGAGTACAAACAGCGGTTGACGGACAATACCTATACCAACTACATGGCACGGAATAACCTCCGCCTGGCGGTGCAGATCGCAGAAAGACTGGAAAAAGAGGATCCGGAATATCTGGAAGAGCTGAATAACCGCTGGGAGATCTGTGAGATGCTGCCAAAGATCCGCAGGGCGGCGGAAGGAATATATCTGCCGCCTGTGGGAAAGGATGGCATCCTTCCCCAGTTTGCCGGTTACGGGAAGCTGCAGGAGATGGATCTTAGTTACTACAAGAGCTTTGGAAAAAATGCAGCCGCCGAAATGCGGAAGGAACATACCGTTTTGGAGCTTGAGAGCTTCCGGGTGCATAAACAGGCAGACCTCGTCCTGCTGCTGCAGCTGTTCCCGGAACTCCCGGAAGAAGCCGGTGGGACACAGCGCAGGCAGGTACGGGAGAAAAACTACGAGTTTTATGAAAAACACACGCTCCATGAAGCATCCTACAGCTTTGCCACCCATTCCCTGATGGCAGCTTCCCTGGGAAGGACACAGGAAGCCTATGAGCTGTTTTGCCAGTGCTGCGATGTGGATTTAAGCTCCGATGGGGAGAATGCACCGGCAGGAATCTATGCAGCCTGCATGGGCGGCATCTGGCAGTGTGTGGTAGAGGGCTTCTGCGGGGTACGGATCGAGGAAGATGCCCTGCGGATCGATCCCTGTCTCCCCGAAACGTGGGAAAGCGTGAAATTCCGCATCTGTTACCGGAAAAGCACCCTGGATATCAAGGTAACGAAGAATGCGCTGACCGTCAATAACAGGAGCAGCCACCCGGTACCGCTTAGCTTCCGTGGGGAAGAGGTGTGTCTGGATGGCACCGTGAGCAGGATCTTCCCGCTCCATTCCCCGGAATAAAACAGCATGACAGAACGCAGACAGGAACAACCTGTGCACTCTAAGGAGTGTACAGGTTGTTTTGCTTTGCAACACCGCTCGCACGCAAAGAGTCTGCAGGCGAACTCTTTATTGCTGGAAAAAGGATAGGAATCCGCCATCCGGTATACCATAATGTGGACAGGAAGACCCGGGTAGAACCGGACGGAAGGAGACTGGTGAAAATGACAGAAATCGGAGAAGAGACACTGAAGCAGTACAGGGGATATCTGGCGGATCGGGAAAAAAGCGTCGCCACCATTGACAAATATCTGCGGGATATCCGTACCTTCCTGCAGTGGATGGGAGAAAACCAAAGCATTACCAAGGAAAAAGTGATCGCTTACAAGGCATGGCTGCAGGAGCATTACAAAACGAGCAGTGCAAACAGCATGCTGGTAGCCCTGAATGGATTTCTGGACTTTATGGGAGAAACGCAGAGCCGGGTGAAGACGGTAAAGGTACAGAAGCAGATGTTCCGTTCCACAGAAAAGGAAATGAGCAGGGCAGAATACAAAAAGCTGATCGAAAAGGCTTACCGGATGGGACGGGAGCAGACCGCACTCATCATGGAGACCATCGGAGCGACCGGGATCCGGATCAGTGAATTGAAATATATCACCGTAGCCGCTGTGAAAAGCGGGAAAACAGAGGTTTCCTGCAAGGGAAAGAAAAGACAGGTGTATCTGGTGAAAGAGCTGAGGGAGAAGCTGCTCAAATACTGCAGAAAAAAAGGGATCTGTAAGGGAAGTGTGTTCGTCAGCCGCTTCGGGAATCCACTGGACCGCAGTAATATCTGGTCGCAGATGAAAGCCATCGGTGCCGCAGCCGGAATCTGTCCGGATAAGGTATTCCCCCATAATCTCCGCCACCTTTTTGCCAGGGTGTTCTGGGAAAAATGGAAGGATCTTTTTTACCTGGCGGATATACTGGGACACAGCAATGTCAACACGACCAGGATCTATACCATGACCACTGTTAAGAACCATGGAAGACGGATGCAGGTGCTGGGATTAGTAACATAAGCTTACCGATCAGGTCTGAATCAGAGCGGAATAAGAGAAGAATCAGAGCAGATGTGAGAAAAATCGGGGCAGAAAAACAAAAATACCACATAATCTGCATTATGTGGTAGGAATCGTATCCAAAAGCGGTGTCTATACATAATGGTATGTTTCCTTACTTGGAAATACTGTCCAAAAGTACCATAATTTCTCACCGTAATTCATATATACCAAAAATAAATTTGTATGTCAATGATACAATTCGACTTTTTTCGCAAAAAATTGTGCAGAATCTGATACAGAATCCGTAAAGGGTCTATTTTCACAATACATTCACTGTATAAAACGTATTTTTAAGGCGTTTTGCATAAGGCAATCCCTGCCCGCTTCTACCACATAATGCAGATTATGTGGTACTGACCGGAAATATTGCCCGCATACAATTTTGTCCCCAATATTCGGCAGCTTGTCTTTGCATGGAGCAGATCGTTCGCTCAGTGGTAGTCCACAGTAACAGCCCTCCGTTATGAATAATGTGTGTAAAAGAATTGTGTAACAGAATTCTCCTTTAAAATGTTCCCCTTCCCGGATTTTTTCGGGGGGGGGCAAACATTTTGTAACGAAATTCAGTACAAAACGAAAGACGTGATGATGCGTATGGAAGGAAAGGAACATCCGAACAGGATCAGCAGAGAAGCGGCAATGCAGATTGCCGGCAGAGAGTTACCCCGGGTAGAAAAGATCCATTTATGGGTTTTTCCTGCTCTTTCCTATGAAGAAGGAATTCCGGTGTACCTTCTGAAAGCGTATGCCGACCTGACTTCTTACGATATCATCCTGGATGCAAGGAATGGAAACATTATCAAAAGGACAGAACGCTGTCTGTAAGGAATGAAAATAGATACTTAAGGATAAACCGGAAAGGAAACCAGAATGAGTGAGGAAACCAAAAAGACTGCCAGAGTACAGGCAGGGGAAGAAGCAGTGGAGACCGTGAATGAAAAGACCCTGATGGATCAGCTGGATTCGATGAAAACAGCATTCCGTGGTTATGACAAGGAAGCTACCTGCGAACTGCTGCAGACGCTCATCCGGTCGATGGAGACAGAGAAGAAGGAAGAACACCGTGTCCTGCTCCAGAAGAACCAGAGACTGGTGAAAGAAAAGGAAGCACTGACCACGCAGATGGCAGAGCTTCTGATGAAGGTGGACTCCCTGGAATCGGAAAACCAGCGGATGATGGAACAGCAGAATACCATGCAGAAGAAATATGAGGAGCTGGCAGAAAAGCTGAGCAGGATTTCGGAAAATGCCATTGAACGGGAAACCGAGCTTTCCGCTTACCATCTGCGGGAACAGCAGATGAAGGAACGGGAAGCTGCCCTGTTAAAAATGGAGTCGCAGAAAGAAGCGGAGCTGGAGCAGATAAAGAAAGAGTTCCAGGAGGGGCTGGAGGCAGAGAAAGCAGAAATCCTTGCGCAGGCAGAAGAGGAAGCGGAAGGGGTAAACAATCGGGCAGAGCAGCTGCGGAGGAAGTTACAGGACTTCCGGCAGATCATCAATGTGATACTGGACTTTGACCCGGAAAACGGGGTGCAGACAGACTCTTTGGAAAGTGCAGGAGTACCGCATGACTGAGCTGGAATTTGAACTGGAGTTTAAGAAACGGAAACTGCAGAAACGAAAACAGCGCAGGATGGAGCTTCTGATCATCGGTGCACACCTGGGCGTGGTACTTGTACTGCTCTACTGGATGTTTGGCATCGGCATGGTACACGGCAGATCCATGCGCCCCGCTTACCGGGATGGAGATCTGTTTCTGTACCAGAGACGGCTCTTTCGGGAGCCGGATTATGGAGATGTGGTGGTCATCCACAGGCAGGATCTGGAACGGGACATTGTAAAGCGCATTGCAGGCAAGCCGGGAGATGTGATCGATCTGGATGACCTGGGACACCTGACCAGAAATGGGGAACGGGCAGCGGAAACGGAAATCCTGTTCGGGGAACAGGACAGGGATGACTGGATCACCTTGCCCTATACCGTACCGGAAGGATGCTACTTCTGTCTGGGGGATAACCGCCCGAGGTCAGAAGACAGCAGAGAGCTTGGAGCATTCCGCAGGCGGGAGATTACCGGGAAGGTTCTCGCACAGTTCCGGCTGTCATCGGTAAAGTGACCATTCGGGAATCTGCCCGGAGCTTTCGTACAAAAGAAAAATACCAACATGAGAAATAAGGAGAACGGCATGGAACTGTTGAAGGAGGATGGCTGTATCGGCGAAAAGGCATTCCATGGGGAAAAGGAGTGCTTTTTCCAGCCATTTTACAACGTGGAGAAAAAGAGGATCTGGGGAGCGGAAGCCCTGTTCCGTCTGAAGGATAAAAACGGCAATTACTACAACATGGATCAGCTTGCAGCAAAAGCGGAAGAAGAAGGATGGATCGCTGAGATCGACAGATGGGTGTTCCGGGAAGCCTGCAGAAGGATCCCGGAGCTGAGAGCCTACGGACTTAAGAGGATCAACATCAACTTATCCCCGGAGGTCTGTGAGGTTCCGGAGACCGTACCTAACATCATGCAGATACTCAGAAAGTATGAAGTATCAAGAAGTGAGGTCTGCATGGAGATCACCGAGATGTGCAAGGTCAGGAATGCAGAGAATTTCAGCTGCATGGTGGAACAGCTGAGCAGCCAGGGGATCCGGCTGGCGTTAGATGACTTCGGCAAAGGGGAGAGCAACCTGCTTCGGCTGTCCCAGATCCCGTTCCAGACCCTGAAGCTCGATAAGGAACTGGTCTGGGGAACGGAGGGAAGCAGGATGGCAGAGGATCTGGTCGAAGAGATAATCCGTATTGCACACCGTCATAACATCCAGGTCACGGCAGAAGGAATTGAGACACTGGACCAGGCGAGAACCCTGGCATCCTGGGGATGTGATTACCTGCAGGGGTATCTCATCGCACCGCCTCTCAGCTATGGGAAGCTTCTCACCTTCCTTGAGGAAAACGGAAAAAGGAACTTCCTGGAAGAATAAATAAGGATAAGAAGGAGAAACCGATGAAAAAGGAAAACAATGGATCAAGACCCCTCAGGGAGGAACTGAACAGTTCTGCCGTATCCGAGCAGAATGCAGCCGCATCCTCGGAACTGGCAAACCAGGCACAGATCTTAAAAGAACTGACGGAACATTTTCAGGTACGCAAAGGTACCTGTTGATTTTACATAGATTTTAATGAATACGATGCAAAAGGAGAGAACGTATGAAAAAGCGTAAAGGAAAGACGAAACGATGGCTTGCCGGAATCCTGTCGGCAGTGCTGGTAATCGGATCCATCAATCTTGTGGATGCTTTAGAAGGAAGTAATGGGGAAAGTGCACTGTATGATGCACCGGAGCTTACCATCACGCAGGGAGCCACAGACTATGATCTGATGAAAGACATTACCTATGACAGCAGCATGTATGAACTGGCTGTAGTGAATGATGGCGGATTTGATGTCAATACCGTGGGAGACTATGAGGTAACCTATTCCCTGACTTCCAAGGATGATGGAACGTTGGAGCCGGGAGATTCGGGGGATGCTTCCAATTCGGATAATGAAAACAAAGACCAGAACAGTGGAGACAATCAGGGAGGGGATAACACCCAGACCGGCGATAACTCTGATAATGCGGGTTCTGATAACGGATCCGACAGTTCCGACAGCAGCAATGGAGGAGACAGTGCGGATGCCGGACAGGGAGATACGGGTTCTGACAGCAGCAATGCAGAAGACAGCATGGATGCCGGACAGGGAGATACGAACTCTGACAGCAGCAATGCAGAAGATACTGCAGATGCGGTCAGCGGAGAGGATGCAGCACAGAGTGAAGAGAATACCGGAGACACCGGTGTACTGGGTGTATCCAGGCCGAGAACGGGTGTAGATATGAGCTATCAGTCAGAGCCCGTGGGTGCGGAAGCCGTTGATGTAACAAAAGGGGATGACACCAATACCGTTGATACGCAGGAAAAGCAGGTCATCACCTTTACAAGAACGGTTCATGTAGTAGCGGCTTCTGAGGACAAAGAACCCGTGTATGTAGCACGGGAACTGGTGCTGACACAGGGAGAAGAAGACTACGACCTGACAGATGAAATTGTTTATGATGATGTAAAATATACACTGGAAGTAGTAGAACTTGGTGGTTTCGATATTAACAAGATCGGCTCCTACGAAGTGACCTATTCCCTTACGCCTGTGACAACAGAAGGAACACAGGAAAATGGACAGGATGACACGCAGGAAAATCAGGTCATCACATTTCAGAGAACGGTTACTGTGAAGGCAGCCGTGGAAGAAAACGCTTTGTATGAAGCACCGGATCTCTACTTAGAGTGGGGTCAGGAAGATTATGATCTGACGGAAGGCATTATTTATGATAAAGACCTTTATGAAGTAAAGGTATCTGATCCTGGAGATTTTGATATTTATACTTTAGGAGAATATGAAGTAACCTATGTCCTTGATCGTCTTGGAAAGTCTGCAAAAGCAGAAGATACCCAAACTTCAAAAACGGAAGAAACAACAGCTTCTGATGAGCAGAAGTCGGAGGATAATGATGGCATACAGGCTGCTACCCTTGAACTGACTGATGAAAAACAGAGTGTGGATCCTGCAGATGAGGATAACACAAATAGCATGGAAGAGAAATCTCCTGAAGTAAAAACTACATCACAGGAAGCAGTTTATTTCACTAGAAATGTAATTGTAGAAATGGATTATTCATTTACAAGTGCGGTGGAATATGCGAATGTACAGGGTAAGTATACTATAAAATTAGGAACACCGGTTTGGACAGATGAGACACATCAAAAGTTCCAGTATACAAATGCGAAGGTTAATACAAATGGCGATAAAATTTCTATGATGACAATTACATTATCTAATGGTAAATTACCGGATAGTCTTATTGGGGATGCTTTTGCAACAGATGAATATAAGAAATCTGCTACATGGATTTTTACAAATGGACTTTCAGTTCAAGAACTACAGGAAAAAATACATTCTATGGTATTTGATTATGTAGATAATATGAATGTTTATATTTCAATTAATGGAAATGAAAATCAGGGTCTGGATAAATTTAACAGTGCGAATATAAAATTAACCCAGTGGAATAAAAACAGCCATTATTATCTCTATATTGAACAAATGAAAAGCTGGAGTGATGCATTTAATTATGCTCGTACATTAAAAATCGCTGGACAACAAGGTTACCTTTCAACATTTAGTTCAGTTGATGAGATGAATTATTTAAAATCACTGTCTGGTAAGTGTATCTGGATTGGTGGAACAGTGTTATTAAAAAGCAATGGAGCAAGAATAAATGGTAATGAAAATGGAATTAATAGGGAAAACAATAGTCTAAAATTAGTAACAACAGATAAAGGAGCATTTTATTGGGCTTGTGGTCCAGAATCAGGATTTGGAATAGCAAACGAACTATGGGCGAACGGTGAACCGAACGGTGCAGCTTATACAAATCAAACGCTTTATGATAAAACAATTTCAGATATCCAAAACAAAGAATCTTGTTTAATGGTTTTGATATCAAAGGGTGTAAATGATGTTTTTGAAGGAAACTATAGTGGTACTGAAAGCGACGCAAAAGGTTTCTTTATCGAATTCGGCGGCTACGCTGACGGAGACGATCCTGGGCAGCCGGATAACAGTAAAAAAGGTGAAGTCAACGTAATAGCAGCACCGAAGGATGCGGAGGCATCCATTAACGGTGTGAAATACGCCCCTCTTGCCGATGCACTGGAGCTTGCAAAAGCCGGTGATGAGGTTCAGATCATCAAGGAAAAAGTAACGGAAGTCACAGATGGAAAGCTGAAGAATTCTTCTATTAAGGAAATGAACGGGAACACCGTCCATGCAGATAGCAATGGTACGAACATTGATGTAAGTGATACCGGTGCGATCACACTCCGCAGTGGTGTGGTTACGGTAAGCAACACGGATGCGAATGAACGAAAGATCACGGTGGACGGCTATGGACTTACATCCACAGCAGATTATACAGTCAAGGCGGTAGATACAAGCAACGATACCACCTTAGGTGACAGCCAGGCGAGTGTCACATTAAAAGCTGTTGGAGATACCTTCACTGCTGTGAAGAATGGTGCAACCTATACCTATACCGCAACGAAGGATAACCAGACCTTTTACCTTGGCGAATACTCCGCTGTATTAAACTGGGAGGAACGTAACGGAGTGGCAGCACTGGCATCAATTGGTTCCCCGGAATTTCCGGCTGAACTGGTGAAACCACAGACACAGCCGAATAATCCCTATCATCAGCTTACCCCTTACACGGTGACCATTAAGCCGAGAGAGGATTATTCCATTGATGTAGATAAGGTGTGGGTATCCATGGGCGTGGATGCACAGGGAGCTCCACAGATGCTGGATGCCTCCGAATTTAATATATCAAAGGACCAGGGTACCGGCAACATCACGGTAACCGTTAAGAAGCCGGTCAATGGCGACCTGATCTATTATGTTGGTAAGGTGAACGGCGGAAGCAGTTCCGGTTCCACCGTAACCCATGACAGGACAACCATTCAGGTGACATCAGCGGCTGGCTCCGCTGTGACGACACCGGAATTTACAGCGACTTATTTTGACGAACAGAAGAGTAAAGACATCACGGTAAGCAGTCAGAACGGCAAAGTGGAAGTATTTAAGAATGTGGAAGTCACATTGAAGTTCCCTGCCATGAACCCATCAGACCCGAACCCTACGGAAGCAGATTTAGGCATCACGGAGGATGAAACCTTTGATATACTTACGAAGCTGGCAGAGACAGGAAGTACCACAGACCTGAAGGCAGGCTTTGATTGGACGGATAAGAGCTATACCTATAAGTTCACTTCCACATCCGCATCTTACGATCTGGAAGCGTCTTATGAAAAGTCTCACGTCGTGCATATCCATGTTTCCGGAGGCTCCATGGATACTAATACGATTCCGGCAGGACTGGAAGCGAACACACAGAGTGCGAGCAATATCCGTATCATTGTCCCGGATCAGACGACGCTTGACAATCTGAAATTTTCACCGGATGGAAGTTTACAGAATCCTTCATTTACAGCAAAATGGCTCTCTCATGATAATACGACAGATCTGGGAGCAGTAAACTTCAGTGAGGACGCAGGAAGCTGGAAGGGCAGTACACTGGCGGTCACACAGCCAAGTTATCTGAACGTAAGCTTTGTTGCAGGTCAGATGCTGACAATCCGTATCAAGGGTGGAACGCTGGATACAGCCTACGGAACGCCTGTGAGAAACTGGATCACCAAGGCAGCTGCTTCCTCCGGATTTGATCATGAATACCAGTTAGTGGTACCAGAAAATGACCAGACCGTACACTTTAAGATCAATGTGGAAGGCAGCAATATATTAAAAAGCATTCTTGCGAACACAAAAGACGTTACTTCAATGGTGGAAGCAGTAAAAGATCAGAATAACAGGATCATTGCTTATACGAATGGGGATGCGGGCAGTACGATCGGGGAGGCAACGACCATTGATGTCACCCTGGTTCCATCGTGTACCGTGACATTCTGGAATAAAGAAGTCAGCCCGGAAAAGAAGCTCGGCACTGAGGTGGTCATGGATGGCGGAAAGCTGGATAAGGCAGCCTATGCGAAAATGGCGGCAGCTGCAGTCCTGCCGGGATACCAGTTTATGGCATGGAAGGATGCAGCAGGAAAGGTTTATACCGATCAGGTTGAGATCAGTGCGGATACAGACCTGCATGCGGTATTCCGGGAGAAGGCCAGTGGGGTTTCCCCAAATGGAAATACCATTGCAGCCAACGATTTCAAGATCCATCTGAATTCGGTCAAAAATGGAAAATTTAATAATGCGGAGGCAGTCAAGCGTGCCAAAGCAGAAGCGTATGATGCAAAGGGTAAGGATGTCACGAACCTCATTTCTGTGGAAGGAATAGATGCAGTGCAGAGAGAAGGAGACTTCCAGCTGACCTTCAGGTATGACGATGCTTTCGTAGAGGTGACTGTTACAGTGACCAATGAGATCCCTGTTGTGACCGGCAAGACAGCCTATACCCTGACCTTTGAAGGTGTGCCAAATGGTGCAGCAGAATACAAAGTATACAGCAAGGCAGGCGCAGTGGTAGCGGGGGCAGCGATTGAAGAGACAGCAAACGGCATCTACCGGATCACAGGGCTTGAGAAGGGAACCGAGTATAAGATTGATGGGGATGTCCTTGGCTCCACAACAGGCAAAACTGCTCTTGTTGATGCAGAAGACATTGCAAAACAGTTTGAAGATAAACAGGGTGATACTAAGACGAATGGGGAAAAGGGCAAAGATGAAAAGGCAGAAAACCCGAATGCCAAGGTAGTAGTAGATGATGACGGCAATTACAAAGTGATTGTCAAGAAGGATATCAACCACAGCGTGGAAATCCCGGATACCTGGGAGAATGTGAAGATCGACCTGGGTGGACATACCATCACCGGAAACAATGCAGATGCTTCTAAGGAAGCAAAGCCCGGACTGGTATTTAAGAAGGATGATACAGCGACAGAACATCCCGGAACGAATCTGGAGATCGTAAACGGTACGATCCAGGGTGGCAGCGGATCAGCGGCACATCCCGATGGCGCAGCCGGTGTAGGGGAAGCTGCGGGCAGCAAGCCGTCACAGGCTGGTATCACCGTAGGTGCAGATGCAGTCATCAAGGGCGGCAACGGAGCAGATGGTGAGAACGGAAGCAATGGTGGAAACGGCGGTTCCGGTATCGAAGGAACCATCGGCACGACCGTAAACGGAGGCTCTGTCTCAGGCGGAAACGGCGGTAAGGGTTCTGATTCCGCAACAGGTACTCCTGGTAACGGCGGAAATGGCGGTTCCGGTATCAAGACCGATAAAGATGTAGTCATTAACGGAGGAACCATCACCGGTGGAAATGCCGGAAACGGTGGAAATGCAACCGGTGAGAACAATACCAATCCCGGTGGCTCCGGTGGAAATGGAGGCTCCGGTGTCAACAGCGGCAACGGAAAGATCGATAACAACGGAGGCACCATTACCGGTGGAGATGCAGGAAATGGCGGCAGCTCCGAAAAGGGCAATGGAGGAACCGGAGGAAATGGTGGTTCCGGCTCCATTGGAGAGACGAACAATACGAATGGCGGAACAACGACCGGAGGAACAACGACCGGAGGAAACGGAGGAAACGGTGGTAACTCCAACAATGGAGGAAGCAACGGAATCGGTGGTTCCGGCGGTAGTGGTACCGAGGGAACGGTCAATGGAGGAAACCAGAATGGTAACAATGGTCAGGATGGTCAAATTTTCTTCATGATCTTCTTCAAAGACCAGAAGAAGAATCCGCTGAATGCAGCAAATCCCTGCAAAGTAGCGGCAAATGGTAAAATAACCAAAGACTACTTTGACAAGATGCAGGAAAAGACCGATGCGCAGGCAAAGGCAGATGAAAAGTTCTTTGCATGGACTGAGGAAAACAATGCAGATAAGGTATATACCGCAGAGACGGAGATCACAGCCAGTGTGACACTGGTTCCTGTATACCGTGCAGACAGCAATGTGATCCCGGGACAGGATGGAAATACCATCGCAGCAGATAATTTCTCCATCCGTATCGAGAAAGTAGGCAGACTGACAGAAACGGAAGCAAAGAAGCTTGCCAATGTCAAGGCATACGATAAGAAGGGCGCAGACATCACTAATACGGTAACGGTAGATCAGGACAAGCTTTCTGCCTTACAGCAGAGCACGGCTGGAATCTATCCGGATGCACTGACCTTCGAGATCCCGGGCAGTGTCAAAGTCAGTGTAACAGTAGAGATCACGGATGATAGTCCTGTGATCACTGGCAAGACAGCACATACGCTGACCTTCAAGGGAAGAGCAAATGAGACTTATGAGTATCAGGAGCTAGATGCCCAGGGAACCCCGACAGGTAATGTATTAACCATACTGACGAATGGAGATGGAAAAGCAACCATCACGGGTCTGAAGAAAGCAACACCATATCAGATCAGTCATAAGAAATATGGTTCTGTAAACGGCAGAACAGCCCTCGTGGATGCAAAGGATATCGCAAAGCAGTTCGAGGACAGAGGTGCCGGTGATACAACAGGCAATAATGCTACGGACAGAACGGAAAAAGCAGAAAACTCCAATGTACAGGTTGTAGTGGATGATGACGGCAACTACAAGGTAATTGTGAAGAAAGACATTGACCACACAGTTGAAATCCCTGATACCTGGGGGGAGGTCAAGATTGACCTTGGCGGACATACCATCACAGGTGACAAGGCAGATGATAATCATGCAGCGAAGCCCGGACTTGATTTTGTGAAGGATGGAAGTATAAATGAACATCCCGGAACAAAGCTGGAGATTGTCAACGGTACGATCAAGGGTGGAGACGGTTCTGCTAAACATCCGGATGGAGCACCCGGTATTGGAGCCAGTGGTGATACAGCAGATGCCGGACTTATCATCGGAAGCAATGCAAATGTGACCGGTGGTAACGGTGCAGATGGCACAGAAGGCAAAGATGGAGGAAACGGCGGAGCCGGTATCGACGGTAACGGCAAGATCACTCCGACGGTCAATGGAACGGTAACCGGTGGCAACGGTGGTAAAGGCGGAGATTCCGCAACCGGTATCCCTGGTAATGGCGGAAACGGTGGAACCGGAATCAGCGCAGGCGATAAGACCATCACCATCCATCCCGGTGGAACCGTCAAAGGCGGTGATGCAGGAAGCGGCGGAAACGCAACAGGAGATAATACGAATCCTGGTGGCAACGGCGGTAACGGCGGTACAGGAACCGAGACCACACAGCCCGGAAAGACCGATAATAACGGTGGTACAACATCGGGTGGAAATGGTGGAGACGGCGGAACTTCCAACAACGGCAACGGTGGAAACGGAGGAGACGGCGGCAGCGGCTCCACAGGAGAAAATAATAACAACGGCGGCACGAGCAGTGGCGGCAACGGCGGAAATGGCGGCGACTCTGACAAGGGTAACGGCGGATCCGGCGGTAATGGAGGAAGCTCAGGCGAAACCGGAGGCAACGGCGGTAACAACAGCGGCGGCAACGGTGGAAATGGCGGAGATTCCAACAGCGGCAATGGAGGATCCGGCGGAAACGGTGGAGACTCCAACAGCGGCACCGGAGGAAACGGTGGAAATGGCGGAGACTCCAATAACGGCACCGGAGGAAACGGCGGAAATGGCGGTGGCTCCAACAACGGCACCGGAGGAAACGGCGGAAATGGCGGTAACTCCAACAACGGCAATGGAGGAAACGGCGGCAACGGCGGAGACTCCAACAGCGGAAACAATGGAAACGGCGGCAGCTCCGGCAGTAACGGTAACAGACCCGGTGGAAATGGCGGCGGCTCCAACAATGGCAATGGAGGAAACGGCGGTAACAACGGCGGAGACAACTCTGGAAATAACTCCGGAAATAACTCCGGAAATAACTCCGGAGACAACGGCGGCAATAACGGCGGTGATAACTCCAATACCAATGGGAATAACAATTCCGGAAGTACAGGTAACACAGGTAATACACCAGATGCAGGTAATACAGCCGGCAATGATTCCGGAAATAATGCCCATAAAGGAAATAAAGGAAACAGTACCGGCAACAGTAATGCCGGGCAGAAGGATCCGGCAGAGGATGACAGCCTGAACGATGCTGCGGATGAAAGCAGCCTGACAGGTGATGCAGATGGCAGCGATGCAGACGGAAGTGATGCAGATGGCATACAGGAAGAGGAGAGCATCCATGCAGACAGCGACAGCGTTGAGAATGGTACGGACAGTGACAGCCATATACCGTTTGGTGAATGTGGTTTCCACTGGATCCCCATTGTATGGCTCCTTGTAATCCTGGGTTATACCGTAGTACGTGTGAAGAAGCTCCGTGATGAGTCGGAAGAAGCCTAAGGAGGAAAACAGACATGGAAAACACGAAACCGAATAAGAAATTATACATTGTAGTGGAAGTCATACTGTTTGCAGTATATATCCTGATAGGTGTCCTGCTGTTCGTCACGGAAAAGCACTGTGCTGCAGACGCATTCATCTTCTGGATCGGACTTGTGATCGCAGCAGTATGTGCAGTAGTGCTGGGAATCCATGAGAACAGAAGGATGTAAGAAGTAAAAAAGAAGAAGTAATTTTAAGAAAACCAAATGGCTGTGATGGCTGTTTGGTTTTCTTGCGCTAAAAAGACCGGAAAGGATCATCGGATATCCCGGGAACTGGTTCGTCTTGAGACAGATCCTTTGTAAGCGCTGAATAACCCACCGTCTTTCCATTCCAGCTAATTCATGCGACAATCATTCTAATCCAAGTGAGTTAAGACATTGGACAAGTTTGGTTCAAAGTGAAGTGTTGCTTGTCCAGTATACTCACACCATTGATGGTATCGATCATCTGCCAGTTCTTCTTACCGACACAGAATCCGCGGATTGCACGTTCTGATGCATTGTTGTCCATCGGAACATCTCCATCGGTCAGGAAAACCCGAAGCAGCACGGTAAAGGTACTGCTTCGGGTTTTTTACTGTTTGGCCTTATATGCTTCGCCCCATGCCCGCATGGAATCCAGAATGGGTTTCAGACTTTTTCCGAGTTCCGTCAGAGAATACTCCACTCTCGGCGGTACTTCGGCGTAGACCTTGCGGTTTACAAGTCCGCTTTCCTCCATTGTCCGGAGCTGGGCGGTCAAGACCTTCTGAGACACATTGCCTACGGACTTTTTCAGTTCGCCGAACCGCTTTGTTCCCGGCATCAGGTCACGCAGGATCAGCACCTTCCACTTATCCCCGATGAGGGTCAGCGTAGTCTCCACGGGGCATGCAGGGAGTTCTTTTTTTGCGCTTGTTTCGTTCATTAAAAAACCTCCATAAAATTTTTTCAAGTGCCAAATTGCCGGAAAACCCAGTAACGGCGCAATCGTTTCTTCTTGGTAACTACATATTAGTTTCTATTTGGTAACTACAGCACAATATTGTGCTTACTTCACGAATTGGAGCTACGGTATTATTATAATGCCAGAGGCAAACGAAAGCAAGCCCAATTACTAAGGAGGTTACTCAAAATGAAAAAATTTCTTTCTCTCACGCTGACTCTTGCCATGCTCGGCACGGCCCTCACCGGCTGCAGCTCCAAGGACGCCGCATCCCTAACATCCGCTGAAAGCACCCAGCAGACGGCGCCTGTCCGGCAGGAACAGAGCCAGGCTGAAAAGGCGCTGGCGCTCATCAACACCTTTGCCACCGGCGATACAGACACCGCCCGCAGCCTGCTAGCTGATGGCTACATCCAGCACAATCTGGCATACGGCACCGGTGCCGGTGAGCAGGTCGCCTTTGACATCTTCCGCTTTGACGAGAATGGCAAGATCGCCGAGCATTGGGACGTGATGGAGACCATCGCAGATCAGTCCACCTGGCAGAATCAGAACGGCAAGTTCTGATCGTTACCCGGAGGTAACCATACCACAATATTGTGCGTACTTCACAAGCCGTACAAATCGCATTACAATCAAAACATCAAGAGAAAACAACAAATTTTTGGAGGTATTTATCATGAATAAAGTCGTAGAATTTCTGAATGCCAACCCTGTACAGTATCTGGCTACCGTTGGTCGTGACGGTAAGGCAAAGTGCCGCCCGTTTATGTTCGCCGGCGAACTGGACGGCAAGCTGTGGTTCTGCACCAACAACACTAAGGACGTCTACAAGGATATGCAGGCAAACCCGGAGATCGAGATTTCCGTTTCAAGCCCGGAGTATGCATGGATCCGCCTGCACGGCAAGGCTGTGTTTGAGAACAACATGGCTGCCAAGGAAATGTGCATCCAGAACCCCATCGTGAAAGGTCAGTACGGCGAGGCTGCCAACCCCATCTTTGAGGTGTTCTATCTGGATAATGCCCACGGCGTTATCGCTGACTTCTCCGGAAACCCTCCCTACGAGTTCTAAGGAAATAAGACAGAATATTGCAATCTTTGAGGCGGGGGGCAACTCCCCACCGGCGGTAAAGTCCGCAAGCCGAAAGGCATGATACGGTGAGATTCCGTAACCGACGGTATAGTCCGGATGAAAGAAGATAGAAGAATGCCCGATAGTCTATCACAGCCATCGGGCATTACACGATCCCGGCAATACCCGCAGTGCATTAGAGGTGTTCTGCCTGTATGAAGCGGATGGCGAGTATTTTGACATCAGTGACCCGGCACACATCGTCCGGGACAGCTTCACCATTGGAAGAGAAGCACAGGAAGCACCGGGCTACTATGTGGGGGAAGGCTGCATCGGCTGCAAGCTGTGCTATTCCGTCTGTCCCCAGAAGTGTATCGACATCACAAAGAAGCCGGTAGTTATCGACCAACACCATTGCTTGCATTGCGGGCAATGTGCGAAAATTTGCCCCAAACAGGTTATCGAAAAGAGGGTTTGACTATGAACCATAGGGAAAAAAGACAGTTTCTCATTCAGGCACTTTTGAAAGAACGCCCGGAATATCGGGATATGAGGATTCCAACAGAGCCGGAGAGCCAGCGCCAGCTTTTGCGGGGACTGATGAATATTCGTGCGCCCCGGCGTATGGATGCGGAGGTTCTGAAAACTCAGGACGAATATCTGCAAGCTGAAACCGCCGCAAAGGGCATTACCGATCTTGACGACCTGACGCCTGTTCAGCCGGGGCTGTATTTCTGGCAGGGGGATATTACAACGCTTCGGTGTGACGCCATCGTCAATGCGGCAAACTCCGGCATGACCGGCTGTTATATCCCGAACCACCGCTGCATCGACAACGCCATTCATACCTATGCGGGTGTGGAGCTGCGGCTTGCCTGTGCGGAGCTGATGGGGCAGCAGGGCTATCCCGAGCCCACCGGACAGGCAAAGATCACCCCTGCATTCAATCTGCCCTGCAAATATGTCCTGCACACGGTTGGGCCGATCATTGAAGGGGGTGTGACACGGCGTGACCGGGAGCTGTTGGCCTCCTGCTACCGCTCCTGCTTGGAGCTGGCGGCGGAAAGTAGTCTGGAAAGTGTGGCGTTCTGCTGTATTTCTACAGGAGAGTTTCATTTTCCCAACGAGCAGGCGGCGCAAATCGCCGTGGAAACCGTGAAACAGTTTATGAATAGAAATACCGGTGTAAAGAAGGTGATCTTCAATGTTTTCAAGGATTTGGACAAAGCCATATACGAAAAGCTGCTCCGAGCAGATTGAGCGATTGAAAGCTACATTGCAGGACTGTGACGCCGTGGTGATCGGTGCCGGAGCCGGTCTTTCCACCTCAGCCGGATTTGTTTACACCGGCGAACGGTTTGAAAAATACTTTTCCGACTTTGCGGCAAAGTACGGCATCAAGGATATGTATTCCGGCGGCTTTTATCCCTTTGCCATGCCGGAGGAGCATTGGAGCTATTGGAGCCGATACATCTATATCAACCGCTATATGGATGCCCCCAAACCGGTCTACGATGACCTTTTGAAGCTGGTGTCTGACAAGGATTATTTCGTTATCACGACCAACGTGGATCACTGTTTTCAGAAAGCAGGCTTTGATAAAAAGCGGCTGTTTTACACGCAGGGCGATTACGGCCTGTTCCAGTGCAGTGAGCCGTGCTGTCAGGAAACCTTTGATAACGAAGCCGCGATTCGTGAAATGGTCAAGCGGCAGCAGAATATGAAAGTACCGACAGAACTTTTACCTGTCTGCCCTCACTGCGGCAAGCCTATGACCATGAATCTCCGCTGCGATGATACCTTTGTGGAGGACGAAGGCTGGCACAAGGCAGCGGAGCGGTACGAAAATTTTCTCCGCACTCGAAGTGAGCAGAAAATTCTCTTTCTGGAGCTGGGTGTCGGCTACAACACCCCAACCATAGTGAAGTACAGTTTCTGGCGCATGGCTCATGACTGGAAAGATGCCACTTATGCCTGTCTCAATTATGGAGAGGCGTATGCGCCTGACGAAATCAGAAAGAAGTCCATTTGTATCAATGGAGATATTGGAGAAATCCTGTCTCAGATTTAAGAAAAGTCAATATTGTTCTTAACGTGGGCGTTTCACTTTAACCAGTGGATGCCCTTTTTTTCATACCCATTTTCAAAGGAAAGGAGGTCTTGTAATGGCTGTATTCAGAGTTGAAAAAACGAAAGACTTTACCTCATGTGCAACCATCACCTGCGGAATATGCATCCTATGCTATATCGCGCTCTCCGAATAAACATCAAGATTTTGAAAATAATAAAGTGAAAATTCCGATGTTTGTATTGAAAACATGTCACGAATAGTATATAATATTCGTGACATCATGAAAGGAGGGCACAGCTGTGGACAATGGATATATGCAGGAAATACGAGCGCGAATTCTTGCTGCTGAGGATGGTGCAGTTTTTGTTGCTCCTGATTTTGCAGATATTGCGGACACCGCAACAATTCGCCAAGGATTGAAGCGGCTTTACCAATCTGGCATTATCCGCAGAATTATCAGAGGCATTTACGAAAAGCCAAAGTACAGCAAACTGCTTGATGAATATGTAGCGGCCGACCCGGATGCAGTTGCCAAAGCATTGGCACGGTGTTACCACTGGACCATTGCCCCGTGCGGAAATACGGCCCTGAACCTGCTGGGGCTCTCTACACAGGTAACGGCGGTCTGGTCCTACATCAGCGACGGTCCGTATAAGACCTATGAGTGGAATTCCACCAAGCTGGAATTTAAGCATAGGACCAACAAAGAAATCACGGGTCTGTCTTACATGACGAGTTTGGTGATCCAGGCGCTGAAAACTCTGGGAAGGACCAACGTGACGCCGGAGATCATACAGACGCTTTCTGAAAAGCTGTCCGAGGCTGAAAAGCAAGCCTGTCTGAAAGAGGCAACGGAATCCACGGATTGGGTTTATGATACGATACGAAAAATGTGTGGAGGTGACACACAATGAGGAATGTAGCACGATTGCCGGAAAGCGACCGGCGCGAACTGTTCCGAAATACAGCCGATAAGATGGGTTTGAATGATGCCATCGTAGAGAAAGATTTTTGGGTATGCTTTACGCTGGATTATCTGTTCCACCGCTGCCCGTGGAAAGAGACTATTACCTTCAAAGGCGGCACCAGTCTTTCCAAGGCATTCAATCTGATCAGCCGCTTTTCCGAAGATATTGATCTGATTCTGGATTGGCGGGTGCTGGGATACGGTAAGGACGAGCCATGGGAAAAACGTTCCAACACCAAACAGGATACGTTCAACAAAGAAGCCAATGCTCGGGCAGAGGTTTTTCTTGCGGAGCAGTTTTGTCCCACCATTCAGGCAGAACTTTCTCAGGAGCTTGGCTGTGAGGCGAATATTTACATAGACGAAAAGGACAAACAGACAGTTACCTTTGCCTATCCGCACCTGTTTACAAATCCCGCTACCTTGCAGGTTATTCGTTTGGAGATCGGTGCGCTGGCCGCTTGGACGCCCGCAAAAATCGCTCGGATCGAGCCCTATGCCGCAATCTATTATCCGAAAGTCTTTGCACAAAAGGATACGGCTATTCTGACCGTTGCGCCGGAGCGGACTTTCTGGGAGAAGGCAACGATTCTGCACCATGAAGCCAACAGACCCGAGAGTTCGGAAATGCCGCAGCGTTATTCCCGGCACTACTATGATCTGTACCGTATGTCCATGACACCTGTGAAAGAAGCTGCCTTTGCCCGGGTGGAATTGCTGAAGACAGTGGTGGACTTCAAGATGAAGTTTTATCCGAGAGCCTGGGCAAAGTATCAGGAAGCTATTCCCGGCACCTTGAAGCTTGTTCCCCCGGAGTATCGCTTTGCAGCATTGGCCGCAGATTACGAAGCAATGAAGGATATGCTCTATGGTGATGTGCCGACCTTTGAGACTGTCATGAGCGCAGTCAGCGAATTAGAAAAAGAAATCAACGCACTGTAACAACCTAATATTATAAAGCCACCGGCTAAGCCCAACATCATAAACTTAAGATTAGATATTACACATTTATATTATCCTGCTAAAAAC
>ENA-OROP01001273-OROP01001273.1-human-gut-metagenome-genome-assembly--contig:-NODE-1273-length-23509-cov-10.875544_pt1 | contig 23509 bp, 24 predicted proteins | sample MGYA00242132_ERZ509056 | MGnify/ENA primary metagenome ERZ509056 (study PRJEB26280, sample SAMEA2338768) | human gut metagenome | biome: human gut; feature: human-associated habitat; material: faeces...
GAAGCCGCTGCCCTTGCGCTCCATGTAGCCAAGGCGGTTGAACACATCGGCCAACGATCTGCCCGTCATCCGCCATGCCGAAAATCAGCGCGCCGCCCAGCGTGTTCGCAAAAGCGCTCATGCTCTTGCACCAGCTTTTGCGCGAACTATCGGTGCTTTAATTATACAACTTGGCAGGGTCGGTTTGCAATCGTAAGTTGTACTCTCCGGTGGTAAGTTGTACGCATGGCCGTAAGACCATAGCGGGATGAATCCAATTTTTTGTAGTTTTACGGATAGGATAAGATAGTATCTTAGTAATTTATTTAGTTAGTTATTTATTTGTGCAGGATTTACCTGTACAGGGAAATCCCATTCAGGTAAATGCCTTTGCGGTAAAATAAAAAATTCCCGGAAAGCGGGAAATTTAGGGCGCTATTTGGCTGGGCAGGCACCGTGTCGATGCGTTGCGAACGTACCCAAACAGAGGCGTTTCTCGCGGCGACAGAGGCGGTGTGAGGAGATGGCGTGGAGTAGTGCTTGTGTACAACTTCTTGCTAGAGGGTAAAACTTATATACGGATTCGTAGGGCTTTTCACTGGCAAGAACCCAGTGATGCTCGTATTCATGTTTCTCAATGAGACTAAAGCTGCGCATTTATTTGAGAGTTGCGAGTCAGAATCCGTCTCACAGATTTGCCCCCAAAACTGCCCCCAAAAGGGTTTGGAACAGGTCAGCACGATGCAGCACTCCTTTGTACACATGGGACAAAATCCGTTCTGAGCCTTGGTACGCAATACCGCCAAACCCAACAAAACAGCACTGTAACGCACAAATTTTAGATTTCTCATAACCCGGAGGTCGCAGGTTCAAGTCCTGTCCCCGCAACCAACAAAGAACGGTAAGACGTCAAGTTTTACCGTTCTTTTCTTTTGTTTTGGAATACAGTCTTAAAAATCTTAGATTTTGACCCCAAAATGACCCCAAAACGATTTTTTCTTTTCCACCGTTCATTTCTATTTGGTGGAAAATCGTAACGGACAATATAACGGACAACAGCCCCGGCCATCTGGCCAGGGCTGTTTCTGTTTGTTCAGGCTGTCTTCAGGAGAATCAGCACGCTGTTCTCCGGCACCACGATGTCTTCCTGCCGGGTGGGGATCGGCGGGTATTTGAACTGGCTCAGCGCCTTTTGGATTTGCTTTTTCGCTTCCATCAGGGCTGTTTCCATTGTGCCGGCTTGAATCTGTATTTTCGGGAAGTCCGGCGCAAAGGCTTTGCATCCCTCTTCTGTGACGGTGAACAGCACCGGGTAAGGCTGTTGCTCTACCGAGATCTCCAGGCTTATCCCGAACAGGTCATCCATTTTATCCATCTCGTTTCGCTTGTGCTCATCCATGCTGTGCACATAAGTATCCATCGTGAATGATACGGAGTAATGCCCCAGGATGGCGGACAGGGTTTTGTAGTCCATTCCCCTTTCCAGGGCTCTGGTTGCAAAGATATGACGCAACGCATGGAACGTAAAGTGACCTATACCTGCATCCTGCAGCATCCGGTTGTAATAGTCTTTGAATGTGCGTTGCTCAAAATACATGCCTAGTTCATTGGTAACCACAAAGCCCGTGTCCTGGTATGCTGCGCCGGCCGCGTTTTGATCGGCCAGCTGAATGCTGCGCCACCTTTTGAGATCCTCGATGACGCTTCGGGTCAAAGGAATCGTCCGGCGGGCATTTTGGGTTTTGGGGGTGTCAAACACAATCTCGGTTGAGTGCTTCCCCTCGTCCTGCTCATAACGTGCCAACCGGTTGATCGTGCGCTTTACTGTCAGTTGGGCGCCGACCAGGTCGATATCTTCCCATCTGAGCGCCAGCAGTTCGCCCATCCGAAGTCCCGTGCTAAGATCCAGCCGTACGAACACACCATAACGGTGGCGATAGCTGATCTGCACCAGTGCACGCTGTTGTTCATTGGTGAGAGCCGCTATTTCCGGCTTTTCTCCCGATGGCAAGGTAACCGCATCACAGGGATTGGTTACGATCAGCCGTTCCTTTACTGCTTGCTGCAGACATTTGTGCAGCGCCATGTGGTAGTTGCGAAGCGTTTTAGCCGACAGTCCCTCTTCCCGATATTTGTAATTGTAGAACTCCTGCAGGATGCGGCCTTCCAGTTTTTTCAGGCGTATTTTGTACAACACACAAAAATGTTTATTCCCGTACCCGCGATAACTCATGTAAGTGGACTGTTTGACCTTGTCTTTCATATATGTGACCAGCCAATATTCGTACCACTCTCCCAGGGTCACAGACATCGGGTCGCGCCAACCATTCACACGGATATCATGCGCCTGCTCCTGAAGGATCGCAATAGCCTCTTGTTTCGTGTTGCAGCAGGTAGAAGTCCGCTTTGGTTTGCCGGTTTTATAGTCGATGCCGGCCGATAGGCGTACCTCCCATCGCCCGTCCGTACGTTGGCGAATATTGCCTTCATTGTGACCGCGATGCATCGGCTTTTTCGTTTTGCCTTCCATTTTTCAACGTTCCTTCTTATTTTTTTTGCAACACAAACAATACTCGAAAGCCGAGCAGAAAGCTATATCAAATACCAACAATCTTCGGGTTCTGGTTTGGGGTATTTTCTAGGGACTGCAGTTCCATCCAATCAAAAAGTCTGTCCCTGGGGATTCGCAGCATGCCCCCTACACGAATCACGGGGAATCCGGGTGTATGCAGTAACCGATATGATGCACTCCGTGAAATTCCGAACAAGGCTTGTAAATCCGACACTTTCATAACTACGGGCAATTCTGTAATCGAGTAATAGCGCGTCTTTAAATTTATGCTGTCGGGCAAGACCGTTCATCCGCCTTTCTCATGGTATGCTTGACCAGCACTGTATCCAGACCATACAGGTAGAGCTGATACCGCAGATTTTCTTCTGTTGTAATCAAAGCCACATTGTGCTTTTGCAAAGTTGCCAAGATCTTGATCAGTTTTTTCCTTGTGCGCCCCAAGCTCGAGATCCAAGTTACGGCCACCGCATCGACCTCTCCTCGTCGCACTACATGCAACATGGCCGATAAACCAGAACACCATATTACCTTTGGCGAAGCGAAGTCATAGCTCCTGCCCACACCCCTGTACCCCTCCTGTGCTGCCCAGTCAGCTAATTCACTCAGCTGCCAATCTACTGCATCATGGTCTTTTGTGCTGGTTCGCGCATACAGCCACACCCGTGGAAAGAAAAGATGCTTTTCCTTATCTTCAACCATTCCAGACCTCCTCATCATATCCGGGGAGGACCATCCAGCGACGTCCGCCGGGCTCGATCCAGTTTCCATCCTTTGCCCCGAAGGTATGGATACCATAGTGCAAAAGCGATGCCAGCAAACCTTCCAACTCCGGACGCCCACAGTACAGATGTGCTGCATCTACAACGACCAAGACGTCCGCTTCTCCGTTGGCGGCGGCATGCAGCAGCTCCACCATGCCCGGTCTGAGGGACAAAGGCTGTTCCTCTGTGCCGGCCTGCGCAAACAGTTCCAGCACGCACGGCCACCGAAGTTTGCGCAGCGCTCTACGGCACACCAGCATCTGTTCACGGATGGTCAGATCGCCTTCCTTGACTTCCTGCATAAAACAAATCGCTTTCATATCAGTTGTCCTCCGTATCGTTTTGGGGCAAAAAGTAATCCGGACCTTTATGTATCCGGAAGAAGCTGTGTATATCCTCAATCGTTTCCGCAATCGGCATATCGGGCAATGCTTCCAACACCACCTGATGATATCGCTTTCCTGGTGCTGCACGGGGGTCGAGAATAGCAACCACGCAGCTGTCGGTTTCAGTTCGGATGGCACGGCCAAAGCCCTGCCGCAGTTTGATCTGCATTTCAGGCACGACTTCAGCCTGGATATAACTGTGCAGATTGCTGTACTGCTTCCGCATGGCTTCTCCCAGCGGGTCGGGTACCTGAAATGGCAGCTTCACAATGATGAGCAAGGAGACCATATCTCCGGGGAAATCCACACCTTCCCAGCACGCTCCACTGGCGAACAGGACGGCGTTGGGAAGTTGTTTGAAGCGTTCCAGATAGATCTGTGGGTTGCGTTGTGCCTGCAGCACAGGCACCGGGAACTTATCTTTCAGTTTTTCATAGACACGGCCCATCTGATCGTAGGATGTGAACAGCACCAACGTGTGTCCGTTGGCGGTGTTGATCAGCTCCTGGATCTGACGGGCCACGCGGTCCGTATTCTGTTTGTAAGGGGCCTTCTTTCTGTGTGTTGCTGGAAAACAAAGCAAACAGTTGTTTTCGTAGTGGAAGGGGGATGGGATGCGAAGCGTGCGCAATGATGTTCCTCGATCCAGCCCGAATTGCTGTTCCGTATGCGTGAAATCCTCTCCCACCGCCAGGGTCCCTGATGTAAGGATGGCTGGTTTCTGCTCCCTCCAGAGCGCATCATACACGCACTGGGGCAGATCAAAAGGCACTGCACACAGATCAATGGCCAGAGCCCCATTTTCCTGATGGTATTCCACATAGCGAACAAAAGTGGTATCGCTGCGAAGGAAGAGCGGAATGAGTTCGTGAACATCACTCAGTTTGTTGCGCAAAACGGGCGGTACTTCCTTATTCTCCAGCCTGAAAATTTCCTGAATAGCTTTGTCCAAATGCTGCAAGGCGGCGGATTGCTCAGCTGTCAAGCAGAACAATTTTTCCCTTTCCGATTCGTTCTCTGCAGGCGCAAATGCTGTCAGGAACGCCATCCTTACACCACGGAGCTTCTGGGCTCCCAATGTGCAGTGGCTGGTGGTCAGGATTCTTTCAAAATGAAGCAAGTCTGACGAACGAATCCGCCGGGTGTTCATTTGGCGAACTGTTTCCGGCAGTTTGTGTGCCTCATCGATGACCAGTGCCTGGTAGTCTTTCAGCAGGGGCTTCCACCCGTTTTGCCGGTGGGCTGCGTCTGCCAGCAGGTAATTGTGATTGCAGACCTGAATGGTAACCGATGCACCGTTGGAATCTTTCAAATACTGTCGATACCGGCAATCGGAGTGCAAGATGCAGCTGCGGCTGCAACGCTCCGGAACACAGATCAGACGGCGATCATGACGAGATATTCCCGGCAAAAGATCCAGGTCCAGGCATTGGTTGGCAGCGCGCAAGGCAGCTGCACGCCTGCGGAACCGTTCGCCACGAATGCCGATCTGCTTTTGTCGAATCAAAAGCCGCCGATCACAAGCGAAACGTTCTTTTCCTTTTCTCAGCACAGCACAAATAGGCTTCTGAATGTATCCATTTTGTATTAAAACGTTTGATAAAAACGGTATGTACTCTGTGAGAATAGCGCTTTGAAGGGCGACACTAGCAGTAGAAATCACCACCGGACGTTGCATCTGTCGTGGCCTTTGCAGCTGCCACAGCACGCAGGCAACCAGGTAGGCATAGGTCTTTCCCAGCCCCACACCGGCGTCACACAGGGCCACATCCAGGCCAAACAGGGCGTCCAGCATCATGTGGCACAGACGGATCTGCCCTTCGCGTGTAACCATCCCCCTGGCTGGGAAAAATTGGCGGAAGATCTGCTCAACCTGACGATGAGCTTTTTCATAACCGGTTTCCGGATTTGTCATAGAATCATCTCCTCGTTTGAGTTGATGGCAAAATAATACGGCGCAGTGGCTTGCACTGCGCCGCACGGGTTCGACATCAACACATGGAGCTGTTGATGTTCAGAAAAAAGAATAACATACAGAAATGCCATATTTGCTGCTCGCCCCCTGGCATTGGGGAACACGGTTCACTTTCGTTCGGCAAGCCACTTTCGCAGCTTTCACTGGTGTTCCAGGGGTCTAAGGATTTCAACCCAAGGTCGGCCACCCCGTCTGATGTGCGGGGCAACAGGCGTATCATTATCTCCCTTGCAGATCATGGCGAAGCAGTTGCCGCTGCTTTTTCAGTAGAATGGATCGCTCGGTACAATCTCGCCCATCTTGCTGGGTGTTGATTTTACGTCATGGCGCTTCTCTGATTACGCTTCCTGCACTAGGAACGTGCCTCCGTGCTGGGTATTCAGTTGTCAAGGTAAGGCACGTTGCCTATTAGGAGCCAAAATCATGAAGAATGGACTGAATGATAAGACGCTTTTCCTCTGATAAAGAAGGCAAAAGTTGTTCAAGTACTTGAATCTGAGATGAACTAAGCGATTTACGAATGGGCCTCTTTTTTCTAAAAGGTAGATTCCACCATTCTGACCGCGTTCTGTGTAAATATCGCAGTGAAGCGATAAGACAGTTATGTCTTGGCAGATTGTTTGACGTGTCACATGAAAACGCTTGGCTAGTTCTCGAGCTTTCACCTTTCCTTTCTGGCGAAGGAGCTCAACAATCGCATCTCTTCGCCAGTTCGCGTCCACTTCCTTTCACCACCTCATTTTGGCTCTGACAAAATTGTAGATGCCAAATGTCAAATAGACCTTTACATTAAACACAAAAAAATTTTGAAATAAAAAACGCCCGCCGCATACAAAATGCGGCGGGCGCGATGGTGTTATTAGAAATCACGTATTTGCTTACTTTTTGTCCTGCGGCTGAGGTTGAGGCTTTTCAGGCCGGTGGGGCTGGTAAGCACTCCAGGGACTGTCCGGCGGCCAGCCGTAGCGTTCTCGGCGGACAATGCCCTGCGCCGCCTTATGGACGAGCTTTTGTACAAAAGGTTCTTTCGTTTTCATGGCAGTTTTCCTCCTAAATAATCAAATGCCTACAAAGCGCATTACTGCGCGCCAAGCCCCAAATTTGCCAATACGAGCATGACAGCGACCGCCAGCAGCGAGACTGCCATACAACTTGCCAGTGGCGCACAGATGTACAACAGCAGGCTCCCAATGAGGACAGTACCAGCAAGGCGAAGCCAAGCTCGTGGCTGAATGGCGGTGATTTCATTGGCTGTCAGATGGAGCGAAGCGTTGTTTGCGGGCGCCAGTACAAAAATGCACAAGGCCGCGGCAAACAAAACAGCTCCTATGAGAAGCGGCGAATAAAGATTTTTTGCCAGGGTCAGCGCCGCGAACATGGTGCCAAGCGAGGTCAGCAGGCAGCCGTGCGGTGTTTTCGCGTGGTAACCGCCGGTCCGTGTTCGCAGGAAGCGGAAGCTGTACAGGTATAGGAACGAGCCGATCCAGCCGACAAAAATAGCTCCGATAGGGAGGAGCAGAAGGAAGGTAAGGGAACCTATCATCCGGCGGATAAGGCCGTATTGAAACCATTCGGCTTGGTCTGGTTCAATGTAATGCTTTTGCAGAAAGAAGCGAGTTACGCTTGTTGCCAAAGTCTCCATTGGAATCAACTCCTGATGTTGGTATTTTATCAATTTCGAAATAAAATCACCAAAAAAACAGCACGAATGCAAAAAATACAGCATGAACGCAAAAAAGCGTCATGCTGCATACTGTTTATCCGAACACTTCTTTCATCAACTTTGCAAACAACGCCACCTGTTCTTTGGTGGGTTCCATACTCTTTTTTCCCGATCTGCACTGTTTTGCTGCCGAAAATATACAGAAAGATCTAAAAGCAACTGTGTCTGTTCGTCTGTAAGATTTTTAAGCGGCAAGGTTCGGTATGCTTCCCCTCTTAGCAAAAAATCAAGCGAAACGTCTAACACATCAGCCAGCGCTACGGCTTCGGCAAGGCGTGGCACGGTTGAATTTCTCTCATAACTGCCAAGAGCAGAGTGGGATAAGCGCAGATTAGGGTCAAGGGCCTTGGCGCGATCCACCAGGGCCCTTTGAGAAAGATTCCGCGCTTTTCGCAGTTTTGCAATACGCGCCCCAAATTCATCTACCATGTGTGTCCCCCCTCCTTGCATAGGTATAGTTTACAATTCGGTTGGACTGTTATCTGTCCAAAATTTGATTTATGGACAGCTTTATGCTATACAATAAGAAAACTATCCCCACAGCCTTGACAATTACTGGAGGATTTACTATTTTGAAAACACAGAGACGTCTTACTACCGAGAAGTATGCCACCATAGGGGGAAGTATGGTACACATTTTGATCTGCGATGATGATGCCGCTTTTGCGCAGGACATGGCGAAAAAGATACAGGCCTTGCCAGCCTATTCTCCCAAGTCTATGAATGTGCAGCTCCTGACGGATGTAACTGCCATGAGCGCCGGGGTGCTGACGAAGTTCGATATTCTTTTTCTGGATATTGATTTGGGAAATAAAAACGGTATCGAACTGGCACGGATTATGCGGGAACATAACGCTGAGGCTGTCCTGATTTTGGTGACCAATTTCAGTGAGTATGCCCCGGAAGGTTATGAGGTGAATGCTTTCCGCTATCTGTCCAAAGCAGAACTGGACCGAAAGCTGCCCGGCTATTTTTCGGACGCACTCGCCGTATGCCGCACACGCAAACGAAAAGTTGAAATCTTTTGTGAGGGAGAGAGTATGTCGGTCCCCGTACAGGCAATTTCCTATGTGGAAAGTCAGGGACACGAACAGTGCCTGTACATGATTGGCTGGTCGAAAGAAAAGCTGTATACGCGGCTGACAATGGCCCAATTGGAAGAGCTGTTGTTCCCGCAGGGGTTCTTGCGCATCCATAAACAGTATCTGGTGAACATGACGTATCTGCAATCTCTACAAAGTACTGGTGCTGTTTTGACCACGGGAAAAAGTTTGAAGGCAAGTGCCCGCAATTACCGCGAAAATCAAAAAAAATTTGTCAACTGGAAGGCGCAGCAGCTATGGTAGAGCTTTGGGGAAATCTACTCAGCTTGATTGGCAGTATAGTTTCTGCATGGATTGGACTCATTCTATTGGACGCTTTCTTTCCGCGTAAAAAGTTCGGAAAATCTTATTGTTTTTTTGTTACTCTGGGAATATCAGTTTTTTTCGTGTTTTCGCTTTTTGTGGGGAGTAGTTTTGGTTACGCGTCCAAGATTCTGTTCGAAGTAGCATCTTATTATGCATTATGCGCCCTCTTGTACCAAAGCCGCTGGGATCGCCGCCTGTTCGTTATAGTAACGACCTATGCGGTTCTGTATTCCTCGGCTTACTGGCTTGACGCCTTATGCATGTATGCCCTAAACTTGACATACGAGGAATATATCTGGAATGTTCCCCTCTATTCAGCGGTCTTTCTTCTCCGTCCGCTCTCGTTCCTTGTAGTAGCACTGATAATTCGAAAATACCACCCACCGTTATCCGTTGGCAAACAGGCCCGCGCCTGGGTGTCATTGTCCGTTGTTTTCCCTCTGAGTACGCTGCTTATTATTTGGCAGATTTACACATTTCCAAATGAACAGCAAATATGGCATTTTTGCCTGCTGATTCTCGACGTGGTGGATGTGGTGTTCCTTCTTCTGCTCGATCACCTTGAGCAGAGCGCCGTAAACCGGGAAAAGCTGATAGCCGCTGCAGAGCGTGCGCATGTACAGGACGAAAACATACAGGCTCTAAGCCAGGCATACGCAGGTCAACGGAAAATGACTCATGATTATCGCACACAGCTCTCCACTCTGTCGGCATTGTTAGAACAGGGAAATCTGGAGGAGGCTCAATCGTTTTTATCAGAGATGAAAGTTCATCAGAGCGAACACATCTTGCTAGTTAATACACACAACGCGGCAATTGACGCAGTGCTGAACCAGAAGGGCTATATCGCGCAGCGGCAAGGAATCGACATGCGGTTTCGTGTGAATGATCTTTCGGTACTGAAACTACCTCGGGTCGATGTGACCATTGTGCTTGCCAATTTGCTTGACAACTCTATGGAAGCCTGCATCCAGATGCCGGAATCTGAGCGCTGGGTCAGCGTCCAAATCCTGTATGGACAAGGGCTATTATCTATTTCCATCATCAATCCGAGCCGCCCAGTCCAGATCGTAGGCGGGCAGATTGCCACGACCAAGCCGGAACCGCTGTTGCACGGCTACGGTTTGCGCAATGTGGGGGATATTCTGGACAGGTATCACGCTGAATACACCTTCTTGTTCGAGAATGGCCGTTTTATTTTTACCGTCGACTGGCCTGATATAAATAATTAAAACAAAAGCTCCCTGCTGCGGATTCATCGTCCGCAGCAGGGAGTTTTTGCATTTGTGCTGTATTTTTTGATTTTGTGACGTTTTTTTGGAAATTTTGTATGCAGTATGCTATAGTGCGCATACAGGAAAGGGTCAGTGATCCCGGGAACTGACCACGACTTGTAATGGTCATCACTGGCGCGCGGGTGATGACTAGTCTGCTCCGAAACCACCCCAAATCACAAAATCTCATGAGAAGGAGGATTTGTGCGATGAAAACCCTGACCAAAAAGATTTTGACCGTTTGCCTGACTCTGGCAATGGCCTGCGCCCTGGCTATTCCCGCCTTTGCCGATTTCGATAATGGTTACAATGGATACCACATTCGTAACGAATCTATCGGCGGGAATAACTATTTGAACATGGAAGGTAGCGGAGGACCCTATAATAGCCGCAATGTGACGGTTTACTCCCGCACTGGTGATGGCGACCAGATTTGGTCTATTGCTAACCGCGGCAACGGCAAAAAAGTTTACAACAGCAAAACGGATAGTGCAGGCAATGCTTACACTCTCAACATCAACAGCTCTAATAACAACTGCAATGTTTATCGTGACCTTTCCAGCAATAACAACGATTCCGTCGTTTCTAACGCTGGGAATATGAGCGCGTTTACCATCCGCCTGGTAAATCACGGTAACGTCTTTGCCTACGTTAGCGGCAACAACGTTGTTTGGGGCAGTGTTGCACATGTATGGAATGAACTTGCCTGAGTAACCCAACATTTTTCTTACCAAATCCCATTCACTGAATTGACAGATGCCAGCCCGAATTGTGAGCTTCGGGCTGGCTTATCGTGATATATGGGTGGTGTAACTACTATTAATAATTGGGCCCTAGCAACTCAATCAAGTAGTTCCTTTATACGACGCAATCTGCCAATAAACTATTTCCACTGTTAAAACACTTTATGCGAGGTCATCTTATGCGAAGAAGAATTATTGCCGTCATAGCTCTTATCCCTGCCCTGCTATTTGGCTGTGCCGGTCCTACTACCAACACAACAGCACAAACAGGAAACACTTCTTCTCAAGAAGTGGCGCAAGAAGATTCTACACAGAATTCGGTTACGCTTACGGCCTTGCAACGCAGTGATGGCTGGAATTACGGCGGAAGCGGAAGTGACGGTTTTTACTATGTGAGTTCTTCCGTGCGCGATGACGGTTCCGCTAATCTCATGTATCTTGATTATGCAACCATGGAAAAAATTTACCTGTGCAACCAGCCAAATTGCAATCATGATACGGAAGCCTGCACAAGTTACTTGCCATACTCTGCGGGCGGGATTTTGCCTTGCGTAATTGGGCAGAATCTGGTACTTGTTTTTCCCGGCAACGTACATGCCTCTGCTGATACATCCTCTACCGTCATGCCTCACTTGGAGGTGATGGGTTTGGATGGGTCTAACCGCAAAACCACATTTACATTTGAATCAAATCAGCAGATAAATCGGCCTCTGGTTACGGATGGGACGAACATCTACTGTGAGCTCGATACAGCAACGGAAGATGGCCAGCTAAAGACCGAATTAGTGCGTGTAAACCCCGTCACCGGTACAAAAGACACACTTTGTGCCTTAAATCAGGAATGGATTAAAGGCAGTGCCGGATCTACAATCATTTTGCTAAATGCCAATGGTTGCTACTCTTCCTATGACCCTGTCTCTGGTGACAGGAAGGATATTGTTACTGTTGACAACGCATCCGTGGATTCACTGCTGCAGGGGACAACACTGGCATATAAGGACAATGGCTTTTTTTGCTTGATGGATTTGTTGTCTGGAGAGAAAACATCACTTAGTGGTTTCGCGGTTCCCAGCCCCGAGGAAGCTTTTGTAAACCTTGTTGATGCTGATTCAACACACCTTTTGATCAAGATTGAAACTGCTTCACATCAGAGTGGATCAAGCATGGAAGACGGTTATTACATGATAACCGGAAGCAGCACCCCTCAACAGTGGACTCTTCTGTACTCTTCCGGCGACCAAGACACCCCATTTGAAAGAGTTACTACCATTTCCAGCAATGAGTATCTTGTTATATCTGGTGAAGAGACTCTGCCAGATACAACTGCCAACAGTCACTATGTAGCGACAGGCGAAAAGCAGTATGTAATTATGTCCCAAGAGGATTATTGGAATAGCATCGCTCCCACAGCATCCTCTACACAATAATAACTGGAAAAATTATGCCAAATGCATTATTGACAATCCGAGATTTGAAAAAATCCTACTTGATTTCCGCACCCTTATTTCGTAAATCCATTGGAAGCCGTTCTAAACAAGCCCTGGCCGGGGTATCCCTGACCCTCGGCCCAGGGCTTTACGGCCTTTTAGGCCCCAACGGTGCAGGCAAAAGTACGCTCATCAGCATCATCACCGACACGCTAGCCGCGGATTCGGGCGAGGTGCTTTGGTGCGGCAAACCCGCTAGGGGCATTCGCTTCCGCCGCGTGCTCGGGTATATGCCGCAGCAGCAGGGGTTGTATGACAGCTATACCGGTCGGCGCTTTCTGGCCTACATGGCGGCACTGAAAGAGCTTCCCCGCAAAAGCGTCCCGGCTGAGGTGGATCGCGTGGCCGCGGCAGTGAATCTTTCGTCTGAATTGGACAAGCGTCTGTCCGCCTACTCCGGCGGCATGAAGCAGCGGCTGTTACTGGCGTCTGCCTTACTGGGCGACCCCAAGTTGCTGATTCTGGACGAACCTACCGCCGGACTGGACCCCAAGGAGAGGGTGCGGCTGCGCACACTGTTGGCAGAAATGGCCACTGACCGCATTATTCTGGTAGCCACTCATGTGGTCAGTGATGTGGAGACCGTCGCCACGGAGGTGATTTTGCTGTGCGCCGGAAAAATCGTAGACGCCGCCCCGGTGCCGGACCTCATCGACAAGTACGCCCCCGGCCAGGGACTTGAGGATGTGTACCTCGCAGTATTCGGGGAGGGAGACGGGAAATGAGCCTGCTCACTGCCGAACTGCGCAAGGTCTGGGGCAACCGTGTGTTCCCGATGCTGCTTGCCGTGCTGGTGACCGCTAACCTATTATTACTCTGGATGGGTACCCGTCCCACTTCCAACCAGCCCCCCGCTGCGGCCTACCGCGCCGTGGGGGCTGATTTGGCTGCCTTGGGTTCGGATATGGCCGCCAAGGGCGACTTGTTGCACAGCAAATTGGACGAAACTGAATCCTTGCTGCGGTTGGAAAACTACTTCCGGGATTCAGCGTATGGCAACAGCGTCATTCAACAAAATTACCGGGAGGAAAATGCCGCCCTGTTCGACCAGTACGAACAGATGTACCGCGACAAGAGCTACACGCTCTACACCGATAGCCTGACGATGGAATACCGTCTGCTCACTCAACTGGTGAATGAGTATGACACGGTGGCCGGGTACACCGACTTTCTGGAAAGCGTGCAAACCAAGGCAGGACAGTTGGCAGGCATCTCGATTTTCCAAAACGATGAGACCGGGTACGATCTGAAAAACATCGAGGTCACAGCAGCGGTGTATGCCGGTTTGGGCGAAACGGCCATCGACTACTACCCGCAAAAAGGGTTGTATACCGCCATCTCCTATGCTTTTACTGATCTGATTTTGTTGGCATCCATGCTGGTGCTGGCGCTTCTGCTCGTCCGGCAGGAACGGGACAGCGGGCTCCTCTCGCTGGTGCGCAGTCTGCCCGCTGGACGTCTGCACACTGCGCTGGCAAAGCTGGGCTCGTTTGCCCTCTCATTGCTGGCTGTGCTTGTGTTGCTCTACGGCGTAAATCTCGCCTACTGTGCTGCCACCTTCGATTTGGGTCCGCTGACCCGCACGATTCAGAGTGTGCCCGCCTTAATGCGCTGTACCATGCAGATCACGGTTGGGCAGTATCTGTTCCGCTTTCTGCTAGCCAAGTGGGCTGGGGCCTTTGTCATGGGGCTTTGGGTCATGCTGGCGGCGTTGGTTGCCCGCCGAGCGACTGCCGGATGGGCTGCCGCCCTAGTTGGGCCGCTCGTGATGTTCGGCATCCGTGCCACAATCCCGGCTACCAGCCGGCTGAATGCCATCAAATACGCAAACCTTGCCAGCCTACTGCAAACCAACGAGCTGTTGGGGAACTACCGCAATCTGTATTGGTTCGGTGACCCTATCGGTTTACCGCTGGTTGAGTGGACAGCAGCTGTTCTTTACGGCGGAGCCCTGGCCTTTTCGTTTTGCTGGGTGTTCGCCCGCGCGCAACTGCTGTCTGCCACCAAGCGTGGGTTTCTGCTGGGGTTACGGCACAAGACCTGTGCCACCTCTATTATTAAGGAGGAGGCACGAAAGCTGCTGCTTCTCAACGGCGCGGCGGTGGTGCTGGCCGTCTTTATTGGATTTGGCGTTTACCAGGGTGTAACAGCTGAAAGTTACATCGGGCCAGATGAAATCTATTACGCCTACTACATGAAACATATCTCGGGCCCCTTTACTCCGGAGACCTACGATTGGCTGGAAGAGCAGGGCGAGGAATTTGCCCCGATGCTCGAAGTCCAGCAGAAGGTAGCAGCCGGCGAACTTTCCAGCGACGCAATGCTGGCCTTCAGTTCCTTGCAGCAAAAGTACAGCGTCTACAGCCAAGTCATCAACCAGAACATCAACTACTATCTGAAAGAACACCCTGGCGCCTGGCTGGTATATGAAAGCGGATACAAGGAACTGTTCGGCTTCACTGGTCAGGCTGATGTGCAAGATGCGCTGCTGGCCGGATTGGCCTGTGCGCTCTGCTTTTCCGGGCTGTTCTCGATGGAGCGCCGCGGCGGCATGGAGACCATCCTCTGCACAACGCCGCTGGGCCGTAAACGAACGGTACGGGCGAAACTTCTAGTTAGTGCTGTCGTAGCAGTGGGCATCGCGGCAACTTCCTGCTTGCCACATCTCATTCAGGTACTGCGGGACTACGGTTTGCCTGCGATGTTTGCCCCGGCCATGAGCATTTCCGAATTTGAGAGCCTTCCGGCTATCTTTACCTTGTCTGATGTGATGTTATTCTGGTTTCTTTGCCGGGTAGCGGCTTGTCTGTGCATGGGCACAATGACTTTGACTTTGGGACGCATGTTCGGCAACTTACTTCCGGCCTTATTCACCAGTGCTGTGGCCTATTGCCTCCCCGCACTCCTGAGCCTCTCCGGGATGGAAGGGGGGATTGAATGGCTGGGTTTTTGGCCACTGTTTCATGCAGCAGCCTTTTTGACTACACAAGGTTATCGCGTAACTGATGGTGAGCCGTACAACTTTTCTTGGATTGTCATTCTACTCTTGGCAGCTGTTTTATTTATTTCCTGGTTTCTAGCCATATGTTTACAAGATTCTTATGCGATGAGAGGACGGAACCTGAAGAATGACAGATAATGCACAGGCATGGACCGTGTATAATTCGCTTATGGTGGATCCTTTAACCCATACTGTGTATTCCGCCGGGGAGGAAGTTCATCTACCAGAAATGGAATGGCACAACACACAGTGTTTCTTATAAATTTGATCCCTGGCAGGAAGCCTGGGCCAAATTCAAGCTGGATGGAAAGTATGATACGTTTGAAGCAAACATCGTAACCTCTGACGACACGAACCGTGACGCCAACATGAGCATTGAAATCTATGTAGACGATGTCTTGGTCGGACGAGTTGACGATATCGTTCGTGATGAAAATGTTCGTCCTATCAGTGTAAGTGTCAACGGTGGCAAAGTTTTGATGATCAAAGCAGTAAACACGAATTCTGCAGGCAACAGTTATTGCTACGTTTCCGACACAAACTTGGCTTTGCTGCAATGATGTCTTCTATATAGGTATATCAATCATAATTGCGCATTTCAAAATGCAGATGCGCTCCCGTTGCACGTCCTGTATGCCCCACATAGGCTATAACCTGCCCTGCCTTTACCTCCTGACCCACTGTGACACAGATTCTGGAACAATGCGCATACAGCGTAGTCAGTCCACCGCCATGGTCGATTTTGACGTAATAGCCATAGCTTCCACCCCAACTGTCGAGGGCGTTGGCGACGGTCACGGTGCCGTCGGCAGCGGCCAGGATCGGGGTACCCTCGGGCACGGCGATGTCGGTGCCGCTGTGGTAGCTGGTTTTGCCGGTAAGCGGGTCGGTTCGATAGCCTTGTGGCGAGGTGATCGTACCCGCCACCGGCAGCGGCCATTGTAGGGCCCCATCTGCAAACACTGTATCCATACCGGGCGCCATGAGTTCATCGCTTCCCTGAATCAAACCACCCAGCAGTTTACCCCAAAGGATTGCGGTATCTTCTCCTGAGAGCAATGTCAGGTATTCATTCTGCCTGTCTGTAAAGTGATAGGTTTCCCGCATTTCTTCCGGTGTATGGTGGGTCAGTTCAATGATCAGAACGGTTTCGGTGATGGTTGTGGTTTCTGTCTCACCTTCCTCATTTGTTTGTTCCTCCTCTTGGAGTTGGCTTTCGGTGCGCCAATCCAGCTCGTTCATATCCCAAAGAACGGTGCGCAGCCGATCTACATTCTCCTCGTTCAAATAGGCAACAGTAGTACCGTTGGCATCACCCTCCGTTTGAGAAGCAAAGACCGCCAGGACATCCTGCCACACAATGGCATAGCTACCATCGTTGGACTCGATTTTCTGGCGGTCACATTCTACGCTGTTTTCGATTTCTTCCAACCGGTCCCGATATTCTTCGGTAAGCAGTTCTACGGCCTCTTGCACACTGATAGCATTCTCATCAGGGGACTCTGCTGCGAAAAAGATGCCATAAGCGGACCCAGCTACTAAGGCTATCAAACACATCAGCAGGATGATAAACACGGATACCCAGCCACCAGCAATCAGTGCAGCCGCAAGGCTCTGCATGGCAGTCATCCAATGTCGAATCGCCGAGCGTATGACAGCAATCCCTTTCTTGGTTGCTTCTGCGCTTTCCCCAGCGGCTTGCTTGGCCCGGTAGATCATTCTTTGTGTACGTTGTGTTACTTGACCTGCCTTTTTCCCCTTGCGGGCAGTATTGGCTGCAGTGCGGAGTTGTTTTTGATCTATATCAACGCCACGTATTTCCCGAGCTACTTTTTTGACCTGTTGCTCTATTTGTTTCTGAGCAGTGCACCGTTGCTGCTCTTGCTTTGAGGTGCCTTGCGGATTGGTTTTCGAGGGCTCTCGAACTACTGTTTCCTTCTCTCTCGGTTCCAGAGTATTCCTATACAGGGAACCTTCCTGATGGGGTTTATGCAGTTCCCTTTTGCGGGCGATCCTGTCTTTGTAAGCGGCACCTGCCTTTTGCAGCGTTAAAAGAGTAGCATCTTCCAAACAATTTTCTACTTGTTGAACACTATCTTCTTCCATCTCCTGTGCGTAAGCGTAGTTGCTATCGGGATTTGTGCGTTTTGCTGGAATCAGGTTTTCTTTGCTTTTCACCCAAGCCTCCCGTGCAATCGTTTTCGGCAATCGGGATCCTGTCTGTATTCTTTCTGCCTGGCCCCATGGTTTTTGCCTAGGTTCCTTATGTCTATTATCTTTCATTGAATCACCTGCCATTGAAATGGTTATAAAAAAGCGATATCTGCTTAATTGGGCAGATACCGCTTCTGTCTATCCTGTTACGGATCACATTGCCCACAAGGTGTATATCCTCGGGCGATCAATTCTTCACGAGGCTCATCCGTAAAACTTTTGTTTTTTTCATTCATTTGGTTAACGCCTGGGCAAGCTGGAAAATGAAACTTTTTCGTGTGTGTATACAACAAAAAATCATAATCACACACCCTTTGCCTGTCACTGTGACAAAGTAGGTGGCCCTTTATTTTTTTGTTTCATTCATATCATCCTTTCAGTTGTTCATCGGGCTTGGTGGTCATCAGGCGGTAGAGCTGCGTATTCCTGGGGAAGCTGTTGGTAAAGGGAACCAGATTTCCTGCGCAGCGGATCAGGCCGCAGCCCGCAGGCACGTTGGTGATGTATCCCAGCTGGGTGTCCGAGATGTTCAGCAGCTTGGCCAGCTCCTCCCGGTCGGTGGCGCTCTGGTTGAGCATGATCAAAAACTCCGAGTTGGCAAGCATCAGGCGGGCCGTGTCGGAACGCAGCAGTTCATCCACATTCTGCGTCATGCCGGTGATCAGGCCGTTGTACTTCCGGATGCGCTTCCAGAGCTTGTAGAAGAAATTGGCGCTGTACTCGTACCGGAACAGGATATAAAACTCATCACAGAAGATCCAGGTACGGTGTCCCCGCTTCCAGTTCTGGATCACACGGTTGTAGATGGCATCCAGTGTCACCAGCATTCCGATAGGCATCAGCTGTTCGCCCAGTTCCCGGATATCGTAGGCGATAATCCGCGCCTTGGTATCCACGTTGGTAGGCTGGGCGAATGTGCCCAGGGTGCCGGTGATGAAGAGTTCCGAGGAAAGGGCCAGCCCCTGTGCTTCCGGTTCCGGCTGCATCTTGAGCAGACGGTAGAAGTCTTTCAGCGTGGGGACCGCCCCCTTGTACCCGTTACGGACGTAAGGCATATAGACCTGTTCCGTGCAGCGGCCCAGGATGGACTTTTCTTTGGCCGTGACCAGCCCACTGCCGATCAGCTGCTCAAACAGGCTCAAGACAAACTCGCTCTTGGACACGATAGGATTGCGCTCATCGCCATAGGCGCGGTCCATATCCAACGCATTGATGTGGGTGTCCGACGTAGCCGAGATGCGGATGACCTCGCCGCCGAAGGCTTCCACCAGATGTCCGAACTCGGATTCCACGTCAAGAATCAGGATATCATCCTCCGTGGACAGGGCGATCTGCGCGATCTCCTCTTTGGCGCTCATCGATTTGCCGGAGCCGGATACGCCCAAGCGGAAGCTGTTGCCGTTGAGCAGCTGCCGACGGTCCACCACGATACGGTTCTTACTGACGGCGTTCTGACCGTAGTACATCCCCTTATGCTGCATAATCTCCTGGGCGTGGAACGGAATGAGTACCGCCGTGCTCTCGGTGGTCAGGGTGCGCAGTGCTTCGATGCGCTGCAGTCCGTAGGGCAGCACGGTGTCCAGACCGTCCCGCTGCTGCCAGCGCAGCGTGGAAAGCTGGCACAGGTGCTTACGGGCAACGGAGAGCAGCGATTCGGTATCATCATCCAGTTGCTCTTTGGTACCTGCCATATGGACGAGGGTGACCAGCCCAAACATCATCCTCTGGTCGCGGGTGGTCAGATCATCCAGCATCTCCTTGGTTTCCTTGCGCTGAAGTTCCATGTCATAAGGTACAATGGCCGACCAGTTGTTGTTGGCGTTCTGCTTCCGCTGCCAGTTGGTCACGTTGGTTTCCACACCCAGCAGCGTGTTCTGCAACTGGCGGGCGGCCTCATCGGTGGGGATGGGCAGAATATCGATGGACAGCATCAGTTCCCGATCCAGGTCGCAGAGCTCCGACACAAAGCTGTCTTTCAGGTAGCTGGCGAAATCTTGGAGGTAGAGCACACGGCCCACGCGGTCATCGATCTTGAAATGGTCAGCAGTGAACTCCATGCTGCTGGGGCACAACCAGTCTTTGAAATGTTGGCCACTCCGGGCCTTCTGGTGGATATCGAACTCGGCAGCAGGCGGGTCTGCAGGACGGAAAAAGTCGCGGAAGATCCGCAGGCGCTCATTGAGCGAGAGTTCCTGCGCCACCGAGGACAGTGCCGCCAGCTTGGTGGTCAGATCGGTACCGACGCGGGCAAAGTAGGTGCGGGCTTCCTCGATGTTGCGCTTGACGACACTGATGGTAAGATACCGCTCCCGGACGATGCTATTGTTGCTCTCGGTGACCTGAGCGCGCAGCATCTCGTTGAATTCCTCCCGGTAGTTGTCCAGGCCATCTTCCTTGAGAGGCAGCAGAACAGACCGCTCGAATTCCTCCTTGTTGATCCGCCGGTTGTACAGAGTGATCTTGGCCGAGGCTCCGGAGGCCAGTGCATTGAGCAGGTCACAGTAGTCCAGGAACATCGCCGTCTTATCATCCTTGCCGGCGATGGAATAGTTGATGTCGGTGAACGACCAGGTCTTGGAGAACTGGTGGCCCACCTGGAAGATCCCGTCCGCCCAGATGCGACGAATGGGAATGCAGTCCTGCACGCTGCGCGGAATGAGGAACTTTACACGCTCCTGTTTCCGCGCTTTGGACAGGGTCTTGATCAATGGCGCCTCTCCTTACGGCTGCGCTTCTTCTGTTTTGGTTTCTTCATACGCATCCCTCCCTGGATTGCATCGTAGTAATAGCTGTTGTAACGATAGACCAGCCGCTTGGGGCTCAGGAGCTCGGATTTGCACCACGCCCAAAACAACTGCTCGGCGGTCATACTGTGGTAGGAGAAGAATCCGCAAGCCGCGAAGGGCGCGGCGGCCAAGATGCAGACCCAGCCGACTTCCTCTGTTCCCAGCAGCGGACGGAGCAAAAAATAAACGCCCACTGCCACCCCGAGGGCCAACAGTGAGCAGATAAACTGCCGGGTGTTGAGACCGAAGAAGATGGTCTCGTGATAGTCCCGGACTTCTTTGGGAATTTTGATTTCGATAAGCGTCACCTCTGATTCTAATAGGAAAAGGGGCAGCCATGCCTGGCTGCCCCTTTCGGTTTACTCTATATCTTCTTCTGTTTCCTCTGGTTGGAACGAACATCCCAGCAAGATACGGATGGTATCACGTCGACCATACAGCACCCGTACCACCTGTGCGGTGGTATGTGTTCCAATGTAAAATGTCACATAGTTACCACTGGTCACATAGCGATACCCGGTATCTACTCCGTTATACTGCAAAGGTGTCCCGGACAGCGGAAATTGCTCCAACTGGCGAATTGCCTTCAGAATTCGCTCGACAGTACGCCGGGCGGCTACTGGATTGCCCAATTCCGTTTCGATATACTGCCGGATATTCAGCATATCCTGCTGTGCCAACGGAGAAATCTGTACCTTCGCCATATTTCACCCCAGCAGTGTCTTTTCCACATCGTCCAGTGCGAGCCAACCTTCTTCCTGCCCGGATCGAACGCCACGGGCCAGTTCGGTCAGCAATTTGACCATTGCCTGGCTTTTCTCGTACTCCTGAATATCCACCACGGCATAACGACCGCGGCCGTTTTTGGTCAAGAAAACCGGTTCTCCGGCCGTAACATCCCGCAAGACTTCATTGTAATTGCGCAAATCAGAGATTGGTTTGATATTCGGCATGGAGAACACCATCCTTTCTGCCATCTAGTATAGCAGAATTTTGAATCAAATTCAACGAACAATTTTAAGAATTATCTTTCACAATCATAGCCCCATAATTTCCTTGACGATCCGGTCACACCCCTTCACCGCGCCGACCAAGACCAGCAGGTTGAAGGCCAGTTCTCCCACGTAGGTCCAGACGGCGGTCACCACCGAGACGCTGGTATCCACAGCGGGCGGGCTGGAGGACACGGCGGAGAAGATAATGCAGGCCAGGGCGATGACCACGCCCTGCAGACAGACTCCGGCGTAACTGCGCAGGAAGTTCTTGCCCACATTGGACGTGGGTTCTCCGGCAAAGGACGAAAGCGGAACAGGCGCAATGGCCGCATACATCCAAAGGGAAAACATCCGGCCATACACGGTCAGGATCATCACGAAGGATAGTACGGTAATGAGCAGCCCGCCGATCAGCGTCACAGCCCAGAGCGGGATGGAGTCCCAGAAGCCCACCTCATTGATGGCGTCGATCAACTCCTGAGGTAGTGTAACGGCGCTCATTCCCAGCACACCAGATTGGTTAATAACCGTGGAGACCATCCCCTGCACGATCTGGAAGATGGCCAGCATCAGATCCAGGCCATAGGTCACAGCAGCCTTGGCCAGGGCGAAGCGGATAAAGAGCTTGAGAGCCTGTTCGGGGCGTTTGGCCTCCACGAAGGTGCCACAGGTCTTGACCACACCGGCTGCGAAGAAGAGCACCAGCAGCCCGTAGCCAATGGCCTGCAAGGCCCCGTGAATCCCCACCATCACAGCCCATACCTGGCCATCCTTGAAGGTCTGCGGACTCTGGGTCAGAAGCTGCCAGATCTCTCCCAGCTTGTCATTCCAGGTGGTCAGAGCAGCGTTGAGGTTGCTTACGATCCAGCTGTCATCCACGGTGCATCACCTCCCTCCTGATATATTCCGGCGCATCAAACTCCGGTGCCAACGATCAGGTCCAGGATTTCTTTGGCGAAGGTGATGATGATACCGCCGGCCAGCGTCAGGAAGCCCTGGCTGCGCTGGCTGGGGTCATGGCTCTGCAGCGACAGGCCCACCTGCACAATGCCCCAGCCCAGCAGGATCAGGCCGATGGCCCGGATGATGGAAAAGATGAAGGTACTGAGGTTGTTGACAACAGTCAGCGGGTCGCCCTCGGCCAGCACCGGCGTGGCGGCGCAGCAGACCAGAACCAGAGCGGCATACAGCGCGAAGGCGCGGCGGGTCAGACGTTTGGTGCGGGGCATATCAATCTTGTTGCGATGCATGGGCATTCCTCCTTGGATAAGTAAACATGGGTTTCGGTTGTTCGGCTGCCGGCAGGAAATCATCCATGTCCAGCAGTTCGTAGTTTTCGGCATTGCCCGCCAGATCCTCGTGAGCATCCGGTGCGACGGTGTAGTCATAGGGCGGTGCGCCGCCATCTTCGGTGAATCGGATGTTCGGGTGCCGGAGCAGATTGTACTTCCAGTCCATGACCGGACGTTCCCCGCGCACAAACAGCAGCGCCTTGTCATTGGAAAGCAGGCGCACTTCGTCGGGGGTCATCAGGTCGCGGGCCGTTTGCTGGTGGCTGGTACTGCTGCTTCCGCTGCGTCCTCGGGAAAGGCTTCGACTGGTGGTTTCCACTGTTTCCTTGCCGATCAGCTCGGACACATACTTGTGGGTGCCTTGCTCATTGCCGCCCAGGTAGAGAAACTCATCGCACAGACCTACCAGCGATTCCCAGCTATCCTTGTACATGGACTTCAGCTGGGCAATGTTCTGCACAATGATGGAGCAGAAGATACCGCGGGAACGCATGGTCGCCAGTGCTGACTGGAAGCTATCCTTGGGCAGTGAAATGTTGGGGAATTCGTCCATCAGGCAGTGGACCGGCACCGGGAGCCTTCCCCGATGTACACGGTCCGCCTGGTAGAAAAGCGTCTGGATCAGCTGGGTGTAGACCATACCCACCAGATAGTTCAGGCTCTTGTCGGAATCTGGAATGCAGCAGAACAGGGCCACCCGGCGTTCTCCCAAATCGTCCAGATGCAGTTCATCGGTCATGGTCAGCCGGGCAATCTGCGGCAGGTTGAAGGCAGCAAGCCGGACCCCGACACTCACCAGGATGGACTTTGCGGTTTTGCCAGAGACAAATTGTCAAGGACTTTTTAATCAAATTCACAAAAATCTACAAAAAAGGTGCCAGAAGCACTGTATGGCTCCTGACACCTCGTTTG
>ENA-OROP01001330-OROP01001330.1-human-gut-metagenome-genome-assembly--contig:-NODE-1330-length-22769-cov-5.116932_pt1 | contig 22769 bp, 12 predicted proteins | sample MGYA00242132_ERZ509056 | MGnify/ENA primary metagenome ERZ509056 (study PRJEB26280, sample SAMEA2338768) | human gut metagenome | biome: human gut; feature: human-associated habitat; material: faeces...
TTCGGATATAATAAGTAATCTAAACCTAAAAAATGTAGATGTACCAAGTAATACAGACTTGTCAACAGCAAAGTCAATCGAAAATTATGCGGATTTTGCAACTAGACTAAACGAGCTAAATAAGCAAATTAAGTCAGTAGAATTATTACGAGCAAAAATAGATAAAAATGATGATTATATTTATCCACCGTATGGGCTGTTAACAGAGTTTAATATAGATATCAATCTTCCTCAGGTTTTAAAATTGAATTTAATTCCATATACTTGTTACTAGTTTTAAATTTGAAGGAGAATTCATCATGAAAAAGAATTTTAAACCGAATACCTGGCTGTATCCGCAGCCGGTGCTTGTAATTGCTTCGTATGGCGCGGACGGCACGGCGGATGGTATGGTGGCGGCGTGGGGCGGTATTTATGATACGAACCAGGTGGGATTCATGCTGGACCATACCCATAAGACCGTGGCGAATCTATTGGAAAAGAAAGCCTTTACCGTAAGCATGGCGACCGTTTCCACGATGGCGGAATCGGATTATCTGGGAATCGTGTCGGGGAATCGTGTACCCGATAAGGTGGCGCGCGCCGGGCTTCATGTGGTGAAGAGCGAGTTTGTGGACGCACCGGTGCTTTCGGAATTTCCTTTGACCCTGGAGTGCAAAGTGTCTAAGGTGACGAAGGTAGGCGAGGATTATCATTTCGTTGGGGATATCGTGAACATCCTGGTCGATGAGGACATTCTGACCGATGGAAAGATTGACGTAAAGAAATTGCAGGCGATTACCTTTGATCCGGCAGGCGGGAAGTATATTGCTCTCGGTGACGCGGTGGGAAACGCATACCGGGAAGGCAGAAAGTATATGGCGTGACAGAAATTATCTATCGTGGCAAGGAAGACGGTAAGATGTCGTCAGAGTAATAGATTCTTCGCTTTGTGTCACATTGCTGTTTCCCGTCTTTCTCACAAGGCATTCTTGACCCCCGCTCTGAATGACGAGGGATGGTAAGGCGTCATAATGACGGAGGGACGCTAAGCATCATAATGACAGAAAACATTAAACGTCATCCTGAACGAACGTGAAGGATCTGCCACCGTGAGGAGATAAATAGAAAGAACTCCGTAGGGAGTCATGAGAGTTATAGATTCTTCACTCTGTGCCATATTGCCATTTCCCGTTTTTCCTACAAAGCATTCTTGCTCCGTTCAGAATGACGGGATACGGTAAGGCATTATAATGACGAAGGGACGCTAAGCATCATAATGACAGAGAACATTAAACGTCATCCTGAACGAACGTGAAGGATCTGTACCCGTGGTGAGGGAATCGGTAAGATGTCATGAGGATAATAGAGTCTTCACTCTGTGTCACTGTTTCGTTTCCCGTCTTTCCCACAAGGCATTCTTGACCCCCGCTCTGAATGACGAGGGATGGTAAGGCGTCATCCAAAGTGCTGGCGAAGAATCTGTCACCGTGGTGAGAAAGCCGGTAAGAAGATAAAAGCTATCAGCTGTGAGCTGTCAGCTACAAGCTAAATATTCTTTTACGGTTTGAATCATCTTGGCATGCGAGTATCTGTTTCGGCTTCGTCGGTCACCGGGCGCATAATAATAAGTGGCGCTGAATTGGTAAGAAAGGAGCCGGCTTGATTTGTCCCCAAATTTGCCTTCTAAAGAAGGGGAGTTTCTAAATAGGAAAGTACCGGTTGATTTGATCCATTACCGATGGTATTTCTGAATTTGCGAAAAATTATTGACACAACCAGTTCTGACGGTAAGAATAATTCACTTACACCTGGGGGATGCTTGCATATATGCAAGGTATAAAAACAAAAACGTTTCTTCCTGATTATATATCCGGGAAGGAACGTTTTTGTATTGCGAAGATATATTTCTGACGCCTGGGGTGCGTCTATTTGTGGAAAGCTTATTGCCCGTGATTCTTTTATAATGCTATGCGGAAATCATGGTACAGCCCCCCAACCGCTGGATAAGGCAGAAAACAAATAATTACATCGATAAAGTAAATGTATGAATACATAGGAAATGGATGTGGAAGTGCTATGTGTGTTTACACCTGCCGGTTTGGATGAGATAAGCTGGTAACGCTGTTATTTTCCGAGAAAAATACGATGCAGGAGCTACTGTGTTTTTTCGCTCAGTACAGCTTGGATGATTTGAGATAGCATATCCTGTTTTTTCTCTGAGAGAGTATATTCCGTTCCATTGAAGAGAAATGTGCTGCTCAGGATAGATCTCAGATCCGGTAGTTCTTTTGTGTTGTACGTACTTCTATCTTCCTGCAGGATATAATTCCGGGGCTTTCCTATCTGAGACAGTTCGTCAGTGGAAATGTGCAGACCACTGCAGATTTTTACTATATTGTACATGGATCCGCCATCTACATTCTTCAGAATGGAATATAGAGTTCCATATGGCATATTGATCTTTGCGGCGAAATCTTTCAGTGTCCATCGTTGGAGGATCAGCTTTTTCAAATATTCCTCTTTTGTCATAATCGCCTCCTTACTGTTGATTTTACATAAATAATATCGAAATTTCAATGAATCAGGAGTGGGATGTGGATTTTTTAGTAATAAAAAGTTATAATGATATAGTAATTTGAAATTTCAAATTAAAGGGAGAGAGGAACGTGTATAAAAATCTGATGGCAGAATTGGCAAAACAGGAGATGAGCCTTGAAGAACTGTCAAAAGAAATGGGGATCAAGCAGGAAATGCTGCTGTTGAAAATGGAAAACCGTCATGGAATTAATTTTAAGGAGGCTGTGAAGATTAAAATGATTCTAAAAACGGATATGCCGTTGGAGGAGCTTTTTTTTTGGGAGTCGATTTGAAATTTAGAATTATATGATTGGGCCATTTTGTATGTATGCTGTTACAGTATGTAACGACATACACATGACGGGAAATAAGGAAACTCTTTTATTAAAGTGGACTTGAACAGAAATATGGAGAATAAGGTAGCTTTTTAGGAATGCCTTGGAAATAATCGATCGCTCCGAAATTCATCTCCATTCTTAAGAAATATTGATATGAATCATATTCATAAAGGCATTTGGAATTAAAGTAAGGACAGCTGTACTGTTATTGCAAAAATTAAGAGCACAGATGTTTACATTATATGAATGAAATGGCACTGAACCGGTAGATAAATATTCATCAGTGAAAAATTTGTATTTTTATAAAGGCTGGTAAATATGATGAGAAGTATAGAAGGAGGTGTAGGAGGTCTGCCGGATCATATAAATAAATTTTTGATATAGCATTATATTTTTTGGGTATGTAGAGAGGAAGGGTTATATGAACAAAATTTACAAAGTCATTTGGAGCAAAGTGAAGAACAGTTATGTGGTAGTTCCAGAAATTGCCGTCAGCAGCAGCAAAAATAAGGGGAATAAAGCATATAAATCTGCGCTGGCTGCGGTTTTAACGGCGATGCTGGGCTTTGGCGGTTTTGTCGGCAGTGAGGCGGCTACAGTCAATGATGGGGATACATTGAACGGCAGTACCCATATCACCGTAACTAAGGATCCGGCAACCAAGACGATTACCATATCAACGACCGGGCTGGCCACGACGGGTGATTTGGCTACATTAAGTACGCAGGTGAATACCAACACCGGTAATATCAACAATAATGCTACCCATATCAGTACGAATGCTACCAATATCAGCACAAACGCCGGCAATATCAGCAATAATACATTAAAAATCAACACGCTCACAGCACTGACAAATAGCCTGGGACTTGATGCTACAAAACCGGGGATTAAGTATTTCCGTGCCAATTCCACGGGGGCAGATGCTTCAGCTGTTGGCTCGGATGCTGTCGCGGTAGGGACGCAGGCCAGAGCCACCAAAGATAATGCGATGGCAATGGGGGTAGAGGCCAAAGCAGAAGCCGAAGATTCCGTGTCGGTAGGGCATGCTTCCAGAAACGTTTCTAATGCAGTAAATGGCGTGGCCATCGGCCATGGGGCAATTAACGGTGCTGTCAGCGGTATGACGCCGGATGGAGACAGCACGGTCGTACTTGTCGGCGGCGGCAAGAATAGTGTGTCTGTCGGGAATAAAGCCAATGCCCGTGGTAATTCTTCTATTGCGTTGGGAGATGGAGCGGTTGTTCAAAATGATGGCGGCAATCGTATAGTTAATAACAACAGTATGGCGATTGGAACAGCGGCAAAGACGGTGTCTTCTGATAATGCGACAGCTATCGGGCACGGTGCTTTTGTTGCCAAAAACAGCCACAGTGCGATTGCTGTCGGCGAAAGTGCCCAGGCCGGTAAGGAAGCCGCAACGGCGATCGGCAAAGAAGCGGCTGCTAAAGGTAAGAACAGTCTGGCAGCCGGTACTTCTGCTGTGGCCGAAGGAGAAAATGCCGTATCTGTTGGTCAGGGAACGGAAGCAAAAGGAAAAAATGCGGTCGCTATTGGGAATGCCAGTCAGACAGCCGGTTCCAGTTCTGTTGCTGTTGGTGATGAGGCCGGCGCGGCAGCCGGCAGATCTGTGTCTGTCGGTATTGGTGCCGGTAAGGGCATGATTGGTGATGTATTGGGAACGAAGGGCTCGCATGTGTCTATTGGTGACGAAGCCGGACAAAATGTGGATGGACAGCATGATATTGCCATCGGCACCAAGGCGGGCGGAAATGTATCCAGCAATTATAATATTGCCATTGGTGTAGAGGCAGGGACGAATATAGGTACTGCCGGTAACCCTTCTATTGGGAAAAATGTATCCATCGGATATAATGCCAATAAGAATGCTACCCTGGTGTCCCGCCTCCAGGCGACAGCAGTCGGCAGTGATACGAAAGCCGCTGATGACGCGTTGGCGCTTGGTTTTCATGCGCAGGCAGCAGGAAATGGATCCATAGCTGCCGGGTTTAATGCATTGGCGGAAGACGCGGCCAGCATGGCGCTGGGACAAGGGGCAAAGGCTTCCGGCGGGAACATTGCCATCGGTAATGGTTCGGAAGCCAGCGCGGCCATGATCAGCGGTACTGGTTACCTGACAGGGACTGCTGCTCCTTCCACAGGTGTTTCAGTCGGTACGGCGGCAGCATTGCGCCGTATTACGAATGTGGCGGATGGCGCGCAGGATCAGGATGCCGTTACCGTGGCACAGCTGAAGAAATCCATCGATGAAACGGTCCGGCAGGTGAATGCCAGTATCACTAGTACGACGGCTACAGGAGTTTACTATGATACTGTAACTACCGGGCAGGGAGAAAGTATCACTTTAAAGAATACCAATAACAAAGGAACCGTAATTCACAATGTGGCTAAAGGTACATCGGGAACAGATGCGGTTAATGTTAATCAGTTGAACGAAACCGTGGATCAGGCAAAGACTCATTATTACTCTGTGAAGTCCACAAGTGCGAATAATTACAATAATGACGGGGCTGCCGGCGAAGATTCTATGGCAGCAGGAGTTGGCGCCAAAGCGTTGGAAAAACGCAGCGCGGCCATTGGGAATAATGTGGAGGCACAGGGAGAAGGCAGCATCGCCCTGGGAACCGGCTACGAGGAAATAAATGGCGGTACACCTACCATTACGCAGACTGTGGCGGCTTCCGGTTATAAATACAATATGGCCATTGGTGCAGGAGCACAGTCGGAAGGGAATCATTCTATTGCCATGGGTACCCGTGCCGTTACCACCATAAAGAATGGCGGAACCAGTGTGGATAAGGCAGTGGCTATCGGTTATGCCGCCGGAGCCTCTGATGATAAAGCAGTAGCAATAGGCAGTGAAGCCAAGAGTAACAGCCGGAGCGCGGCAGCTTTGGGTGATCGGGCACACGCATTGGCGAATGATGCTTTGGCTATAGGTACAACGGCAAGTGCTACAGGAGAATCTTCCGGCGCAATCGGTACGGCCAACACTGTCAATGGGGCAGGGACATATGTCATCGGCGCACGGAACAGTGCTCCCACAACTCCGGTAGCAAGCAATGGTTCAAATATCACGGCGGTCAATTCCGGTGTGTTTGGAAATGAAAATACGTTGGACGGTGAGAATAACAGAGTAACCGGAAACAGTAACATCGTCAAAAAAGAAACGGCAACAGGGCTAACGGATATCATGCTGACAGGGAATAATAATACAGTCAGCGGCGATACGGATACAACGACGCAGGATGATGCCGGCAAGGTATCCGGTATCACGATTACCGGTTCAAAGAACACGGTAAAGGCAAAAAATAATACAAAGAATCTTACAGATGTCCAGATTGTCGGGAATAATAATAAGATAGACACATCAAATAAAGCGCTTGATTTGTCCAATACCCAGATATTGGGCAGCAATGTGAATGCCACCATGGGGAATTCCGTATATCTGGGGAGCGGCTCCGCTTATGTGGCAGATAGCGCGTCCACCAAAGGCATGGCAGTTTATAACAGTGATGGCACTTATGCCTATGCAGGCGGCACACCGGCAGGTGTTGTCACGGTAGGAGCTAAAGGCAAGGAACGCCGTATTCAAAACGTGGCGGCCGGATTGGTTGCTCCGCAGAGTACGGATGCGGTTAATGGCAGCCAGCTTTATACCATGACTCGTCCGCTCCGTTTTGGCGGAGACAATTCCACTATCGGGGCGACAAGCGCGGCAGACGTCAATGTGGTTAAACGGGGATCTGATCAGGCGATGGCCATCTTGGGTGGCGCTGATGGTAGCAAGCTGAGTGATAACAATATCGGCGTGGTAGCCGATGCGGCGAATAATAAGTTCAATATCAAGCTTGCTAAAGAGCTGAAAGATCTGACCAGCGTAACGACAAAAGACGCGGCAGGAAATACGACGGTAACCAACGGAGCCGGTACGACTGTGACTGACAGTACCGGAAATAAGACAGAAGTCAATGCCGGCGGCATTACCATTACGCCGAAGACACCGGGACCCGGCAAAACGAATGTTTCTTTAACCGCGGACGGACTGAATAATGGCGGCAACCAGATCCATAATGTAGAAAAAGGCACAGCCGATACAGATGCAGTCAATGTCAGCCAACTGAAGGCTCAGTCTTCTGATCTTATTCAAAAGGGCTTCGGTATCCAGGCGGAAGATGGACAAAAAGTGCATAAAGACCTCGGTAGTGATGTGGAAGTTGTAGGTGATGGAAAAAATATTACCACCAAAGTCGAGGGCGGCAAGGTCAAAGTGGCATTGAAAGACGATATTAATGTCAACAGTGTGACGACAAAAGACGCGGCAGGAAATACGACAGTAACCAACGGAGCTGGTACGACCATTACCGACAGCACCGGGAATAAGATGGAGGTCACCGCCGGTGGCATTACCATTACGCCGAAGACACCGGGACCCGGTAAGACAAATGTTTCTTTAACCGCGGACGGACTGAATAATGGCGGCAACCAGATCCATAATGTGGCAAAAGGTACGGCCGGTACAGATGCGGTCAATGTAGATCAGCTGAAAGACGAGATCGCAGCCAATGCGACCAAGCTGGTAGACGGAAAGAATACCACCGTTGAAGGCGACGGAACAGCAGCCAATCCGTATAAAGTCAATGTAAAAGATAACATCAATCTTGGTGAAAAAGGCGCGAACGGCAAAGACGGATCCATTGGAGTCAACGGTAAAGATGGCTCTGCCGTAGTGATCAACGGCAAAGATGGTTCTATCGGTATGAACGGCAAAGACGGAAAGGACGGTCTCACCATGAAATCCGCCAACGGAAAGAATGGTGTGGATGGCACGGACGGACATAACGGGACGAATGGCATGACCCGTATCGTTTATGAAGATAAGAACCATGTCACTCATGAAGTGGCCACCATGGATGATGGGCTCAAGTTTGCAGGAAATACCGGTACCGTAGCTAAAAAACTGAACAGTACCATGACGATCAAGGGCACCGGTGCGAAGGCGGATACGGAATATGATTCTTCCAACATCAAGACCATGGTGAATAGCAACGGTGAAATGATTGTTGGCTTGGACAAGAACCTGAAAAGCGAAACTATTGTTGCTACAGGTAAAGATGGCAAAAACGGTAAAATCGGTATTAATGGTAACGACGGCGTAACAACAAATATTTCCGTTACTCGTGACGGCAAGCCCGGAGTAGACGGCGCGCCGGGTACGACCACGACCCGTATCGTATACGAGAAACCGGACGGAAGCAAAGAAGAGGTGGCTACCTTAAATGATGGCATGAAGTATGGCGGTGATACAGGAGCGGTCATCAAGAAGAAACTGAACGAACAGGTGAACGTAGTCGGAGGCATTACAGACACAAACAAACTGACCACAGAAGACAACCTTGGCGTCGTATCCGACGGCAATAACAACCTGAAAGTCCGCATGGCCAAAGACCTGAAAGGTTTGGAGACTGTGATGACAAAGACAGTTACTGCCGAGACAGGAAATATCACTACGGTAAATTCCGATACGGTGAATGCCAAGACTGTCAATGCCACGACCGTCAAGACGGGAGATACCACGATTAATGATAACGGACTGACTATCAATAACGGGCCTTCCATCACCAAAAACGGTGTAGATGCGGGAGATAAGAAGATCACCAATGTGGCGCCCGGCGATATTAGCCCGACCAGCAAAGACGCGGTGAACGGTTCCCAGCTGTTCCAGACAAACCAGAGCATCAGCAAGCTGGGGGACCGTGTGAACAAAGTTGGCGCTGGGGCAGCCGCCTTGGCATCCCTCCATCCGCTGGACTTCGATCCCGATGATAAATGGGATGTGGCAGCCGGTTATGGACATTACAGAAATGCCAATGCGGGGGCTATCGGCGTATTCTACCGTCCGAATGAGGATACCATGTTTAGTGTGGGAGGTTCCTTTGGCGGCGGAGAGAATATGGTGAATGCCGGCGTCAGTTTGAAACTGGGACAGGGCAACCATGTATCCACATCAAAAGTGGCAATGGCGAAAGAGATCAAAGACCTCCGCAATGAAGTGGAACAGCTCCGCAGCGCGCTCGGCCAGGTCGTACAGGGACAGGCGCTGGATCCGATGAAGATCAAGCTCTTCCCTGATATACCGGAAAACCACTGGGCCTACGAGTATATCGCCACCCTTGCGGGGAACGATATTATCGAAGGGTATCCGGATGGAAACTTTGGCGGCGACCGTATGATGACACGTTATGAATTCGGCGCTATCGTATACCGTGCGATGCAGAGAGGATTCGAAGTACCTGCCAGAATGCTCAAGGAATTTGAACCTGAACTGGAACGGTTCCGCGTGGACACGATTGCGCAGAACAAAGCAGGACAGCCGACAATCGAACGCGTACGTGTCATTCACAACAGATAATCCTGTAAAATAATTTCCGTGTAGTATGAAATCATGCCTCCATGAATATGCGATAGAATTCAGGAGGCATGATTTTTCTGTTTTCTATAAAGAAAGCATATGAATAATTTTGAAAATAAATGAAACGTCTTGTCCCTGCGGATCCAGTAAGGTGCTGATTTCAAAGACGCTAAGCGGCGCATGAAGTTGTGATCATCATCGATGCTGTAGCTCTGGGGATACTCACTTGCGGGAGCGGGATGAAGAATACGGAATGAAATGTTTTCCTGTGTAACTGCCCGATTTGCTGTTGCGGTTTAGTGTCTGATTTCATTTTACAACTAACCTTGTTTCTTAATTATTCGTGATAGTTTTTAAAAAAGTGGAAACAAGATAAATTCTCTGCTATAATATTTAATTATTAGAAAAGCAGTTTTGTGTAACCTGCGGAATTTGTCTGTTAAAATCTGAAACCGGTTGTGTGACAAGGAGAGGTGAGACGAAGCGCGAAGGGGAAACAGCGTCAGGAAAACATAGTGGTTCTTTTATATTTTTATTTCTTTAATATTGGGAGGAAAGTATGAACAGAGTTTACAAGATTGTATGGAGCAAGGCAAAAAATACTTATGTGGTAACGTCGGAACTGGCGAAGAACCACACGAAAAGCGCTTCGGGGAAAGCAGTGAAAGCGGTGCTGGCGGCCGCCGTGGGGATGGGGCTCCTCATGGGTGGATACACGGCGAATGCGGCGGATACAACGACAGGTTCCGGCAGCGGCGTGGCATACGGCACGAGCAGTAACGCGCCGAAAGCAGAAAATGTGGCTGTCGGCAAAGGGGCAACAATTAAGTATTCTAATGGTGCTAGTGCTGCCACTGGGGATGTGGCTGTCGGAAATGATGCCGTTATTGATAACTATGCCAGCCAGGGCGGCAGTATTGCCATCGGGAAAAATGCAAAAATAGAAAATATGACTGGAAAGCAGGAATCATTATTTGCACTGGGGCAAACAACCTATCACTCCGGAAATTTTTGGGGAACATTACAAATTCCCGACAATCCGGAGAATGTGGCAGGAAGTATAGCTATTGGTGATAATACCTATGCACGGACGGGGAGCATTATGATTGGTTCTCATAATTATAGAGGAGATATAGGAGACCAATCTGTAGATACATCTAAAACAAAAGACTATGGAGTCAATATTAATGCAACTACCTTAGGGACGAATAGTTTTAATCAAGGCGCCTTTTCCACAGTTAATGGTGCTTATTCAATTATTTCTGGTAAATATGATGGGAGTGGTTTTTCAGCGTATGCCGGACAGAATTTCGGCGCCACGATTACCGGTTCTCTAAACAGCATTGAATCTGCTACCGCTTCTTCTCGATATTCCGGCGTGGCGAACAGCATCGTCGGTACGGCAAACCGGACCTTTAATTCCAACGGCTCCCTGATTTTCGGTGCCGGTAATGAGATTACCAATTCAGTTACAAATATTAATGCCCCATCCAGTGGCGGCGCTTCAGCAAAAGATTTGGCAGATACACTGCGCAGCGCTGTAAGAAATAGCGAAAGCGGCGGTGCCACCCTTGCCATCGGCGGAGGAAATACAGCGGATTGGACCCAGCTTTCTCAAATTATTGGTGTGAACAATACGTTGAAAGGTGAATCTGGGGCTATTAGTAAGTTTAACATGATTGATGGCTACAAAAATACCGTAACCAAGGCCGAGCACGTGTCCGTGATCGGCTCCGAGAATACCGTTGAAAACAGCAAGAGCCAGACCGTTATCGGGGACAGCAATAAGATTACCGATAGAAATGCCGGTACGGTTTCCGGGAAACAGGAAGAAAGGACGAAGAATGTGTCCGACCTTGTCATCGGCAAGGGAAATGATATTTCCGGCAACGACACCTATATGAAAGGGTATGAGAGCCTGACTGTTATCGGGAATAATAACAAAGCAGTCAATCCCAGCTCGTCTATCGTGATCGGGGATAATCAGAAGTTATCAGCGATTAAAGAATCTGTTGTTATCGGTTCCATGACACCGGAAGAAAAGGCCGATCCCGATATCGGGCAGAAACATGCCAGTGTCGTTGTCGGGTATCATGCCCAGAGCGGGACCAGAGACGGCGGCGGAATGAATGTAGCTCTTGGCCATGGCGCAAAAGCTTATGGCTGGCAGGAGACCGTGACAGGGATCAAATCCATTGTGGAGGCAGGCTCCGGCTATGACGGTTATCTGGCTTCTGTCTATGGCGGTCTTAATACCGTAGCGTCAAATAAGGCGGACCAGAATGATGGGATGGCAAACACCGTCGTCGGTACCCTGAACAAAACAGAAGGCGCCAATGGGGCACTCGTTTTCGGCGCGGGCAATAGCGTTACACATTCTTTCGGGACGGCACCGACCGATGAAGATGGAAACAGTATGAATGAGCATTGGAGCGATGCCATACTTGGAGGAGGACAGAAGTATGCTATGGGAGAAGGACCGCTGGGCCATGATGAGCTCAGGAAAGCGATGGGACTGGCCATGTCGACCGGCGGCGGCTCCGTGGTCACCATGGGGAATGGAAATACCTCAGATTATGCCGTCCATTCCCAGATCATCGGCTCCGGAAATATCCTTACAGGTACAGCAAATACACCCAGCATCAATAATACGATCAACGGATATGGAAATACAGGCAGGAATGTGGAACGTATGTCTATGATGGGGACCGGGAATAATATGTCCGGCAGTACGGCCGATGTAGTGATTGGGGATTATCACCATATGGACGGCGGTAGAAACAATGTAATTCTTGGATCCATGGCTACGGAAAAGAAGACTGTAGAGAAAACGTATACGATGAAAGATGCTTCGGGCAATGTTATTCTTGAAAAGAAATATAAGGTGACGGAAAATGTACCGATTAAATCGCATACGGCGAACATAAGCAATGCGGTGATGCTCGGCTACAATACGGATGTGGAAAAAGACGGCGGTGTAGCGCTCGGCGCGGATTCCGTCGCCTCTGTTGATAAGGGAGCTGCCGGTTACGATCCATCGACCGATATGGCTTCTGCGGATACGTCAGCAACATGGAAAGCGACGGCCGCCGCTGTTTCTGTCGGTAAAGCGGCAACTCCGACCAGTGCGGCAGTGACCCGCCAGATTACAAACGTGGCGGCTGGCACGCAGGATACCGATGCCGTCAATGTGGCACAGCTGAAAAAGGTACAGGCAGCTGCCGGTGCGGCGAAAGTGCATTATTACAGCGCCAAGTCTACAAAAACGGGAGCCGGCAGCAACTATGACAATGACGGCGCCGAGGCGGAAGACAGCATTGTGCTCGGTATTTCCTCTTCTTCAAAAGGGGCAAACAGCACCGTTGTCGGAAATAACAACAAACTGACAGGGGATAAAAACGGAAGAAACAACAGTATCGTTGCCGGTCAGAATCTGGACGTGGAAGGTGTCCATAATGCCGTATTCGGCACGGATTACAACAATTATGACCATAAGCTGACAAAAGTCTTCGGGGAACAGAATACAGTCATCGGCTTGGGGAACCTGGTCGGCTATACGGCGGAAAAAGATTCGAACGATCCGACAAAATGGATTTACACCAAGAACTCCAGCGGCAGCGACCAGAATGTGGCTGTTGGTATGAAGAATACGGTTAATGGTGCCAGTGTTGTCGTAGGTGCCGATTCCGAAGCGGAAGGGATAGGGGCATCCTTCGGTCGAGGAAATAAGGTCATCGGCCCAGATAATGGCGGCGGATATAGAGGTCTTGCCCTGGGGAATAACCTTACGGTTAAAGGGGAGGAAGCGGTAGCTGTAGGTACGGATGCTTCCGCGACCGCGGACTGGGCCATTACCATGGGTACAAAAAGCAGTGCTGAAAAAGAAACTTCCATGGCTTTTGGTTATGATTCTCATGCCAAAGTCGTTGGTGGCGTAGCGCTTGGTGCATGGAGTGTGGCGGATAGGGCAGGCGGTGTGAGCGGCTATGATTCCTCCACCAAAGCAGCTTCCACAGATACATCGGCTACCTGGAAAGCGACAGCTGCCGCGGTTTCCGTAGGCGATTCGACCGGGAACACCAAGATCACCCGCCAGATTACGAATGTGGCGGCAGGCAGCGAGGATACTGATGCCGTCAATGTGGCACAGCTGAAAAAAGTGGAAGCCAAGGCAGCAGAGGCGGAAAAGAAACATACCACCGTGAAAGCAGGAGATTATGTAACCGTAACGGAAGACACCAATGGCGACGGCGGAAAAGAATACACCATCAGCGGCCCCAAGATGGAATCTACAGACGGAACAGTAAAAATTACGGATAAAGTAGAAAATGGCAAGAAAGTCGGATATAACTTGTCTGTCAATACAAGCAGCCTGGGTATCGAAAAGACGGAAGTAACGGCGGGAGAAAATGTAACCGTGACATCCAAAAAAGACGGGAATAAGACGACATATACCATTAATGCCAAAGATACGGTAGTGACAGGAGGCACAGCTTCCTATGCCGCGGACGGCAAGGGTACCGCCACGCTGACAAACAATGATGGGAGTACAGCGACTATCACCGGACTGCGAGACATCTATACAACATCAGCGGCGCTTAACGGGAACACCTTGGACTTCACCCGCAATGACGGCAGCACCTACTCTGTTTCCGGTATCGCTTCCACGAAAGATATCTGGAATATAACCAATAAAGTAGAAAAACTGGGTACCCGGATCAATAAAGTGGGAGCGGGAGCCGCCGCACTGGCAGCCCTCCATCCGCTGGACTTCGATCCCGACGACAAGTGGGATATCGCAGCCGGCTACGGCAACTACAAAGATGCTCATGCGGTATCAGTAGGGGCGTTCTATCGTCCGAATGAAGATACGATGTTCAGTGTAGGAGGCTCCTTCGGAGGAGGAGAAAATATGGTGAATGCCGGAGTCAGCTTGAAGCTGGGACAGGGCAACCATGTATCCACATCCAAAGTGGCCATGGCGAAAGAAATCGTCGATCTGCGTGATGAAAACAAGGATCTGAAGAAACGCCTGGATACCATGGAGCAGAAGATGAATTCTATTCTCGGCATCCTGGATATGGGTAAAAAGAAAGACTTCCCTGACGTGCCGGAAAACCACTGGGCTTATGAGTATGTCGCTACATTGGCAGGAAACGGTATTATTGAAGGCTATCCGGACGGCATGTTCAGCGGTGACCGCTCCATGACCCGCTATGAATTTGCGGCAATGTTCTATCGTGCATTGAAGAATGGCGCACCAGTGGATAGCAACATGGATCGAGCTATGAATGAGTTCGAACCGGAACTCCGCCAGATCCGTCTGGATCGTATCCGTGTCGACCGCATTTCCGGCAAGGACAATGACAGAAACAAGGTAGAACGTGTCCGAGTCAACAGCGAAGACGATAAGGCGAAAAATGATTACCGCGATGTGTATGGTTCTCATATTTCCCCGAAAGCGTAATGGAAAGCAAGAGTAAGGAAATAACTTAAGAAACATAAAATACGGTACTCGTCAGATGTGATGGGTACCGTATTTTTGTATGAGTGAGGATAAGCTGACGGTCAGGCGTCATCCGGAAGATCTGTTACCGTGGGGGGAAAAGTGGTAAGAAGATAAAAGCTATCAGCTGTGAGCTGTTAGCCGTTAGCTGTGAGTTAAAAGCTGAAGCATATGATTTCCATTAGGTGTCATACGAAACAAAAGCAAAGGATTTGCTGTTGTAGTGAGGAAAACGTTAAACGTCATCCTGAAGCGATAGCGAAGGATCTGTTACCGTGGTGAGGAAAGTGGTAAGATGTCATCAGAGTCATAGATTCTTCACTCGGTGTCATGTTGCTGTTTCCCGTTTTTCTCGAACAGCATTCTTGCATCCATTCAGAATGACGACTGACGATAAGCGTCACCCCGAAGCGATGTCGAAGACCATAAGACGTCATCCTGAAGCGATAGCGAAGGATCTGTTACCGTGGTGAGGAAAGCGGTAAGATGTCATCAGAATCATAGATTCTTCACTCTGTGTCACTGTCCTGTTTCCCGTTTTTCTTGAACAGCATTCTTGCCACCGTTCAGAATGACGACTGACGATAAGCGTCACCCCGAAGCGATGTCGAAGACCATAAGACGTCATCCTGAAGCGATAGCGAAGGATCTATTACCGTAATGAGGAAGACGGTAAGATGTCATCAGAATCATAGATTCTTCACTCTGTGTCACTGTCCTGTTTCCCGTTTTTCTTGAACAGCATTCTTGCCACCGTTCAGAATGACGACTGACGATAAGCGTCACCCCGAAGCGATGTCGAAGACCATAAGACGTCATCCTGAAGCGATAGCGAAGGATCTGTTACCGTGGTGAGGAAAGTGGTAAGATGTCATCAGAGTCATAGATTCTTCACTCGGTATCATGTTGCTGTTTCCCATTTTTCCCACAAAGCATTCTTGCGTCCATTCAGAATGACGATTAGGAGAAAAGGCGTCATAATGGGGGGAACGTTAATCGTCATCCGAAGCGGGGCAGAGAAATTTATGGAAGAATTGGTAAAAACCGTAAAGCGTAAATCATAAAATAACAGGGTGCGGTCTTGTACTGTTATTAAAAAGGAAAAAGCAGGAGGGTTCTATGCTGGAGACATTAAAAGAAGCGGTGTGCGCCGCCAATCTGGAACTTGTGAAACGGGGTGTCGTGATCTATACATGGGGGAATGTGAGCGGTATCGACCGGGAGAAAGGCCTTATGGTCATCAAACCGTCAGGTGTGCCTTATGAGAGCATGACAGCGGGCGACATGGTAGCAGTCGATGTGGAGACGGGAGAAACAGTGGAAGGGAAATGGAAACCGTCTTCCGATACGGAGACCCACTTGGCGCTGTACCGCGCGTTTCCTGAAATCGGAGGTGTGACACATACCCATTCCGTCAATGCCACAGCTTTTGCCCAGGCGGGACTCGATATTCCTGCCCTCGGTACGACCCATGCGGATTATTTTTATGGGGATATCCCCTGCACAAGGGCGCTGACGGAAGAAGAAACGAAAAGCGCTTATGAGAAAAATACGGGTGCCGTCATTATAGAAACTGTGCGATGCCGCGGATACGAGCCGCTTGCCGTGCCCGGTGCCCTTGTACGGAACCACGGGCCTTTTGCCTGGGGGAAAAACGCGGCGGATGCTGTGTACCATGCGGTCGTCATGGAGACGGCGGCGGAAATGGCGCTGAAAACAAAATTATTGAACCCTTCGGCCTCGCTTCCCGCATACATCCTTGATGAGCACTACCAAAGAAAGCACGGCCCGAATGCGACGTACGGACAAGGGAAATAAGTGAAAAACAGAAAGGAAATGTTCTTGCCGGTATGAAGTTTCATCTTATTTTTCCGGCCGGAAATTTTTACAGCTCATGGCAGCCTCTTCGTATATGGAGATTTGACACGGATCTGCTGTGAGTTTTTTATTGTGCAGGCATATGACTGATTTTGCCATTCAATGTACAATCTGCGTGAATTGTCCATTAATGGACTTTATTTTGCAAATGATTATTGAATGTAAATACCCATGTGGGTATAATGAGGCCAAGAAAAGGAAATGGTACAAGAGCGGATGATAAAGGAGATGAAGTTCATGACAGCAGCCAATCATTATACACCGGCAGAATCAGAAAGAAGAGGCGCAGCAGGGGGCAGGCTGCCGATGAAAAGATTCTTCGGAAGGATGACGGCGGAATTGAAGGAGAACAAGGCGGTTCTTCTTGTGTGGGGGGCATTCTGCACGATGCTTACCGTATCGTCTGCCATCGATCCGCTGGGGGGAGAAATGGTCCGGCAGGATCGCTCTGTTCCTGTAGTGACAGGAAATACATTCATTAAGGAATAAAACGGTTATCAGAAAGGCAGCGGGTGCTTATCCGCTGTTTTTTAGCGGATGGATGCCGGCAGATGAGCAATCGGGATGTTTCCCCCGATCAGAAAAGACAGAAATAGGAAAATACAGATTCTTTTTACGGTTGAGGGCAGATATGCTGCAGGCACGGCGGAACTGTTAAGCGTTATTCTGAGCAGTGAAGAATCCGTATCTATGATGAAAGGAGAGGGGAACCCGGGCGGTTTCTCTCTTTTGCAGTACGAAAAAAACTTCCCGGTGAAAGGAAGCTTTTCATAGAGGTTGTGTAAGAAGCAACAATGAGCAGAAACGCCACGGCCAATGGCTGTCTCTTCTGTTTACGCTTCTATTGTATCTTGATGACAATTATTTGTCAAGCAAGAAAGTGACAGGAGATTAACAATCGAAGCGCGGAAATTTTATAAAGCTATATAGAAATATGTAGAAATGCAGATGAGGATGTGCTATAGTATAAAAAATTAATATATTTGCGAATGAAAAGGAGAAATAAGATGGGCATGATGAAAGAATTCAGGGATTTTGCTGTCAGGGGCAATGTGGTCGATATGGCAGTCGGCGTCGTTATCGGCGGCGCTTTCGGAAAGATCATATCTTCCCTGGTGGAAAATGTCATCATGCCGCCCATCGGAATGATTATGGGCGGTGTTGATTTCTCGAATCGATTTATCAATTTGGGAAAAACACCGGTGGCTACACTAGCGGAAGCCAAAGAAATGAACGTGCCTGTCATCGCTTACGGACAGTTTTTCAATACAATCATTGATTTTCTGATCATCGCTTTCGTGATTTTCCTTGTGATCCGCCAGATGAACAGGGCTTTTCCGAAAGAAGAAGCCGCGCCGGCGCGCACCTGTCAGTTCTGCAAAGAACCCATTGCCGATGATGCGACCCGCTGTCCACACTGCACAGCTGTTCTTGATGAAACAAAGTAATTTTTCTGCAGGATGCCTTCTCTGTTTTTGCGGAGAAGGTTTTTTACCGGTCTTTTCTTGACCCTGTTTCCGTTACAAACTATAATAAGAAAATATGCGAGCGTGGCGGAATTGGTAGACGCACAGGATTTAGGATCCTGCGCCTTGCGCATAAGGGTTCGAGTCCCTTCGCTCGCACCATTTTCCATCAGTCGAAAGACCGGCGGATTTTTTTATTGCAGTGAAAACCCCTTTTGACAATGCTTTGCCGGCAAAAGGGGTTTATTTTAAAACGGGATATGATTTTGAAATAGGATATAAAGAAATATTATAACTGCACCGGGACAATCAATTCCTGGGGAATGGGTTCTCCGTCAGGATTCACGGCCGGTGTGAAGCTCCATTCTTTTACGGAATTTTCCGCATACCCGGAAAGGATTTTGAAATCGCTGCCCGGCAGATTTCCATCGTTATCTGCTTTCGGTTTGCCGTCAGTTTTTCCATCCGCCGTGATGTAGACGGAAACACGGATCACAGGATGGTTATTTCTTTCTATGGCTTCTTTCACTTCGGCAGACGCCTTCTTCATCGGGCGGTCGGACGGAGCGGCCGGTGTGGAAACCATCATGGAGAGGAAGCGCACAGGAATGGATACGGCAGCGCTCACCGGCTTGTCTCCCAGTTTGGCGGGGTTGAAGCGCCAGCCTTCTACGCATCTCATGGCATATTCGTCAAGAACAACGGATCCTGCGCTTTGGGTGACAACGGCATCGGCGGGGATCCCGTCTTCCGTGACGGTCATCCGGATGACTGTGGCGGAAGAATGCGGAAGAGATTCCATGGCGGCATGGACGGCACCGCTCTGAGGAAGCATGGGATTGCTTTTCAGACTTGGTTTTGTCTGCATTTCTTCCGTGAGCGGAACGCCGTCCTTGTCAAGGAAATATCCTCCCTGCGGAACCGCTGCCTGGGAAATGCCGGAAGAAAGAAGGAGTGCTGCGGATAATGAGATTAATATTCTTTTCATAGTGACCTCGTTTTCTTTAAAATAAAGTACATTTACATTTTAATGGATGGAGCGGAAAAAAGAAAGTTAACCACGGCAGAAAAAATGAAACGGAGAAAGGACGTTTTTCCTTCCAAAAAAGTATCTTTAGATGATTAAAGCAGTGAATTATGATACAATATACATAAATATAAAACGGTTATTTTTTATTTTTCAGCAGTGTTTCTGTGGATTTTTGGGGTTTACGGAAATTTTTGCAGTTCCCTCTTTATGTATTGGAAATGCGGAGAACCGTTTTCGTATTTCTTTGGTCGTGTTTTTATTTGGAATCAGGTTTTGCGGGATTGAGGGAGGATAGATGACGGAGATAGAAATGTTCCGCGGCGCGATGATTGGCGGCGCCTGCGGAGATGCTCTGGGGTACCCTTTGCAGGAGCTTTCTGTCTGTCGTATTCAGCACAAGTACGGGTCCTTTGGCCTGCGTACGCTTGTGCGGAACGGGCAGTGCGGAAATCTGGCGCCGGTGACGGGAAATACGCAGATGGAACTGGCCACGGTAGACGGACTTCTGTGGACAGATGCAAAGAAATTGGAAGAAGCAGAAGGGCTGTACCGCGGCTATATGCGCTGGTTTTACAGCCAGACGGGGGAGGAACCGCGGCGCGGGCAGCGTACATGGATGAGACGGCAGCCTCATGAACGGGAGATCTGCCTTGTGCGGGAAAAATTCATGCATGCCCGCCGTAAACCGGAAGAAGGTCTTTTGAATGCGTTTTCCGGGGAAACGATGGGGACAACGAAAAATAAGGTAAATGAAAGCAAAGGCGGCGGCGCGCTGACAAGAGTGGTACCTATCGGGCTCCTTTATGCCGGCGACAGTAAGACAGCTTTTAATGCCGGCGTAAGGGCGGCGGCTTTTTCCCACTCGACTCCTGTCGCCTACTATGCGGCAGGGGCGGTATCGGCACTGATTGCCTGCCTTGCTGACGGAATGACGCTTCCCAAGGCTATTGAACGGATTCACGGGCTTTTGAATAAAACCCATCGGACCGACAGCATTACCACGCTTCTTTCTGCGGCGCAGCAGCAGGCTAACGACCAGCCTGCCGGAAAGGGGAATGTCTGGGCGTACATCGACAGTATCCATTCTCTGGGAAGCGGCGATCAGGCAGATGAAGCTCTGGCGATAGCCGTATATGCTGCCCTTGCTGTGGATGATCCTGTAGATGCGATCATCGCCGCGGCGAACCATAATGGAAACAGCCCGATTACGGCAGCGCTGACAGGAGCCATAGAAGGTGTCCGCTTCGGCGCAGATTTTCTTCCGAATTACTGGAAGGATCTGGTGGAAGGGGAAGAAATCATTGCCGGTCTGGCGGATAAACTGTACCACCTGTATGAAAAGCGCCTGAGAAGAGAAAAGGCAAAACAGAAAACAAAAGTTAAAACGGCCGGATCTGAAAAAGGGAAAATAAAATCCGGAAAACCGGCAGAGGAAAAGCCCGCGGAAGAAAAGCCGAAAAGAAAGCGCACAGGAAAAATGGAAGCGGCCGGTGTGAAAGAAGCGGAAGAAACGGTAAATCGGAAGGCCAAAAGATCACGAAGGGCGAAAACCGCAAAAGCGTAAAAATAGAAAAGGGAAGAAAGAAAACATTCCTGCTGCCGGCAGCGAGTGTTTTTCTTTTATGGCAGATAAGAGTTTCCTCTGCGGGGGCTCTTTTTTGATGGGCAAATTTCTTTTTCTTGTTATTTCTTCTTCCATCCCTTATACTTCTTTCATGGTTTAATGAAAGGGGACTGTAATGAAGAGGATTTTTATTTCTCTTTTCTTTTTTGCTTTTATGTGGACCGCTGCCGGGGCGGATGCTTCTCCGGAACTTCTTTTTGTCCGCTGGCCGGCGAATCCGGACGCGGTGTGGTATTCTTTCCGCATCGTGCCTGTGACACAGCATTTCGGACGGAAAGAAATGCGCCCGCCGATTTATGAAGACGGCCATGTTTTCCGTGACAGTGTGATGATTGAAAAAGAAATTACAGACAGCTATGACGGACCGGGGATCCTCTGCTGCCAGGTGAAAGCCATCGGTCTGGACGGGCAGAGCATTTCCGCCTATTCGGCACCTGTGCCGATGGAAAAGGCCGCGCAGGAAATGGAACGGTACGCGCCGAAGATCCGCGTGAAATACCATGAGCAGAACGGTACGGTTCTTCTTTATCCGGCGTATTCTTTTGTGAAAATTCCCCACGCGGTTTCTTATGAAGTGGAAATCACTGATGAAGAACCGGAAAATCCTGACGGCTGTGAACCGTCTGTCCATCGCATTTCGCAGGGGGTTGTTACAATTCCCGAACTTTTTGACGAGCTGCCGCGGCAGGGAACGGTCTGGTGGCGTGTCCGCGGTCTTGATGAAAACGGCGGGCCTGTAGGCGTATGGAGCGAAGCGGAAAAGATTGTGAATGATCCCGCGGAAAACTGGGAAACCGGCATTCTTGGAGACAGTATCAGCCACGGCGGCGGAAGGATGTCTTACAGTCCGGCGGATTGGCCTTACAATTATGCGTACTACCTTGATTTTCCTACGATAAATATGTCCCGGAGCGGTGATAAAACGGAGGACCTTCTCCGGCGGTTCGATGAGGATGTCCTCCCTTTCCATGTACGGTACCTTCTCATTATGGGCGGAACAAACAATCTGCGCAGCGGGGGAACGGCGGAAGAGGTCATTTCTGACCTGGAAGCTCTTCAGGAAAAATGCAGGGATAATGACATCAAGCCTGTCCTGCTTACCATTCCTCCGATCGCCCCGGAACGGATTTTGAAATATTACCATCAGCCGACGGCGGAAAACTGGAAAGCGGAATTTGACAAAGTGAACGGCTGGATACGGACGCAGACCCATATCGATACGGCAGCGCCCTTTGCCATGTATGAAGACATGCCGGAAAATTTTGCGGCGGACGGCCTTCATCCCGACAAAGAAGCAAAAGAAAAAATGGGGAAAATAATCAATGAAAAATTTCCTTTCATAAGAAAAAAGATCTCTGAAACGAAAATACAAAAATAAAAGAAAGACTCCGAAAAGAGTCTTTTTCTTATGAAAGGAAACAAACGGATAGCCGGCTTCTATCATCTGTAAGCTGACAGTTTTTTCGTCTTTTGATAAAAGCGGTACCCACGGTAAGCTGTCATCCGAGTCGTAGATTCTTCACTCCATGTCATATTGCTGTTTCCCATCTTTCCCACAAAGCATTCTTGCCTCCGTTCAGAATGACTGGGGACGGTAAAACGTCATCCTGAACGAATGTGAAGGATCTGTTACCGTGGTGGGGAAAGCGGTAAGATGTCATCCGAGTCATAGATTCTTCACTCCGTGCTACATTGCCGTTTCCCGTCCTTCCCACAAAGCATTCTTACCACCGTTCTGAATGACGATTTTGGGAAAGCACGTCATAATGAAGGAAACGTTAATCGTCATCATAAGCGGACGTGAAGGATCTGCACCCATGGTGAGGAAAACCGGTAAGATGCCATTCAAGGTAATAGATTCTTCACTCCGTGTCACCATCCCGTTTCCCGTCCTTCCCACAAAGCATTCTTACCACCGTTCTGAATGACGATTTT
>ENA-OROP01001334-OROP01001334.1-human-gut-metagenome-genome-assembly--contig:-NODE-1334-length-22722-cov-2.623285_pt1 | contig 22722 bp, 16 predicted proteins | sample MGYA00242132_ERZ509056 | MGnify/ENA primary metagenome ERZ509056 (study PRJEB26280, sample SAMEA2338768) | human gut metagenome | biome: human gut; feature: human-associated habitat; material: faeces...
CACCTGGCTGATGACTTTACTCAGCGCAAATAATGCAAGAATATTTGGTACTACCATCAAAGAATTGAAACAATCTGCCATATTCCATACAAGATCAACTTCTGCAAGTGATCCAAGGAACACACAAGCCGCTGCAACTACAGAATAGATTTTCACTGCTTTTGGTCCAAACAAATATTTGATATTGGCCTGACCAAAGAAATACCATCCTATAATAGTAGAAAATGCGAAGAAGAACATACAGATGGCTACGAAGATATCTCCACCTTTTCCATATAATGTAGAGAATGCATACTGGCTTAATTCAGCTCCCGTTTTTCCAGTTGGAATAGATTTTGTTGTCAATATTACAAGTGCTGTTAGGTTCAATACTATAAATGTATCAATAAATACACCTGTCATAGCTACAAATCCCTGCTCTACCGGATGGTCCACTTTCGCTACAGCATGTGCATGTGGTGTAGATCCCATACCAGCTTCGTTAGAGAACAATCCTCTCGCAACACCTTTTGTAAGAGCAAGTTTTACAGTTGCACCGGCTGCACCACCAACTACAGAACTTGGTGAAAATGCTCCGATAAAAATAGATGCAAATGCATAAGGAATGTTTTTATAGTTGTAAATAATTACGATTAACGAACCGACAATATATAATGCTGCCATAAACGGAACAATTGTCTCCGTAACTTTTGCAATTCGTTTCATACCACCCATGAATACGAAAATTGCGATTACTGCTACTACAAGACCCATAATCCACTGTGGAACACCAAACGCTGTATGGAAAGATGCTGCAATAGAGTTAGATTGTACGGCATTACCCATAAACCCAAGTGCCAGTGTGATCAGTATTGCAAAAATTCCAGCTAGGACTTTTCCAAATGTTCCCTTAAATGCTGCTCTTATGTAGTAAACCGGTCCTCCTGTGACCTGGCCGTCTGCTCCGACTGTCTTATACTTCTGTGCCATAATCGCTTCTGCATAGATAGTTGCCATTCCAAGGAATGCCGCGATCCACATCCAGAAGATTGCTCCAGGTCCTCCAATTGCAAGTGCTGTTGCTGCTCCGGCAATATTACCAGTTCCTACCTGTGCTGCAATTGCTGTTGCCAATGCCTGGAATGATGACATTCCATCCGCTCCGGCTTCTCCTTTCTTACTGAACAGACCGCCAAAAGTTCTTTTCATTCCTTCGCCAAATCCTCTTACCTGGATAAACCCAAGTCTGAACGAGAACCAAAGGCCCGCACCTAACAGTGCAATAATCAGTACGTAGTTTGACATGTAATTCTGAATCGTCAATACAATGTTATTTAATGTCTCCATAAAACGACCCCCTTTTCCTTTTCGAAAGACATTTGTAATAATGTATTCGTGCTTCTCGAGTTTTAGTATAACCGAAACAAATCTTTTTTTCAACAGAATTTTCTGTAAACAATGATTATTTTTCGTTTATTTTAGTATTTTCTTATATATATGCTTTTATTGCAATGCATTAATTGCTATTTTCTGAATATATATGCATTATTATTTTAAATTAACCAACCAGTTTTTAACGCTAAAGAAGCCCGGCAGTTTTAATTCTGCCGGGCTTCTTTTCTTAACACTATCTTAGCTTATGTTTTTTCTATTAATTAGTTTATTTTGCTTTGTTAAAGTTGGTGAAGTAATCTTTATGTACCTGACTGATCACCTTGCTTAACGCAAACAATGCAAGGATATTCGGGATTACCATCAAGGAGTTGAAGCAATCTGCCATATTCCATACAAGATCAACTTCTGCGAGAGATCCAAGGAATACACAAGCAGCTGCTAATACTGAATAAATCTTTACTGCCTTAGGTCCAAATAAGTATTTTACATTGGCCTGACCGAAGAAATACCAACCAATGATTGTTGAAAATGCGAAGAAGAACATGCAAATTGCAATAAAGATATTTCCGCCTTTTCCATATAATGTAGAGAATGCATACTGGCTAAGTTCTGCTCCTGTCTTTCCACTTGGAATAGACTTCGTTGTCAGGATAACTAATGCTGTCAGGTTCAATACGATAAATGTATCAATAAATACCCCAGCCATAGCCACAAATCCCTGTTCTACCGGATGATTAACTTTTGCCACTGCATGAGCATGCGGCGTAGATCCCATACCAGCTTCATTAGAGAACAATCCTCTTGCTACACCTTTTGTAAGAGCTAACTTAACAGTTGCACCGGCTGCTCCACCGACTACAGACTGTGGTGCAAATGCTCCTACAAAGATAGATGCAAATGCATAAGGAATATTCTTGTAATTGTAAATAATAACGATCAATGCACCTACGATATAAAGTGCTGCCATAAGCGGTACGATTGTTTCTGTAACTTTCGCGATACGCTCAATACCACCTGCAAATACAAAGAGTGCGATTACTGCTACAGCAACTCCCATAATCCACTGTGGAATACCAAATGCTGTATGAAAAGCTGCTGCGATAGAGTTAGACTGAACTGCGTTACCCATAAATCCAAGTGCTAATGTGATTAAGATTGCAAAAAGTGCTGCAAGTACTTTTCCGAATGTTCCTTTGAACGCTGCTCTGATGTAGTATACCGGTCCTCCTGTTACCTGACCATCTGCACCAACTGTCTTGTACTTCTGTGCCATAAGTGCTTCTGCATAAATGGTTGCCATTCCAAGGAATGCTGCGATCCACATCCAGAAAATCGCTCCGGCACCACCGATTGCAAGTGCGGTAGCTGCTCCGGCGATATTACCAGTTCCTACCTGAGCCGCAATAGCTGTTGCCAATGCCTGGAATGATGACATTCCATCTTTTCCAGCTGCGCCTTTTTTACTAAACAGACCACCAAAGGTTCTTCTCATACTTTCGCCAAATCCCCGAACCTGGATAAAACCAAGTCTGATTGAGAACCAAAGTCCTGCTCCAAGAAGTGCAATTACCAAAATGTAATTTGACATGTAATTCTGAATCGTCAATACAATGTTATTTAATGTCTCCATATAGTTTCCCCCTTTTCACTTTAGATAGACATCATTCGTTACATTTTGAAGTTTTGCGAAGTTGTTTGTAACTTGCTAACTTTCTTTACTAAGAATTATAATTTATTAACATAAAATTTGCAACCAATTTTAATATAAACAGTGATTAATTTTGACAATTCGCAAAAATGGGCTAAAAAAGAAGCGAGTTTCCTCGCTTCTTAATACATTTTTTTGTATATTTATACATTAATTTCTGCTGTCATGCCAAGCACATCTTTGTTAGCTTCCAGAACTGGATCCACAACTTTTTTCAGGAAATTTTCCACCTGAAGCGGCGCGCGTCCAACATATTTTGCCGGATCCATCGTCTTCTTTAACTCTTCCTCATTCAGACCAAATGCCGGATCTGCTGCAATCAGGTCAAGCAAGTTGTTATCCAGACCTTTTTCCTTCACATTACGTCCGGCCTCCATAGAAAGCTCACGGATTCTCTCATGGAGTTCCTGTCTGTCTCCGCCTGCTTTTACTGCATCCATCATAATGTTCTCAGTTGCCATGAACGGAAGTTCAGACATTAGCCGTTTCTCAATAACCTTCGGATATACAACCAGTCCATCTACAACATTCAGACAAAGATCCAGGATACCGTCAATTGCAAGGAATCCTTCTGGAACGCTGAGTCTCTTATTTGCAGAATCATCAAGTGTTCTCTCGAACCACTGTGTTGCAGATGTGATCGCAGGATTAAGTGCATCAATCATCACATATCTGGAAAGAGATGCAATACGCTCACTTCTCATCGGATTTCTCTTGTATGCCATAGCAGATGATCCTATCTGTGTCTTCTCAAACGGTTCCTCTACTTCTTTCAAATGCTGGAGCAGGCGAATATCATTGGAAAATTTGTGTGTACTGGCTGCAATTCCCGCCAGTACATTCAGTACTCTTGTATCAACTTTTCTGGAATAAGTCTGTCCTGATACCGGATAACACGCTTCGAACCCAAGCTTCTTTGCGATCATCGGATCAATCTGATCGATTTTTTCCTGATCTCCATCAAAAAGTTCCAAAAAGCTTGCCTGAGTTCCGGTCGTTCCCTTAGATCCAAGAAGCTTTAATGTACTTTTTATATATTCCAGATCCTGAAGATCCATCAGAAATTCCTGCATCCAAAGTGTTGCACGCTTTCCAACCGTTGTCGGCTGTGCCGGCTGAAAATGTGTAAAGGCAAGTGTCGGCTGATTTTTATAATTATCCGCAAATTTTGCAAGTTCTGCAATAACATTTATCAGTTTTTTTCTTACAATTTCAAGTGCCTCAGACATTACAATAATATCTGTATTATCTCCTACATAGCATGAAGTTGCTCCCAGATGAATAATTCCTTTCGCCTTCGGACACTGCTGTCCATATGCATACACATGAGACATTACATCGTGGCGCACAACTTTCTCACGTTCTTTTGCCACCTCATAATTGATATCTTCTGCGTGAGCTTTCAGTTCATCGATCTGCTCCTGCGTAATGGACAGTCCCAGTGCTTTTTCTGTCTCTGCCAGAGCGATCCAGAGCCTTCTCCACGTCTTAAACTTTTTATCCGGTGAAAATACATACTGCATCTCCTTACTTGCGTAGCGCTCTGAAAGCGGGCTTACATATCTATCGTAGCTCATTTTTCTTCCTCCCTGATATACCACATTTAAGTGATTTCTTCACATATTATTTCTACATTATCATTATACAGGATACTTTCTCCTGCTATCAACACATTTAATAAAAAATCACATTTCACAATTAATCAAATGCATGAGAAATGTCCTCTGTCGGAACTTTCATCGGATAATTTCCAGTAAAGCATGCATCACAATACGCCAGTTCTCCGACCATATCTTTCAACTTATCGATTTCCATATACCCCAGTGAGTCAGCACCGATCATCTCGCGGATTTCCTCCGTCGTATGAGAATGTGCAATAAGCTGATCATTGGACGGTACATCCGTTCCAAAATAACAAGGATGTAAAAACGGTGGAGAACTAATTCTTACATGAACTTCTGTTGCTCCTGCCTTTTTCAGCATTTTTATAATATTCGCACAGGTTGTACCACGTACGATAGAATCATCGACCATGACAATTCTCTTTCCTTTTACTACTTCCTCGATAACATTTAGTTTAATCTTAACACTGCTCTCCCTCTGGCTCTGCTTTGGTTTGATAAATGTTCTTCCCACATAACTATTCTTATGAAAAGCCATACCATAAGGTATTCCCGACTCTTCTGAATATCCTTTTGCAGCTACCAGACCGGAATCCGGCACACCAACTACAAGATCTGCCTCCACCGGATAAGACTGTGCCAATGCTTTTCCTGCCGTAATTCTAGAATGGTAAACATTAACTTTATCAATTGTACTGTCCGTTCTAGCGAAATAAATATACTCAAAAATACATCTCGCCTGCTTCTTAGGAGAGATTGCCATAGATTTATCTGATGTAATGCCATTCTTTGTAAAGCTTACAATCTCACCCGGTTCTACATCTCTTACAAATTCGCCGCCTACTGCTGCGATTGCACAGCTCTCTGATGCAAGAAAATATGTATTGTCTCTTTTTCCGATACAAAGCGGACGTAGTCCGAACGGATCCCTCGCTCCAATCATTTTTCTTGGAGAAATCACAACCAGTGCGTAAGCACCTTCTATCTTTTGCATGGCATTACGGACAGCTTCCTCTGCTTTTTCCGTCTTCAGTCGTTCTCTTGCAATATGATACGCGATTACTTCTGAGTCAATGGTCGTCTGGAAAATCGCTCCTGTATATTCCAGTTCATGACGAAGCTCCACAGCATTTGTCAGATTACCATTATGGGCAATTGCCAGAGTACCTTTCACATAGTTCAGAACAAGTGGCATAGCATTTTCTACCTTCGTTGCCCCTGCAGTTGAATAACGGACATGTCCGACACCAAGATTACCTTTCAACCCTTCTAAGGCTTCCTCATCAAACACTTCGTTTACAAGACCAAGCCCCTTCTTCGAATGAACTTTGCGCTCTCCGTAAGTGTCTGTCACTGCAATTCCACAGCTTTCCTGTCCTCTGTGCTGCAAAGCAAATAAACCATAATATACAGATGGTGCTACATCTCCTCCATCCATATCATATGCTCCGAATACACCACATTCTTCACCCATACCTGTTGTTATCTTCTCATAGTTGCTCATGAATGTAACTCCTTCTTCCTATCAGTCATCAGATGTTTTTAAGTATAATACAAGGCAGATGGAAATGCAATTGCCCCACCTGCCCTTAAGTCTTACTCAGTCATTATTTTTATTTTGGTTTATTTATTAGCATTATTAATATTAAGACCCGATTTATTAGTTTTCGCTAAATTTTCCAAGGAATTCTTTCATTCTTTCGTTAGAAGAACCAAATACTTCCTCCGGCGTTCCTTCCACAGCAATATAACCGTTATCCATGAAAATTACATGATCTGAAACATTTTTTGCAAAATTCATTTCATGTGTAACGATCACCATTGTCATGTGCTCTGCAGCCAAATCTTTGATGACTTTCAGAATCTCGCCGGTAAGCTCCGGATCCAATGCTGAGGTCGGTTCATCAAAAAACAGAATATCCGGATTCATAGCAAGTGCACGGGCGATCGATACTCTCTGCTGCTGCCCACCCGAAAGCTGATACGGATAAGCGTTTTCCTTATCAGAAAGTCCCATCTTCGCAAGCAGCTCTCTCGCCTCTTTGTACACTTCCTCTTTCTTTCTCTTTTGCACACGAAGCGGTGCATCTGTGATATTCTTCATAACCGAATAATGTGGAAACAAATTGAAATTCTGAAACACAAGTCCAAATGTTCCATCATAATTGATTTCTCCATCATCCGGTGTCTCAAGTCCTGTTGCGCAACGAAGAAGTGTAGATTTTCCGGAACCGGATGGCCCGATAATTCCAAGTACTTCTCCTTTATCTACTTTTAGAGAAATGTCTTTTAATACTTCCACTCCTCCAAAATTTTTCTTCACATTTTTTATTTCCAGAAGACTCATGACTTTTCCTCCTACCGATAATAATTCATTTTCTTCTCAATCCGTTCCATAATAAACGCAACCACAAGATTCAGTATGTAATAGAACAGAGCCGCAAATGCATATGGGAGCATAGATACCTGGCCGGAAGCAAGTGCTTTTGCCATCGTAAACATCTCTGTCACACCGATTGTAAATGCAAGAGATGTATCCTTTACAAGTGTAATGGTCTCATTTGTAATTGCCGGAAGGATTCGTTTGATGACCTGCGGAAGAATAATTCTTATGAACGTCTGAGCCTTTGTGTATCCAAGTATCTTGGCAGCTTCATACTGTCCTTGCGGCATAGACTCAATTCCCCCGCGATAAATTTCTGCAAAATATGCTGCATAGTTCAGTACAAATCCAATTGCCACAGCCATATTTTTCCAGGACTGGGAAATCTGTACACCCAAAATATAAAACGGTCCAAAATAGATCACCATAAGCTGAAGCATCAGCGGAGTTCCTCTCATCACTGATATATAAAGTTTAAAAATTGTACTGATAATCTTATTCTTTGACATTCTGCCAAAAGAGATCAAAAGTCCTAACGGCAGAGAAAATATCAATGTCACTGCAAATATCCACAGTGACGTAACCATTCCTTCTCGTAATTTTTGTAACATGACTGATGTTGCCATACCAAAATTCCTCCTCGCGAATCATTGTCATCGCTTTTCAAGAAAAACGGGCCACCCGTTTTCAGGACGACCCGGTCTTTCCAGTTAGTCTGTTTATTTATTTTCCAATTGTTGTGATATCTTCACCAAACCATTTTGTAGAAATCTTTGCAAGTGTTCCGTCTGCCGCCATCTCTTCCAGCGTCTTCTGAACCTGATCTTTTACAGCATCATTTCCTTTTGCAAATCCAACTCCGTACTGCTCAGAAGCAATTTCATAATCGAGAATCTTAAATTCTGCAGAACGTGATTCAATCTGATACTTTGCTACTACAATATCCATTGCGACAGCATCAACAGCTCCTGATTCCAGATTCATAAATCCTGTATTGTAATCCGGAATGATCTCTGTTGAAAATGTAGAGCTAAGTTCTGTATTATCTTTTAATGCTGCCTCTGCGGAAGAATCTGTCTGTACATCAACAGTCTTTCCTGCAAGATCCTTTTCGGAATTGATTCCAGAATCTGCTCTTACGACAAATACCTGCTGATTATCAAGATAAGGCTCTGACCATGTATATTCATCTTCTCTTCCATTCATGGTAAATCCGTTCCAGATACAGTCAATCTCTCCGGATTTCAAAAGTGCATCTTTAGAATCCCAGGCAATCGGTTCCGGATGGAATTCCCAGCCATTGCGGTCACATACTTCCTTGGCCAGTTCTAAATCAAATCCTGTATACTCACCGTCGTCTCCTACAAAACCCATCGGTGGAAAATCCTGATCGAATCCTACCGTAAATGTATCTCCTTCTTTTTTTTCTTCAAATGTAGTTGCAGAATCTTTTGAATCTGCCGATTTACTACTGTCCTTTCCACCACAGCCGGCAAGAACCGTAACAACTGCCAGTGAAAGTGCAACTAAAAGTGCAGCTCTCTTTTTCATCTTTTTATTATCCTCCTGAACTCAAAGCTTTTTCGCAAATCCCGATTCGAATTTAACCTCGAGAAATACCTTTTTCTTTCGAATCTCCTATTGCTTTGCGATGCGGTATAATCTTTTATCAATTTACCAATTGATTACTTTACCACGCTAAATCGCTTTGTTATAGTAACATATTCAGGACTTCTTGTCAATCCTGCGGTTCTCGCTTTTCCACGTAATCAGCTTCTCATCAGAAAAATCCAGATCATTTTCCTTCTTTGCTTCCTCCATCTCTGCTTTAATCTTTGCAGACATTGAAAGAAACATCGAATTCCCGGATAACATTTTTACATAATCTTTTTCCGGAAGTCCCCGATAGCAGCAATAAATATATGCTTTCAGCATATCTTCTTTCTCACAGATGCTATAAGCCTCCTTAAACATCAGCGCTGCTTCTTTATAAAGAAACAGGTATCCATAAGCGCTACCGAGACAGCCGTATATTTTTCCATAGAATTTTTTATTCACGGACTCATCCCAGTCCTGACTTAAAATGGATTGATATACCAAAATTGCAGACTCATATTCTCCTGATTTCATTAAACTGTCCGCCTTATACTTCGCACGTTCTACGTCTCTTTGGTTTTTCAGCTGTTCCAAAAGATTCTGAATCTTCACGATCTCTGATGGTGCATAAATCACAGATCCTTTCAATATTGTAAGTACGAACTCTTCTAATGTCGCATTCTGATCCAGATCACGACGCAGATCCTCTGCCATTTTTGCAAGACCAAGTTCGTCTTCCAACCAGTCACACAGTCTCCGGTTCATAATTGTATAATCAATTAAATACAAATTATTACACAGATAATAACATAATTCTTCAATTGTATAAATTCGCATATGCACCCGGGAAATCTCGTACGGGCGCTTTGCACGTTTACTATGACATAGAATTAAACTGCCCATTGATTCCTCCTAACTGAATTGTCTTCTCCACCCGGAAATCTGTCGGGGTGAAGAATTCACCAAATCCCACATCGCGAAATGTCAATTTACAGGTACGTTCATCTAAAAACATAGCCTCTACTTGAAGTCTTAAAGAATAATCTGTTCTCTTCGGAAGACCTTCCAGTGATACTTTCTCCACCTGCACTTCTTCGTCTACCAGACTTTCCACTAAAATTTCAATATCAGAAGCGTCCTCCAGGAGCACTTCCCACTGTCCATCTGCTTCATACCAATGCGTTCCCCATGTCACAAGCGGATACCACCCCTCCTGACCATCCACACGCATACGCAGACAAATCCTCTCTGTCAGTTTTGTCTCATCTAAATAAATCGGTCCGTCATCATTTGGCTCGCATTTCCGGATAGATTTATAGCAGGCTCCCTTGCTGTAAAGATTATTTCCCATAAAGGCACGTCTGCCGTTACAAAGCACCCGGAGAGAATTCGGGTACCAGTTCTTCTCAAATCCTTCTCCTGTTAAATATACCGAAGAAATAACCTTTTTTTCGAACACATTTTCAATCATAGACTTGAAACTTTCGTCCGGGCTCTTTTCCTTATTCATAATCGGATAAAGCGCTTCCAGTTCCTTTCTCTGGGCATTTGCCACTTCATCGACTGTCACAAATGAATTCATGCCGTGGCTTGCATCCACTCGGAGCCTTCGAAGCATATATGCCTTGATTCGATCTTCATCACAATAGAACAGTGCAGATTCATACTGCCATAGTTCTTTTGGCTGAAAAATCATATACTGGCAAAAGCTTTCTTTATAATCCTGAACATTGATGATTTCCTTGTCTACGCCAATATGTTGGCCGATCCCTTTGAGCATCTTCGCCATATCCACGTCCGTCTCCGGAGTTGTAAATGTCAGATACTGAATATTTTCAAAATCCTGAAGTGTCAGACTGATGTATTTTGCAAGGAGCCACACTGCATCATAAGTCTTGCCGGCAAGGCTTACTTTCTCGCGGCGCTTTGCCTTTCCATAAAGGTCCGTCTCCGTGCAGTCTTCTCCTACGACCGCCAGTCTTTTTGCCTCTTTTCCAAATACCCAGCGGTCTTTAAAATATCCCAATACAAGAGGAATCAGGTAATTATTGGACGAAGCCATCATTGTATCCGGCTCTTCCATAGAGTCGTCATAATAGCTGATCTGGCAGCCCTTCTCATTGATGTCATAGCCAATCACACAACCTCTTTTCATTACCATTCCTCCTTTCTCTTTTTGTTGTATTTATTCATAAAGTTTGAACATTTTTTTTGCAAGTATATCCTCTTCTTCATACTCCATCATAGCCTTGTTACGGTTTGCCGGTGTCATCTGGACCATGGCGTTGATTCTTCCGAAACGCCCAGCTGAAATTGCATGATCATTTCTGATAATCTGCTTTTCTGTATTTGTGTTCTCTTTTCCATCAGACTCCTGGATATAATAATCCAGTTCCTCATCTGCATAGAGTACAAACTGTTTCACATACAGATTCTCAAATACCGGAACAAGCATCTCTGAATGATAACCAAGTGTTTTCTTACCGGAACCCTTGATTTTATAGAACAATTTTACTTTACTTCCTTCTTTTGCCTGATAAGAAACTATAGTCTTGTCATAAAGCTGCACTTCACGAAGCCACTCTTCCTTGTATTTCATGTACGCTGGAAAAATAATCTGTTTTTCACACATTTCCCGTAAGAGCTGATGCAGGACGGCTTCTATGTCTGCCGGGTAATCACTGCCCGCATAATAACATAAAAGTGCCACTTTGCAGACATCCGGAAGTTCTTCTTTCTGGTCACATTCTCTGGCAATAATACGAAATACGCATGTTTCAAGTTCTCTTCCATAGAGAATATACTCTCTGGAAACAAATGCAAGATATGCCTGTTTCAGCCGGAAATATGCTGTGTCAGACAGATAATAATCTTCGAAAATTTTCTCTTCATCAAAAATATTTTCCGAGAACAGCATCTGCGTAATAATACGCTCTGCTACTTTATAGGACGGAATTTCATATTCCCGCATAACTTTCCAAAGACGTTTCATATCTCTTGTTGAACCACAGAAATATTCACCCAGATATGTCAGCGTCGCCTTATCATATTGCTGTTTCTTGAACATTTCAAATGTCAGATAAAGGAGAAATGCATCTTCTCCCGAATCTTCCTCGCGGATTTTTTCGCTGCAAAGGCGAAAGACCTTTCTCTCATCTGCACCGGTCAGTCCACTTTCCCGTAACGTGTCAAAAGTCACCTCCACGACCTCGCCAGTCTTCTTCCACATACCGGCCTCGTCCTCATATTTCTTACACATTTCCATGAATCTCGGTTCGTAAAATAACCGTTTTGTCTCGTAAGCAATAGAATCTGTGTAATATCTACCATCCATGGACTCCCACACAATTCGGGATTCTTTATCGTAGAGCTGAATGATTGCACCGGTCTCTTCGTCATACGGGATACGTTGCCTGACGGCACCATCTTTTTCAACGACAAGAACGCAGCGCATATGTGGCACTTTCGTGGAAACCTCATAAGAGTAGCAAATATCTCTCATAGCTTTCATTCGTTTCTCGTCCATTTCCTCTGGCAGGCAGAAACGTTTATAAAGAATCTTCAATGCCTCTGTAATATGGCGTTTCATGAGCTGCTCCCATGTAAATGTCACAATCTGCTCACGGTAATTTAAGAACATTGCCTGATCATCACTGTAAGTCAGAAGATTTGCATATAAGAATGCTTCTTTCCGGTAATCCAGTGTATTACCATGCATAAAATACAAATAAATTTTCCGTGGAAGCGGTCCGCGCATACGTGTCTCGTCCATGGCAATCATATAATACTCATAAAGTCTGGCAATCCGAAAATCTTCCTCCACTGCTTTCTGATACCATAGAAAATATTCCGATGATGTCTTATTTCCTTTGATCAGAAGAGTGCAGATTGTATTCAGAATCATCGGCTCTTCGTACATATTATAGAGGCGCTTTAAAATCCGATAAACCCGCTCATTAAATGTCTTCTGCTGGCTGGCAAAATTCGCTACATAAAGGGCCAGTTCCTTCGTCATAAGACGGTATTTTGATGCAAATGTCAGTACCAGAAGTTCAAATTCTCCAAGTTTTCGAAGAAGAATCGGCTTCTCCTGGTAGCACAGATATGCCTCCAGATAAAATAACACGTCCTCTGTCCCATACTCATACTGCTGTTCCAGAACTTCCAGCTTCTTATATGGATTCTTGTACTTTGGATCCATCTGGATGATCATATAGAGCAGAAGCCATGAATCCTGATGCCGGATATACGTCTTCTCCAATTCATCCAGCACACGGTCTGTATGCGCTTTATTATCCCGGATCTGAGCTGTCAGAAAGAGATAATAACAATTCGTGATCGGGTCTTTACCAATGGCAAAACGATTATAATTGTAATTTTCAAGAATCCATTTTGCTTCTTCGATACGGTCACCAAGCATGTAAATATGTGCCTGCACAAGTTGATATAATTCGCTCTGCGTCTCAATTCTTCGAACCGCAATCATTTTTTCCACTGCGCTGTCCACCCATGTCTTCAAGTCAATCCGTCCGGCCACAAATCCGATATATTCTTTCAATATCTGAGCAATCAAAAGCTCCGGCACATGGTGATTCTCATCATATTCCTGATTCTGCAGCACTTCTACTTCATAGCTTAACGTCTCATATGGAGTCTGGAAACGGATTACGCCGTAATTACGTCCTACATGAAGGAATTCCGGGCGTACAAAGTATTCAACTTCATAGTTGTTACCTACAAAATCTTCTGTAGAAATCTCCTGTCTGGACACCTTTAAGAAACGCCCTTCCGTCTCAATGTGGATTGGCACATAACCCCATGTATTTTTCATCAGAGTCACAACACCTTTTGTAGACTCCAAAATATCCTCAAAGAGCATTCCTTCTCCAGGAAGTGTCAGGAAAATACATTCCTTCTGCTTAATTCCTACAAGAAATTCTTCCATTGCCTGCTCTTCCAGTGACCATTTGCGCATATTATCATAGAGATAAAAGATACGTTCATTCTCATATTTTAAAATGGCATAAAAATCTCTGGAGCGGAATAGTCTTGCCGCCTCAGAATAATCTTTTACTGCCAGCTTTCTGAAATCATCTGTACTCTGTACCTTGCCATAGGTGGTCATCACGTAAGGTTTCTCTATGATTGCCGTAAATGACAGTTCATATTCTCCACCGGTACATACAACTGTGAATTTACCTTCTTCTACGTGTCCTGGTTTTAAACCACGCCCATCATATGTGAATTCCACTCTTGCCGGATTTCCTTCAAATCCGGAATCCTTGAGTTTAACACGAAAAGAAGACGGGTAAACTAAGCCCCGTATCACATGTTCATTCTCACTTTTAATTATGAAACTCCCCCGGTATACTTCCCCTTCACCGATTATCAGAACCAGATTCGTTTCTTCAAATATAACTTCTGGACGACCGGTCCGGAAGTTCCCTTTCGAAAATTTCTGGATTTTGTTTTTCAAGTCCTACACCTGCTTCTTTCGTTGCATTTTTCTGAAAACATACTATAATGAATTATAGCATTGTTTTGTCCTGAATGGCAATACCATGAAAGGAGTATTTAGAGTATTTATGGATAAAAAGAATCAAAGACCTGAATTTCACGGCAGTGATCTGGAAAAAATCGCTGCATATTACCACATTCCGGCATCCGAAATTCCCGGCATCATTAAATTCGGTGCCAACGTGAACCCTCTTGGACTGTCCGAATCTGTAAAAAATGATCTGGCAGGGCATCTAGATATTATTTCCTCCTACCCGGATCGGAACTACACTTCACTTAAGAAAACTATCGGAGAATACTGTCACATTTCCCCTGAACATATTGTTGTAGGAAATGGATCAACAGAGTTAATTTCTCTGCTCATTAGTCAGCGGCAGGCAAAAAAAGCTCTTGTTGTAGGACCAACTTATTCCGAGTATGAACGCGAGCTTGCCCTCACTGGAGGCACAATCACCGAATATAACTTGAAAGAAGATTTAAATTTCCAGTTAGATTTGGAAGACTTCTTCGCGTCTATGGCAGAGGATGTTGACCTGCTGATTCTGTGCAATCCGAACAACCCGACATCCTCCGCAATTAAGAATCGTGATATGAAACATATTTTAACCTTCTGTAACGAACATAATATCTTCGTCATGATTGACGAAACTTATGTTGAATTTGCTCCAGACATAGCGGAAATTACTGCCATTTCACTGACTGATGAATTCGATAATGTAATGGTGATCCGCGGTGTATCCAAATTCTACGCAGCACCGGGACTGCGCTTCGGCTACGGTATTACAAGCAATCATGAATTTTTAGAAGCACTGCTTATTCACCAGAACCCGTGGAGCTTAAACAGCGTCGCAGCCTATGCCGGTGAACGCATGTTCAAAGACAACACCTACCAACAAACAACAAGACAGCTTATCTGCTCTGAACGCGACCGCATGTACATGGCTATACAAAACATGCCGGCTTTCAAAGCATATAAGCCTTATGCCAACTTCATACTTGTACGCATCTTAAAAGAAAGTTTAACTTCATTTGATATTTTCGAGGCAGCCATAAAAGAAAGAATGATGATCCGTGACTGCTCATCATTCAAAAGTTTAGATGGCGAATATATCCGGTTCTGCATAATGAATCCAGAAGATAATACACATCTATTAAAATTGTTGGAACAATTCTAATACAATTCAATTGGGGACGGGGTTTTTTTGAAAACCCCCCGTCCCCAATTGAACTTTAACCTGTCCCTTTTTGAATTGTTTCTTTTTCTAAACTATTTTACTATTCTATAATATTCTCGTTCTGTCAACATAAATACAATACAATAAATCACTGCAAAGACTATAATTGTTGCTATTGTGCATTCAATAAATAATGTGATGTTTGTCATGTAACACATTGCCAGTAGTTTTGTAATGACTTTGAAGGCTGCTGCCACATGAATGATTGCCATAACAAGTGGCAGGAAGAAGATCATTAGCACCTGGCTTCGAATGGATTTTTTTACTTCTTGTTTATCCATGCCAACTTGCTGCATAATCTTGTAACGGCCTTTGTCGTCGTAACCTTCGGAAATCTGTTTATAGTAAATAATGAGTACTGTTACCATGAGGAACATGAAGCCGAGATACATGCCCATGAAGAAGAGGCTGCCATACAATTCGTAAAAGGAGTCTTTGTTAATTTGTCTTCCGCTACAGGAGCAGAAAGTTTCTGGAACTTGCTCACTCAGTGCTGTTCTGATTTGTTGTTCTACGTTCTTTTTTAATTCGCTGGAACCTTTCATATCGAAAGTCTCATAATAAGTCATTGTCATCAGGCTTGCTTTTGTTTCATCATTCTGTGTACTTTTTTCATAAGTCTGTTTTAAAATATTCAGAATCTGTTCTTCGTCTTTCATAATCATGTAAGTAATTGGAATATCTTTATCGTTATTTTTCTCATCTAATTTTGATTTGTCCAATTCTTTTTTTACATGAAATTTTGTATCATCTAAATAAATTTCATTCTGTCCGTAACTTTTTGTCTGAGTAGAGAAAAGAAGTACTTCTCCATCATTTAATATCTCATTTTTTTCTTCCAGACGGTTATAGTCTGCAAGTGGAATCAGCACAATTGAACTTGACGTTTTGTCTGAATAATATTTATCAGGATCCAGAATCATCTTATTTCCATCCAGATAACCGGTCAGTGCTCCCGAATGATAAATACGTTCATTTTCAGCCTTCGTATTATTTTTTCTTATAATTTCCTCAATGATCGTATGCACTTTTTCTTCTGTCTGTGCATTTGTTCTGTAAATGGTCACCTCGCACTCTCGTGGATATCTGGCGCTGATAATGTCATTCATACCCACATAAAGGCAAACGGTAGTGGACACCATAATCAGTACCATCGTACTTAAGATGCAAATGTTTGCGAGCCCCACTGCGTTTTGTTTCATGCGGTAAACCATGCCGGATACTGCCGTAAAATGTTTTGCCTGGTAATAATATTTTTTGTTTTTCTTTAACATTTTCAGGACTGCGATACTTCCTGCAATAAACAGACCATAAGTTCCGAGCACGACGCAGACAACTGCGAAGAAAAATTTTGTCATCGCATCCAGTGGATTTCCGGTCGTTTGTGCAATGTAATATCCGGTTCCAAGCAAAATCGCTCCCACAATCGCCAGAAGCCACTTTGTCTTTGGCTCACGCTCTCCTTGATTGCTCCCATGCAGAAGCTCTACCGGACTGACGATGCGGATCTGAAGCAAATTATAAAGAAGAATCAATACGAAAATTGCCATAAAAAATGCAAATGTCTTCTCCAGCACTGGAATCTCTACCGTAAATTTCACACTGATATCATAATGTAAAAGTTTTCCAAGTACAAGATACATCAGCTTTCCAAATACAATACCTAAGAGTATACCACCGAAAATACTGATAAATGCAGTAATCACCGCCTCAATCGCAAGCATTTTTGCAATATGTCCTTTTCCCATACCAAGAATATTGTAAATCCCGATTTCCCGCTTTCTTCGCTTAATCAGGAAACTGTTCGTATAGAATAGAAAAATTACAGAAAAGATCATCAGCAGTCTATTCATATAGTCCATAATCATTTTCACATCTTTACTTAGCCCGTTATTTCCCTGTGCCATACCACCAACAATGTAGTACATCATAACAGAAAGTACTGCCATTAAAATGTATGGAACATACGTCTTACGATTGTTTTTCAGATTGGTGATTGCAAGTTTTCCATAGATTTTGCTACTCAACGCGCTCACCTCCTGCTTCGAGAACAGTCAGTGTGTCAGAAATTTTCTGATACATCTGTTCATCAGTCAGATTGCCACGGTACAACTGATGGAATACCTCACCATCTTTAATGAACATCACGCGATTTGCACTACTGGCAGCTTTCACACTGTGAGTGACCATGAGAATTGTCTGTCCATCATGGTTCACAGAAGAAAACAAGCGAAGAAGTTCCTGCGCTGCCTTGGAATCCAGTGCTCCGGTCGGCTCATCTGCCAGAACAATCTGCGGCTTGATAATCAGCGCTCTTGCCACTGCCACACGTTGCTTCTGTCCACCAGACACTTCGTACGGGTATTTTTCCAGAATTTTTTCAATACCAAGATGCCTCGCGATCGGCGCAAGGCGCTGTTCCATTTCTTCATATCTTCTTCCGGACAGAACCAGTGGCAGAAAAATGTTATCTTTCAGTGTAAATGTATCTAACAAATGAAAATCCTGGAATACAAATCCAAGATTCTGACGACGAAATGCAGACATTTCCTTTTCCTTAATCGTACTTAAATCTCTTCCCTTTAAAATGACCTTGCCACTTGTCGGGCAGTCAAGCTGTGCCAGAATATTTAACAGGGTACTTTTACCAGAACCAGACTCTCCCATGATTGCCACATATTCTCCCGGCTCTACTGAAAAATTCACATCACGAAGTGCCTCTACTTTATTGCCCCCAAAACGAGTCGTATATATCTTCTTCACATTTTTCACTTCCAGTAATGACATAAGTTTTTCTTCCTTTCTACTTTTTTAAGATCTCTTCTTTACGGTATCTATTATAAAAAAAGAGGAAATATCCTGCCATCGAAGCATGTGACATTTCCCCTGTTTAATCTTACATTCCTGTAAGGTTTTCTCTTTTTGTCTGATCGTTATTCCGGATTCCATTCTTTCCTTGTCAATTCCAGATATACACGGGTTCCTTTTCCCACCTCTGAATCAATCCATATCTTATGTCCCATCTTATCCATGATCTTTTTGCAAAGATACAGTCCAATCCCGGTAGACTTCTTATCTGCTCTTCCATTATATCCGGTAAACCCTTTTTCAAATACTCTAGGAAGATCTTCTGCCTGAATACCGATTCCATTATCCTCGATCACCAGACACTCCCGTCCTCTTTTTTCTTCCAGACAGATTCTGATCTCGCCGCCATTCTTTGTGTATTTCAAAGCATTAGACAGAATCTGTTCTGTCACAAACTCCAGCCATTTTTCATCTGTAAGAACTATTCGTTCCACTGGCCGGTAATCCAGACGGATCTTCTGAAGAATAAACATCTGAGAATATTTCCGGACAGATTGTTTCAGAATCTTATCTAAAGATACCTTCTCAAACTGCAGATCCCCGGACATATCTTCCATGCGGAGATACGTCAGCACCATCTCCACATACTGCTCCATTTTAAAAAGTTCCATCTTCATCTCTTTTAATTCCGGCAGTACCGGGTTTTCATCTTCCACCGATTGCAGCAATATGTGCATCGCAGCGATAGGTATCTTGATCTGATGCACCCACATACCATAATAATCACTTAAGTCCTGGCCTTTGATTCTTGCCTCTGATTTCAACTCCAGAATCTTTTCGTCAAAGATTCCCAGTAATTCCTGATAATCCAGTTCCAGAAGATTCCTGCACTCTGGAAGTTCTTTTGTGCACTCCTGCGTGCTCTTCTTAAACCGTTCCAGCAGAAGATGCTTCTTCCGGAAGCGATGATATTCCGTTATTACATAAAGGAGCAGCCACAATATCACCAGCAGCAGTGCATATTTCAACGCATCCATCCTGATATTATAAAGAAATGCTACAACAATAAATATTCCGACCGTTCCGGCATAAAGGCTGAGCTCTCTTGTTTTATCTTTTAAAAATGCTATTAAAAGTTTCATGCCTCCACCATATATCCTATTCCCTTTTTTGTGATAATTTTTCCGCCAAGGCCAATCTGTTCCATTTTTTTACGGAGTCTTGCCACATTGACCGTCAATGTATTGTCATCAATAAATTCATTGCTGTCCCAGAGTCTTGTCATAATACTTTCACGGCTTACGATCTTCCCCGTATTTTCCAGAAGCATCTGCAAGATCTTAAATTCGTTCTTCGTCAGTTCCTGTTTCTGATCCTGATACAAAACTGTCGCATCTGCCAGATTCAGGATCGCACCATTCCACTCCATGATATCTGCCGTTCCACGGAATTCATAGGTTCTTCTTAACACGGCCTGCACCTTTGCCGTCACCACATTCAGGTCAAACGGTTTCTCGATGAATTCATCGCCACCCATATTCATTGCCATCACAATATTCATATTATCATTCGCCGATGACAGGAAAATGATCGGCACTTTCGAGATCTTCCGGATCTCCTGACACCAGTGAAATCCATTAAAAAATGGAAGTACAATGTCCAATAACACAAGCTGCGGCTCAAAGTCCACAAATTTTCCCATCACGTCTTTAAAATCTGTCATACATTCTGCCTGATAATTCCATTTTCCCAAATGGTTTTTCAGACCGCCTGCTATTGTTTCATCATCTTCCACGATTAAAATCTTATACAATCTTTCTTCTCCCCATATATTCAGCTTTTGTCCCTGTATGTAACACCTCTCAGATGTGTACCTGACATCTACATGACCTGCCACCTACAGAACTTGCCACCTACAGAACTTGCCACTGGCAACTTCTTACGGATGCTTTGGCAACTGGCAGCTCCTTACGAATGCATGGCAATAGCAAAAGGACAAAAGTTAAAAACTTTTGCCCTCTTATCGTAATACATTCGTAATGCAATTGTCAATTCCGGCTTTCTTAAGATTTCTTTCGAATTTCTGAAGAACTCCGACTCCACCCTGTATGCATTTCTTTCTATATTGTTTCTGCAAATATTAGTGGAAATAATGCGCTCCGATCTTCATTCCGGCCCCGCCCTGGTCAAAATACAGGCAGCTTCCGATCGGATTCGAGCCATTCAGCGCATCTACAGCGGCTTGCAGAGCCGTCTGTGAATATCCCTTTGAACTTCTGACTCTGTTCAGCCATCCGGTCGCAGCCGGTCCAAACTGTCCGGACTGATAGATGACTTCTTCGATAGAATTCGGATAGCATCCACTCTTGACACGGTTCATGATCACCGCACCGACAGCAACCTGTCCTTCATACGGCTGATTTCCCGCTTCACAGTAGATGATGGATGCCATCAGTTCCTGATTCGCTCTTACGTATGCTTCTCTTGCTTCGCGTTCTGCTTTTTCTTGTGCTTCCTGCTCTGCCTTTTCTTTTGCGAGGCGTTCTTCCTCTTCTTTTTTTGCTATATTATCTGCGATTACCTGCTGACTTACATCTGTCATCTCCTGTGCAGATGCTACGATATTCTGTGATATCGCCTGTACAGCAGTGTGTGTATTCGTATTTTCCCCTTTTGTTTCTGTGATTGTTGTTACTTCCGGCTGATCAGAGGCTGCCTGACTGGTAAAACCAGTTGCCATTACTGCGCATGCTGAATACAGCACGAACATCGATTTCAGTCTCTTCGCTTTTAACATAATATAAATACCCTCCTGATTTTGTTGCAATGATTTACATTTCTTTTAATAAAGTATATTCACTTTTTGCAACTTTATTACAAATATTACAGATTTGTTACAAGCAACGATTGGTATCATATCATGTACGCTGTATTTTGTCAACTTTTTTATTTACTTTTTTCAAACACACAGATTACACTGCTCTTTTTTCTGCTTTTATTACTTATTTTTCTCTGTTATTTCACCGCTTTTTAAGCCTCTTTTTTACAATAGCTCACCACTGTTACGACCAGACATACCGGAATCCAGATTCCTGCTGCAATTGCAATAATATATGGCGTCCAGTAATATCCGCTGCCGATCTGTACAAAGTTTCTGGCAAGCAATTCTCCCTCCAGGCTGTTCATAAAGGCAAGTCCACTGGTCGGGAAGATACATCTTAAAATATCCAAAATATTCCGGCTGTTTGATATTGTAAATATCACCATCGGGACAAATGCACCCGCAAATGCACAGATCAGTGCCGACTGTACCGTCTTGCATTTTGCCGAAAAGAACAGTGTACTCGATCCAACTGCCACAAGTGAAAGCAGCGCTCCCGCAACCATGACCTTATACATTTTTCCTACTGTAAATGCAGGAATATAGTACAGATATCCAAGCATCTGCAACGGATTTTTAAATACTTCTGCGCCATATAGTAGACGCATTATGATGGAAAAGACTGCCGTTCCTGCCGCAAATACTGCAAAAATCAATGTGAATACCACTGCGATTTTTGTAACCGCAAGGCGGAATTTTCCATGTTTCGTACAGCGCAGGATCTGGTCTGATCCGGTCTGATACTCGGTTGCAAATACCGGTGTTATGATCACCATAAAGAAAATCATGACCAGGAACAGATAGATTTCATAATAATCCAGCTGATCCGTCGTAATCTCCGGATAATAACTAAATGGGGTCCGTATCTGTGCTGTCATCTGATCGATCTTCTTTTGAATTCCGGGATTTTGGTTCAGATTACAAACATTTTTCCTGTAAGCTACATATACATTCTTTGCATCCTCTTCACTGATATCCGAATATTTCATGGTATAAAGATTCTTTCCGTCCGGAACGACTGTCTGTTCCAGCACTGCTATGATATCTAAATGCGGATATACTTTTTGCACATATACTTCCAGAGGAATATCCTGCCGGCTCAGTGAGCCATATTCTTTTAATACTTCTTTTATATCAGTGATTGTCTCGCGGATCTTTGCTTCCGTCATTTCACCTTGCAGTGCTTTTTTATCCGCCCTTTTCACCTTTATTGCTTCTCTTCCGCTTACTGCCTCGATATTCCCGGACTTATCTGTCTTATATGCCTGAATATATGTTACCGGTACATATGCCATTACTGCCGAAAGTACAAGTGCCGCGATCAATAGGAAACTGACACTTCTTGTCTTCAACAGACGTTTTAATTCTAATACATATAGTCTCATCGTACTTCCTCCCTTCCCTGTTCCGGAAACATCCACAGATACAGATCTTCCATTCTTGCATCTGCCGGTTCCGATCCCGGAATAACCGGCCGCTCTGCCAGATAACGCAGCACCGTTTTTCCATCTTCGCGGTTGTAAATGTTCACCACTGGGATTTTTGTCTCGTATGTCATCACTTCTGCCATATCAAGGACTACATTCCATACTTTTCCC
>ENA-OROP01001360-OROP01001360.1-human-gut-metagenome-genome-assembly--contig:-NODE-1360-length-22423-cov-5.949258_pt1 | contig 22423 bp, 36 predicted proteins | sample MGYA00242132_ERZ509056 | MGnify/ENA primary metagenome ERZ509056 (study PRJEB26280, sample SAMEA2338768) | human gut metagenome | biome: human gut; feature: human-associated habitat; material: faeces...
CAGATACAAAACTAATTTTATTTTTTCGAGTGTCTACTTGACGGGTAGCAGTTCAAAGCCTGTAGGGGTTTTGAAAAAGCATGTATTAACGTTTCGAGAACTGATATTTAAGTAAATAAGCAACTTAACAGGCACACTGTAACCTACTTGTATACTACGCTTTCAGCTAACCAAAACATATATTTTATATAAAAGTAGTTATGTTCTATCAATAACTACATCTTCTACACAATAATCTTAATGTATATTTCTGTATAAATCAATTAGCTTTTTTATAATTTCAAAATACTTTGTTTAAGCTTATTTAAAACTAAATCAACCGAATGATTCAACACAGCAATATAAATACGGTTGCGAATTTTAACCCATAAAGAAGATGTAGTTTTAATTTCATCATTCAACGGCTTAACTAATAAATCAATTTCAGAAGATACCATTAAACGTAGTTTTGTATCATCAAATTCTTTTACAGCTTTTACCGCTTCATTCTTCACTTCATCAGCTAAGCCCGCTACAATATCTTTTAAAATTTTATTATCCATATCATTTAACCTCTTTTTCAAATAAATTTAAAGCTTTTTTCTTTTCACTATCAAAGCGACTATTCAAGCTATCACGCAATGCGCTATTATTCCATTCTTCAGTTTTACACACTTCATAGATACCATTGATTAGATCCCAATCAAAACGGATAGCATCAACATAAGATAAGTTCGGGTACTGTTCCGGAAAGTAATTTAATGCCTGTGTAAACATATCCACAATGTTATTCACACCATATTGAACGGCTCTACTCCATACAACCTGCTTTAATGCATTACTATGATTTTCAATATTCAAATATGCTTTACGCAATAATTCAACCGCCCTATCATAATAGGCATGCTTAATATAGTCATGCTGCATTTGTGCAAAACCGGTACTATCTTCATCAGCTAAGCATTGCCAAAAGGCATTAAATAAATCAGTACCAACTTTAGCGCCGCTTAAATATTCACCGTATTGCTTATATACAGTATTATCACTATTTAAAGCCCATTTAATAAATTCATCTACACTACCATAAACACTAGATAATTGATACAAGCCATAACTAACACCACCCGCATCATTGTAGCCGCTAGAAATTGCGCCTACATCACCATTACTTTCATATTGTTCACTTAATTTACCTAATTCCATTATTATCCCTTCTAGCTTCACGCCCGCCTAAATAACCTACAAGGCCGCTTGATATACTCATTGCTAATTCGTTGTAACCGTGAAATACAGCCAATATATTTACTGCGCCCAAAATCGCAATAGTAAGCAATTCACGAATATTAATTTTTTCAAATTGCAAACTTTCCACCTCTTATAATAAATAATCTAGTAAAATCTGTACGAACGTAACAATTACACCCGCTACCACTAATTTATTATTTAAACTTTGTGTATTTCGCTTTTCTGTTTCTTCCCGCTGTTTTTCACGCTCTAAATCAGCTTGTACACGCCTATTTACTATATCGTGTAATTCATTAATTTCTTTTTCGTGCTTGTCAGATACAGTAGCTAATGTTGTTAGTAGCATTTCACTTTTAGCGCGCTCTACTTCCATTCTATTTAGTTTATCAGTAATATTATCAATCTTAGTATTCATCTTTTCTGTAGCACGCTCTAACCGCTCTAAAATCAATGTATCTTCCAAAGGTTCACCGCCTATTTTTCACTTGCATCAGCCTTAGCTGCTTCTGCTGCTTGCTTGTCATATTCTTTTTGCAATTCATCCGGCAATTTATTGCAGATGCATTTTTTATTAGAACATTGAACATCATTCAACATTCTACGCCCGCACATTAAGCATTTATTAGCCATTAATAATCAGCTCTCTTTCTTTAGTATAAATAGCTTTAATTTCATTCAATTCATCACGCAATTCTTGCGCCCATTCTTCATCTTGATATACAATAACTGCATTTGTAATTTCAGCTTCTTTATCACTAATAAGCGGCTCATACTTAGCATTTAATGCTTTAATGGCTGCTTCTTGTTCTTCTTCAATAGTAGGCACATACGGCGGCCGTTCTTGAACTTTTCCTTCTTTATAAATTTTAGAGCCATCACACATAGCACATTGAACAGTACCATCATCTTCTAATAGCATACAATCACCATATTCAGATGTTGCCATAGCTTTCAATTCATCCATAGTATCAGCATGCACACGAATTCTATAAGAAGTAATTCGTTCACCTGTTTCTTTATCAATCACAATTAAATACACTTTTTCAGATGTAGCTACATCTGTTTTACTCTTTGCCATTTAATCACCTCATATTTTAAATTAAATCGCTGTAATAATATCAGCGTATGTACTCCATACCGGCGCACTCTTATATACATCAACGTATTGCGCCGGCACTTTAATTGAAATAACTTTGCCGCCCGAACCCAACATTAATACACCTGTTAAGGTAGGCGGCTTAATTGCTCTAACGATTAAATTTAATTGGCATCTACTTATACTAAATGTTGAATTAGTAATAGTAGTACATTTATCACCTACATCTACTAATTGCAGAGCATGACAATTATTAAATGCATTAGCCTTCAATGTATTAATTGAAGGCAAAATAACAGCATTTAATTGCGCGCATTGTGCAAAAGCAAACGCTTCTATATTTTCAACTTTAGGTAAATTAATTAATGTTAACATGTTGCAATAAGCGAACGATTGACCAATAACATTTACTAAATTTTCAGCGTTCGGAACATCTAATAAACTTCTGCATGCATAAAATGTACCTTGTGGTATTACCGTACAACCTTTACTTATAATAGCCCTTTGCAATTTAGTACAACCATTAAATACAAAAGTACCTTTAATTTCGGTTAAATTCGGCGCATTAAAGGTATTTAATAAACTACCCAAAAAAGCATTATTAGCATTAATAGTAGTTAAATAACTATTTACATAGCTTTTCATGTTGCTGTTAATGTAAATGCCGCTTTCAATTTTACTTTCAGTGGTTACATAATCGCCAAAGTTATAACTTGCATCTGCAACATCAGCTAATTCAATGCAACCACCAACACTAACTTTTATTGGATCCTCATTTTTTATAGATACATTAATAACCGCATCATTTTCAACAGGCACTACTTTAATATCATTCATTGTTACCTCGGTAGGCATGGCCGGCATCAACAAATAAATAACCTTGCATAATTGTTGTGGCTTTTCCATTTTTCAACATCTGAACATCATAGTACATAATGTTCTTTTTATAATCCGGATTATCAGCTTCAAGTGTAGAGGTTATTTTTTTGGGAATATTCAACTCAATAACACCGCCGCCTTTATTATTACATTCAAGCGATATATCCAATTCAGGCTTTTTTAATGTGTATCTTGCACCGAATAAGAATACAGCACCATTAGCATTTAAAGCTTTACCATCTTCATCAACACTAAAAGCCTTAGAATAATCATCACCTTGTTTTACAACTAAATCAATAAAATTTGTTCTATGAGATTCATAAATCAATAAATATCACATCCTTTGCTTATTTTATGTATATTATCAATGCAATGATAATAGCTATAAGGCATTGATATTACTGAATTTGTTGTGTTGTGTTTATGCTTATGTTTTCTTGTTTTTTTATCTAAAAACGTATTATTTTAGCTTAAATAGTTACCCAAGGTGGAAGCAACGGCGGCAATGCTGATAGTAATATCCTTTTACCTATCCAATATACAAAAGAATATAAAGTGTTAGTCACTGGCACGGCAGCCGGTCGAGGTTATTACACATTTTTAACTGCTATAAAAACTAATTTAGCTAGTTTTAAATTAAATACTTATAGTGGAGCTGGTCAATTAATGGCTCATAACTTTGATTGGCTTACCATTGGCCGTTAGTAGCCAAGGTGGATGGAATATGATTACAGAAAATCAAGTAACCACAATCACTTTGCCGATTAATTTTTCACAACGAGCCTTTAAGCCGCTAATATCATGGGACGACCCCATTCAAGGGGCCAATCCATCATGGCAATTTACAGCCGGTGCATTTGCTGATAATACGTCGTTAAAAATTGGATTACATACACAAACTATATCCGGTGAGCGTGGTGTAAATTGGCTTATTATAGGGTTATAATTTAAACCCCAATCGCTAAATAATAACAAGCCGGAGCAATGCTATCAGATGTCCTAAATGTGCAATTTGTAGCCGTTTTATAATCTTTTAAAACGTTGACCGTAAGCCCCCATTTGGTATCGCTTGCATCGATAACGCCAACCGGAATAATGATGTAATCGGTATTATTAAAAGCTATTGCAAAGTTTGTCGTGGCTGCATTATCGGAAGGCCGTCCGGTTGTTCCACCTTGGATAATAAGCCCATCCGGCTCTTTTCTCCACCATGCGTTAGGGTTGCTATAATCAAATTCTACAGCGCTTGACATAGCATTTTTAAAGCCGTTAAAGTTCACTTGCCCTTTAGTCATATAACTATTAAGCAAATCACGCACAAACTTTGTACTAGCAGCAGAACGGCTATTATCAGTCAATGCCTTATTAAGTACATTCAAATCACCCGCCATTGTACCGCCGGCCAATGGTAAAAACTGATTAAATAAATTAGAATGTGCATCTGTTGCCGTATTATGTAAATTCAAATCAAGCAGCGTTGCAAAGGTTTCATCTTTTAAAACTAAAGATACATTTTTTGCATTGCCAATAACTGTAGTAATTTTATAAATTTCACTGTCAATAGGCGTTGTTTTATCGGGTATATAACCTACATTATTACCGCCGTTAGTGTAGCTATATAAAACCTCTTGCCCGCCTTCAACCTTTGCATATAAACCAACTTCACGCGGAAAAAAGCCAACATCTAATTTACTATTTGAAATAGTCGCATAAATTTTATATTGGCCGTTACCTTCATTTACACCGGTTGTACTATTTAATTCTAATTTTGGAGATAATACATCAGTCATAGTAGAAATATCTGTACTATCGCTTAATGTACCATCACCGGCTACAATTCGTGTAAATAACAAATTCTTTTTTGTTGCAATGCTTTCAGAAATAAGTGCAAGCCCATTTCTAGTAACAATGTTAACAGGATATTGAGAAGCCAATAATTTCCACCCTTTCTAACAATCAATAATATTAACAACATTAAGCCGTTCAACATGTACACCGGCGTATATATTTGCATCACCTATATTAGTATCAAAGCCAACATTGGCGCCGATCTCAACGATGCCGGAACGCTTAAAAAAAAGGCCGGCACTAAGCCCGCCTTCAACCTCATGCACATCACTGATTACCATGCTTATATGTGCCGGTTTTGCCACTTTTAAATTTTTCTTAATTTCCGGTAACGCGTACACAAAAGAAGAATTATTAAAATCAACTTTTAGCACGCCATCCAAAAAATCAACATCAACATCATCAAGTACATAGGTTTTTATAATACGCCTAATTTTTTCAATATCGCATTTATCGTTATTTTTCCATAGCATTTCAACAATTCTGCGCCTATCTTCAAGCGTTCCTTTAGCCTTGATATTTAAGTCTTTTTCATATGTTTTAATAGCTTGTTCATTAGCCGCATCAAAATAGTTATTGTTAAATACTTCAATAATTGTCTTTGCCACATCACCTAAGCTAACGCCCGCCATTTGATATAATTGCTTAATCCATGGATCCTTACGATATAAAACGTTGATAGTTTTAAGCATAAATTCTTGAAGTTCCGTATTTGTCATACCACTACCTCAACAGTACCAATAACAGCAACTTGTTCATCATTGATTTTAACTTGTGATACAGCGCCATTTACTGTATAAGTATCATAATCAAGCAAGCCACTAGCACTAATGATATAAGCGCCAATCTGCGCCCATGATACATAATCTTGTTTTAAAGCAATAGTCTTTAAATACTCAACAAGCTTTTCTTTAATATCGTTAGCAACCATGTTAGTGCTTGTAGATTCATCCAATTTTGCACCGGTTACTTTTACATTGATTGGCACGGCGGCCGCACTTACAACAGTACAATATGCGCCGGTAGGCGCTACCCCTTCACCATGGCCTTTCCCATTCGGATCAATATACTCTTGTACTTTAGCAACTAAATCAGTGCTTGCCGGCTGTCTATCGCTATCAACAATTACAATTTCTACCGTATTTTGACCGAACCGTTCACCAATCGCTTTAGCTTCACCTACACCGGTTATTTCTTTAGCCCATTTTTTATAATGTGCTTCATTTCCACTTGTAGCCGGTTCACGCAATGCTTCATAATAGCGATTTCTTAAATCATCGTCATTTTCCGCATCACGGCCACCAACAAATACTTCTTGATTAGTAATCTGATTAATGCCGGCAATAGTAACAGGCATTTTAGTAATTGTATTAACCGCTACATTTCCTTCTGTGCCGGCTGTTAAGCATGTAACAGGAATAACACTACCAACTGTAACATCAGCAGTTATATCAGATGCATATTTAAGCCCGCTTTCGCTTTCAAAAACATCACCTATAGTTACTGTTCCGTTGCCATTCAAAACTGTTATGCTACCCTGTGCATATGTAGCTGTTCTACGTTCTACACCTTTTCTTTGAAAAGTAAAACGTTCTAATTCTTCACCGGTTAAATTATCAACATCTTGCTTTAAGCGTACTTCTTCAATCATCATATGCAGCTTTAATAACCCAAACGCAAAGCCCCTTGTAATATCGTATGTTGGAAAGCCTTCTGTTTTTTGGTACTCATCTGAAATATTATCTAATTCAAGATTATGTATATCATCAAGACTACTAATATTTAATTTAATCAGTTCATCAATAGTCATAATTTAACCTCACTTCTTCACCGGTATTAGTGGTTACCGTAAAATAAAAAGTACCTTTATCAAAGCGCCAATTATCAACGCTTACAATACAAGGTACTTTATTTAATATGCCTTCCGTTATTCGCCGTTTAATTTCACTAACAATAAACGAACGCGGCAACCGATAACCAATTAATTTATTAAGATTAACGCCAAACTCACTACTATAAATAGCGAACTTGTCTACTTCTGTACGAATAAATAATTCTATCCATTGTTCAATAGCTAAAATTTGTGTATTTTCAACATTTTTACCATCAACAAATTCAAAGCGTTTTGTTTTGTAATTAAAACGTGGTGAACGCCCTACTTTATTTTGTCCCGCTGTTTTACTCGCCGTACTTTGAACAGTATTAGTAAAATTAAAATCAGTAGGAAACATTCAATCACCTCACAATATCTACAATAAAAAAATGTTGTTCGCGCATATCCGGCACAACAAGTACATGATCCCCAACTTGCCATAATGGTTTAATGTGAATTTTACCATTGCCTTTAGCGCTATAGTTTGTATTCGCACCGCCTAAGCAGCCGCCAACCGTAGTAGTTCCGGCATGCTCATAACTATAATCAGCTTCATGCCTTAAAATTTGATTACATATATAACCATTACTTTTATCTACTTTAAAAGCACCATCTTTCAATGTGACAAGCCAATTATCACCAATAGCAACTACAAGACCTAACATAGCGCCCATTGGCCGCGGATTATCTCTATCTTTAAATTGTTGCGCTAAGTCAACATGCCAATCTTCCATTATTTCACCGTTACCTTATTTAATGCTAATGTCATTGTATGATTTTGACCGTATGCATGAGTACAATTTTTGATTAAAAAATAGCCTTTTAAATCTAGTAAATCATTATCAAAATGTAATATTCTACCACTTCTAACAGTATCATCACCTAATAACTTTAAATTAAAAGTTTCACCAATTTTATTTAAGTCAATCAGCTTTTTTCGTGCAATTTCATTAGCTTTACTAGCATCTTTATCATCAATCTTTTCAATGTGTTGTAACAGTCCAAAGATATTAATATGTTCATCATCAGCCGTTTCTGCTATGACTTGTTCATGTTTTTCGCTCGATGATATGATAACTACTTTATTTTTCATATCTGCTAATGTTCTTGTATGGCTATAATCACCAATAATTTTAGTAACCTGTACATCAAGTATTAAATCTTTGTAATCTTCAATATATAGCGCATCACCTCTTACTTCAAATCGGTACTTATTACCGGTTTCTTCTGTAGCTTGCTTCAATACATCTTTGATAACATCACTAATTACTTCACCTTGATATACCTTCTTAATTTTAGTGTAAATAACCGGCACTGAACCTAGTTTAATATTGCACTTTTCGCAAAGTTGACGCAGCGCCGTTGTTCCATCAATATCATTACACTGAAATAATACTTCTGACTTATTCAAATAAAATGCATAATCATAGGCCGTATAACTGTATTTATTGATGCCGCTTTTCTTTTCATCCGTGATAATGCCGCTAAAAACTAACGTTTCAGCCGTGCTATCAACACTATCATTAGTGCTAGTACGGTTATTATTCGCATCATCGTTGTAAAACATCACCTTACCGCCTAATTCAAGCTGCAAGTCTTTCATGTTAATATCAAGCGGATTGCTTACTAAGTCAAAAGTAAATTCTTGACCTAACGCATCAGTATTATCAGAACGGCCATAATTATTAGTATATGCCGTTATTTCACGACTATCTTTATTCTTAGGGTAATCATATTGTAACTTCATTAAAACACCGCCTATCCCTAATTTTGGCTATCAGATAAGCTATTATTACTATTAGTAGTTTGATTATTTGTAGTATTCACATAGATATACTCTTTAAAACTTATACTTGCATGAATATCATGCACACTATCATAGTAATAATTCAAATCATCACACACACACGCCATATTCAATACTTCATTACCATCGGTAAATATTACGCAGATTCTAAATACTTTTTTTGTTTCACGGCGGGTTTTAATGAAATTAATAATAGCTTCTCCATCAGATGCATTCGGGCGGGTAAACGGATAACTTTTATTTACCGGCAAAAGCCAATTATCAAGCGTATATTCTCTTAGTCCTAATGTACCAATTAATGTAATATCGCCGCTTGCACCGTTAAATACTTCATTGTTTTGCTTCTGTTCAACCGCCGGTAATTTAGAGGGTATAACAGGAAATATAACATTTTCATATGTATCATCATCATACAATATCACATCACATTTTGGCTTTCTGTTTAAATAAGCTTTTGCATTATTTTCAATCAACGCCAAAAGATTCATTATATCCCCCTTCTACATGTTGTTCATACTTTCTTTTAATTTATTCACAATAAAAGCCCCGCATTGATTCATAAAAGCTTCATTGCCTATTACATTGCCTTGTACTGTTAAATTAACAGTAACACCGCCACCATAATTATTTACAAGCTGTTCAGTTTTATCAGCCGCTAATATAGATGTTCCGCTAGGCAACACCATTAATTCACCGCGATTACTTTCATTTACATATGTGCTACCGCCTTGCCAATAAGCACTACCTGTAGCATTATGTTTTTCACTATTGCCACCGCCGAACGGATTTAAAGAATTAATTGTACTGCCAATATTACTAACCTTATTGCCAATATAATTTAATACGTTTGAAGCAATGTTAGATAAAGTATCAAAATACCCTGTAAATATTTGTACAATGCCGCTTAATGCTTGATTCCAATTACCGGTAAATACACCGGTTACAAAATCTATAATGCCGTTGAATATTTCACTAATGCCTTCAACAACGCCATCAAAGCTACTTAAAAAAAAAACAACGCCACCAATAGCAATAGATAACAAGTTTTCAAAAAAGTTTATTGCAAGTTCGATACCCGCCGCAAACGCATTAGCAATATATTGCACTATCGCGATAAAGCCACTATAAATATTTTGACTCAACCCAACTACCGCCGCTACAATCATTGCTATAAAATTTGTAACAGTATTTACTATTGCAGTAAAAGCAGTATTAATAGCCATTCCAATTCCAACAAAAAAGGCAATAATACTATCAACACATTCACCAATAAAATTAACTACCGAATTAAACGCATTAGAAACGCCTGTAACAACGCCATTAATAAAAGCAGTACAATTATTAAGCACACTATTAAAAGTTTGTGTACACGCATCCCAAAAGGATAATACAGCCGCTTTTACATCATCCCAATGCATATACAACGCAACCAACGCAGCAATAACTAAACCGATTGCCGCCGCCCATAATACAATAGGATTAGCCATTAATACAGTTTTAAGAGCAACTAAACCAACTTGCAAGCCGCCCGCCGCCGCTTTAAACGCTGTAATACCGGCTACAACCTTAGTAATTACATTAAAGGCTGTAAATGCACCGGCTAAACCGGTAATAATCGGAATAACTATATCAGAATTACGCCCAATGAAAGCGATTGCATCACCAAATAATTTAAAAGCTGTTACTGCTGCATCTAAACCAATCATAACGGCATTAGCTAACGCATCACCATTTTTAGCAAACCAATCAACAAGCCCCGCCATGATTCCCGCAACGCGTTCAAATATGCCTTGCATCTTTTGCGCTACCATTGGTACAAGATCCGCAAATACACCAATAAATTTAGCCTTTAACGGTAAAAGCATCATGCCTAAATTCTTCATCATGCCGGCATAAGCCATTTCTGCTTTTTTCATTTTGCCCGCCGGTGTATCAGCCAATGCTTTATTTACGCCACCAACATTATTAGCTAATACTTTAGCAATAGTATTGGCGCGCTCCATTGCTGTTCCGTTCTTGATTATTTCGGCTTCACTTTCACTCATGGTAATACCTACACGACTTAAGGCGCTAGCGTTACCGCTCATAGCCTTACCAATCATATTAGCAATACCAACAGCATCTTCACCCGTAGCATTAAGCCCCTTTTGCTGTGCTAATAAATCAGCCATGCCATCAGATAATACGCTTATTTGTTCTTCATTTAATTGAAATGTTGCTAACTGCTGCATTCCATTTAAAATAACGCCTTTACCAACAACACCAACTTTACCAAGGCTACCGGCATAATTATTCAAGCTTTTTTGTGCGTCTTTCCACGCTTCCGGCCCTCTATCCCTAATAGATTGCACATTTTGTAAAATTGCGCCTAATTTCGCTTGTACTTGCACTTCTTTTTCAGCGCTTGCAATAGCTTTATTGGCATAACCTACAATACTACCTACACTAAAAAAAGCACCAATACCCGCTAAGCCGGCTGTCATTCTGCCAATGCTATTGGTGATGCTTAAAAATCTAGCATTAGCCCCCGCGCCAAAATTAGAAATTCCATTGCTTGCCAATTTAACATTCTTACTAAATTTAGAAGTAGCATCAGCAGGAGCTTTCAATTTACTTGTAAACCTATCAACAAGGGACAACAGAACATTAATATTCTTACTTGCCATTTATACCCCCATACAACCTATTCATATCTTCTTTGTCTAATTCCATGCATGCAAGCATAAAACTACGCTCAACGGCGCTAAGATTCAACAATTCTTCTATTGCATGGCCTTTTGATAAATAGTATCTATACATTTTTAATGTGGCATCTTCTACAATTACTTTTTTAAAAGTTCGCCATCATCCATACCATATAAGCCAAAAATAGCATTAGCAATAGTTTCAATATCACCTAAGTTATCATCAAGCACTTTAAAAACTACATCATACGGTTCAGCGCATTCATATTTTGCTTGTAATTCTTTATTTTTAAAAAGCGGTACACATGTATAAATCAATTCAGCCATCTGCGCCATTCGTTCACTCATAGTAACATCGGCGCCGCTATCATCAAGCAAGCGAATAACAGTAGTTAATGGTTGCTTAACAATAGTAATTTCACCGCCTAAACTTTCAACCGGTACATCAACACTTTTAAAACCATCAGCTAATTTCTTTTCAAGTAATTGTTCTAATGTTACTTTTGCCATTTAATCACCTCAAAATAAATAAGGAGCGCATAAAGCGCCCCTCTAAACACTAAATAAAATAAGCGCTATACAACGTAATCTAAATAATTGTATGCGCTCGCCTTAAATGGAACAGATTCTTCACTTACTTTTTTATTTTCAAACTGTAATAATGTGGCTTCATCAAATGTTACATCGATTAATTCCACACGTTCAGCGCCGGCACTTTGCGGATCCGCTAACCGTGCTACTACCTTAACATCAGGCAAAGCACCGCTTCTAATGCCCGCATCAAGCTTGTTAATAATTTTACTATCTACTTTATGAAGTAAAATAGTACCGGCAATACTATAACCTACATAGCGTTGATACTTGCCTAATTCGCCTTGAATATCTACTTCTTCATATTCCAAAGAAACTTTAGCTTCAAAGCTTTTAACATTCGCCATTAATTCGCCATCAATCCAAACCTTGCCATAGTTACCGCGAATAATTTTGTTTTTAATTTGTTCACCAGCCATAAATTCGCCTTTCTATAATTACGCCATAACAATCGGAAATTTCAAATCTTCTAATGCATTCAGAATTTTTACATTAGCAGTTAAGAACATATACGTTTTAAACGTCATTTTCTTAACATCTTCATCATCCCAATCAGCAGCTTCTTCTTTACCAATGCTACGCCATGCTTCACGCTGTGCTTCAATATCAATCGTTGCTACATTATCATATTCTTCATCAAGCACTTCACCCGCTTGAATAGTTGTTAATGTGCGGAAATAGCTATTTACAGCAGAAATAAACAAGTATTGATTATCTAAACGATTCTTATATTTACCAATGTAGTAATTCTTGAAAGTCTGATAAATATCTTCAAGAATAAGATCCATAGATTCAACGATAATAATAGAACTCATATCTTCTGTTTCAGTGCTAGTATAGGTAGTTAATGTGTTAACACCTCTACCAATCTTAACCGCATCATCATCATCATTAATAAAAATAAGATAACCTTCATCAATCCAATCATCAGCCGTTTTTTCATCAGTGATATAACTATCATCTGCACGATATAAATCTTCTAATTCGTAGTATGTGCAGCTACGGTTAAGCGGTAAATTAGCAAGTAAAGATACAATGCGCGGTACATAATCAGTCATTTTCACAACTTCACCGGCTGTTCCGTCACTCGTTTTCAGTGTTACAGATTTTGGCTTAATGTTTACAATATGCATATCATCAGCAACAACAACATTACATACAACACATTTATATTTTTTGCCTTTACTTTCTTTATTACGGCTTTTTGTATAGCTTGCTAACTCATCTTGAAATTCTTCAATAGTAGTGCATGCCCAATTATATTTAATTTTATCTAAGATTGCTTTTACATCCGCAAATTCGGCTGTGCTAGTAGGTACACTAACTACAATCAATTTATTTACATCAACAAAAAAGCAACGTTTTAAAATTTCAAAATTTTCAGCGCTATACAACTTGCTTGTAATATCCGCTTCATACTTAAATGTTCTAGCCTGTGCAGCCTGTGCTGTATCATCTTTTAAAATAATTACCGCTACACCACGTTTAGAACGCTTAATAGCTGTTACAGCTTTTTGAATAAAAATAATATCAATTACCGGTAAGCCCATATAAGCCCCTTTCTGATTCAAATTAAATCTTCATCATCAACTTGTAAATTACTGTCTTTTGTTTTTTCAACATTCTTGCTACGCGGATAACTAACCGCCAATTCTTCAATTAATGGCTCTACCCCCTCATCAGCGATTTTCTGTACAATCGTTAATGTAAATGTAGTAATAAGTGTTTTATCACGCTTTTCAAGCCGATGTTCAACGTCATTACATGAAAAGCCTGTGCCGGTATCGGTTACTATCTCATCACGCAACAATTTACTTAAATTTTCTCTTGCATGTAACAAGTCTATATATCCGGTTTCACGTTCCGGCGCAAAATAATAAATATCAATCGTGTAATCTTCCCATGTATATTCATCGGTTAATTCACTATCTTGAATATCTTGAACTTCAATAAAAAAAGAAGGCCGTGTATAGCCTTCTTCAATATCTCTATCATTTTCTTCTACGCCTAAACAATCACGAACGGCCACCGTTAGCGCCTTAATTACATGCGATAATGTAGTTCTATCGCTCAACGGCTCACCCCCTTATCAAGCAATTCATCAATAAAATCTTCTGCCATTTTAGGATATTCGCCCGCGAATTTTCGCGCACTTTTACCCATGCTATGATATGCCTTAGTTCTTCTATTAGTACCGGCTATATTATGACCGTGTTCGACTAAATGCGCATGTGGAGCAATATTTTTAACTCGAACTTGAAATTCATTGCCATTGTATAAATACGCCCTACCACGCGTTAAAGAGCCTATTAAATCAATACGCTTTTTCTTTCCGTTCTTAATTTTATATCGCTTCTTTCCGCCTTTCCCATTAGCTAAATCTGCTGTGTACTGTGCTTTAGCTATAGATTTAAGCTTATTGCCGGCTCGCTGCATAAAGTTTTTACTTTCTCGCGGCATCTTTTGAGTACCTAATTCAAGTAATTCTTTTGCAAAATCATCAAGACCGCTTGCTTCCATGCTCATATAATCACCTCACAAAATAACTCTAGCCGTTCATGGTTATTATATGGATCTAAAGAATAAATAATGTTATATCGTTGACCGTCAATAATAAGCCAATCATCACTTTTAATATCCTTATACCATCTAATAATTATTTTATGAGTAGTTTTTGTTAATGCTGTATCACCAACACGGCCGGCTAATAGTGTTCCTGTTTGCGGAACGATACCGCAACGCAATACAGCCACCTTAACCGGCATAATAGGCCGCTGCCCTAATTCATTCATAATAGGGCTTCTTTCATTGCGCCATAATTCACACTTGCTATTTAAAATGCTTGCTAAGTGTTCATATCTCAACAATCAAATCACCCCTATAATAAATTCTTAGAATAGCTATCAAGAATTTGTGCAGTAGTACGATTTACATTATTGCTAGTAGTTACTGTGAATTGTCTTAAATCATAAAATTCAGCACATAATGCAAGCACAGCAAGCGGCATATCCGCATATTCATCAAGTTCAGATTTTTCAAGCCCTGTATAACTGCAACAATAATTAATAGCACCTTGCAAGCACATATTAATAATCTTGCTTGTTTCTTCTGTGACATCAGCACGGATATAATCAGCAACTAATTCAACAGTTAAATCACTAACAACCATAATTATTCACCTTTTTTAGTGCGCCCGCGTTTAGGCTTAACTTCTTCTGTTTTTACTTCTGCAACATCAGCAGCACTATCAGCCGGCTTAACTTCTTCTGCATCAGAATTTTCAGCCGGCTTAACTTCTTCATTAGTTACTAAATCGTCATAAGAACTATCAGCCGGCTTAATATAGCCGGCTTTTAATAAGTCCTTAGCAACAGATTCATCACTAATAGAAATAATAGCGCCTACAAAAGCAGATACAGAAAAGTTATTAATTAATCCAGAAAAACTAACTAATACTTTATAATTCATAAATCTGCCTTTCTATGGTTTACGCCATTTTCAAAGTAGCAATTTTTTGCGGTTCAACGATTTTACTATCAAGTTCAACATAGCCTACAACACCTAAAGCATGTTGTGTAGCATATTTTTCATATAAAACTTGTACTTCAACAGTATCTTTAACCATCTTAGTATAAAGGCCGGAAATATCGCCAAAAATAACCGCTACTTTACCGCTTGCCATTGTTGGCATTACATCACTTTCATATACAGGGCAACCAAGCAATGTATAGCTAAATGGCTGCTTAATATCTTGATTCAACATATAACGGCCATCAGCATCTTTAAGTTTTGCAATAACTTTGAATGTTTCCGGATTAACAATAAACGCACCATTCGCGCGATACTGTTTATTTACTTCAAGCTGTAAATTAACCAAATCATCAGCAGTTAAAACTGTAGCACTACTGGCTGTAACAGATTGAGCAGAAGATACTAAGCCTGTCATTTTATTAGCAGTACCATTAATTAATTCTTTTTCAATAAAGATAGAAATTGCTTCAGATACTTTAGCAATTACATAATTTACAAGATCGAATTCTACATTATTAACTAAAGACTTAGAAATTTTAGCTAATGCACCGGCAACATAACCGCCTAATGTAACTGTAGTAAATTTACCGGCCGTAGCAGTCAATTCATTGAAATCATCAGAATAAGCGCATACAATGCCGCCTTCTGTTTCATCGTATACAGGAAAAGCCAAATCACCTTTTACATCAAATTGACTAGACAAGGCGAATACAGGAGAAATATTTTTAACTGTTTCAATAATCTTGCTTGCGATTGTCTTAGGTACTACACTACCGCTTTTACCTGTATTAAAAGTAACTTCTGCACGCGTTTCAGTATCGGTATAACGTTCATTGCCGGTACGCAAAAATTCAGCAAAAGCACGCTTTTCAACTTCATACATATCAACCTTAGCAACAGGCGCATTAACTTTTTCAGTTGGCACATCCATAATACCGCGCTGTTCTTTGCCTAATTCAATAGTGGTATCAATGCTTGCAATTTCCGCTTGAATTTCTTTAAATTTTGCTGTTTCATCGTCAGATAAAGCACGTGTTTCAGCATCAGCTGCTTTTAACATATCATCCAACTGTTTTACTAATTCGTTACGTTTTTCAATCAATTTTTTAAAGTTCATTCTTTACCTCGCAATTTTTCAACAATATTTTTAAAATCAACATTAAAATCATCAGAGCGCTTTTCTTGTGGCGCTTCTGTAATTTCTACAACTTGCACATCATCAACTACCGCAGATGCACGATGTTCAATTAATTCTGTTGTGTTATTTCGTGTGCTAATGGATGTGGCAATATATGCCGGTGTAATATCTAAAATGCTAACTTCAATTAAATCAAAATCAGTAAGCGTTCTAACTTCTGTATTATCTTCTGTTTTCCATTCATCAGCTTTTTTTACAAAACCAAAAGACCAACCACGCAATTCATTATTCTTTGCTTTTTCGATAACTTCCGAATCCGTTACAGTCGCAACTGCATACAAGCCAATAGCATCTTCACGCAATTCAAGCACGCCTTCTTTTTGATTGCCTAACGGCCGAACATGATTAAACATTAAGCCTACATTGTCATTACGATTTAACGCCCTTGTAAATGCACCGCTTGCAATACGTTCAATAAATGCGCCACGTTCCGAATTAATCGGCCGGCTGTTTCGTTCACACACATTAACATAGCCTTCAATTTTGGCCGTTTTGCCCCTCAATTCGACTTTCACTATTCACACCCCCTTTCTCGTTCATACTATCAAAGTCAGCATATATTCCAGTGTTAGGCGTATATACTTTATTTTCTTTCGGATAATACAACACACTATCTAAACCAAGTTTTACAAATTCAATGCCTAACGGCTCTAAATCTTCATAAGCCCTAATTTCATCAATGGTAAGCCATCCTTTTTCTAATGCAATTTGATAGGATTGATAACGGCTTAACATATCTGATTTAATCAAGTCTTTCATGTCAAAGGTAAAATAAAAATCGCCTTTTTCCTTTTCCAAAAGTAAAAAGCGATTAAAGCATTCTGTTAAATTGTTCATAATCGGTACTAATGCAGTCTTTACAAATACATTGAATGCGTCATTATTTGTAAATGTATCATTGGCAAGCCCGAATAATTTATAAATCTGTTCGCTGTTAGTTTGTTTGTTTTCATTTAATTGATTTTCTGTAGCTGTACTATCAGCCGCTTCAAAGCTAACACCCTTATTCAGCACAATAACATCACTGTTATTATTGCTATATAACTTATTCCATGCTTTTTTAAGAGCATCTAACATAGCTTGAGTAAGTCGGTTTTCAGATTTTAAAAAGCCTTTTTTGCCGCCTTTACTCATTGCGCCATTTTCGTATATTAGAGCATTGTACATAGTAGATAAAAGCACAGGGTTTTCATCAATAATACCTTGCCCTTTATAACCATTTACACTATTGCGCACAACACGCATTACTTCATCATAGCGATATTTTCGCCCTTCAATTTGATACATGATAGCTCGATTAATAACACGGCCATTAGTAAGCATTACATAATTGTTATACGGCAAATACTGCAATGTATTAATATTATTGCCACGCTTATCAACGAATATCGCCCCTTCACCATCTAACAAATAATCAGTGATTAAGCTTTTCTTCATTTCATAAGCACCAATAACACCGCCTGTATCTAAATTCAATAACGTTAAACGTGCATCATTGGCAATTTCTTTTAATTCTTCTGCATTACGTTGCATTAGCTTTACAGGCAAGCCGGCAATGATACCGGATATAATATTAATCGCGCTTGCAACCGCCGGAATACTCATGGCTTGTTCGCGTGTTATTCGTGTATCAAACACACGCCCATTAAGCAATACATCAAGTTCTTCTTCATTGTTATTATTTTGTACTGTTGCATCAGCGCTATCACGTTGTTCAACGCTCCAAAAATTAAAAATTCCCATATTCACCACCCTCTAATATTGAACAGCCCAATCAATACAACGATTAAGCAAGTTATCTTGATAAGATAGAAAAGCTGCGTTAATCGTTGATACAGTCATATCTATTTTGCCGTTGCTTTTCTTCTTATTTACATACCTATTCATATTAGTATCATAAGTACATTTTGCATTTTCAAAGTTGATTTCAAGTAGCTTATTGCGTTTATCATAAACAAGCCGCCCATCTTCTATTAATTCTGCGATCCATTTAGTAGCCGGATGCAAAACGCTGCTATGCTGTTTAATTTCAACACAATCAATACCGAATTCTTCCCATTTCTGCGCACTAGATAACGCATTGTATCGGTCGTACCCTAAACTCATAACAGTAACATCATACATACTAGCTAATTCTTCAACATACTTTTCAATTACACCATAATCAACTGTTCTATATCCACACGGAATACAAAACCCCGATTTAATAAAATCTTGATATGGGATACGTTCTAAGCGGCTTTTTTCTTCTATTTTATCTTCAGGAATGAAAGCCATAGAATGAGTTAGTAACCTATTTGTATCTTCATCAAACGAAACCATAGATACAGCACAGTTATCATTGCTCATAGATAAGTCAACACCTACAAATACTTGTCTACCGCTCCATTCAATTTCATTTACTGCACCACGTTTTAAATCGGCAATATTGATAAAACTTTCAGAGCCTACGCCCGAATAAATAATATTACAATGCTTAGTTATGAAATTTTCGCGCTTGCTTTCCATCTCAATGGCTTTTTGTCGCTTATCCTTCAAATCATCCATAACTTGCACTACTTCTAATGCTAAAGGGTTAGCATGCTCTAATACTTCATCATTTGTTGCCCATCCTTTTACATCATCCGGTTCATAAAGCAAAGAAAATATTTTATCATCATCAACCGCACCATTTAAAACACGCTTAGCATATAAAACTTCATCCTCAAATGGATTGCTTGCAGTAGGGTATTTTGTAGAAATAATAAAACCTAATTTATTTAGTATAGTCAGCTGCCCCGAACGCATAGCTTCAATGGCGTATGTATTCGGTAAAGCGCCTGTTTCATCTACCAAAAATACATTCGGTAAACGGCCATCAAGTCGACTATTAGAATAATTCAACGGAATATATTTACTATTCGTGATATTACATAATATATAATCACGCAATACTTTAAACTTTTGTTGACCGTCATATTTTCCCATAAGCGCAGGACTTGCAAGCCTTATTTCTTCAATAGCGCTTTTAATTTCACGGCTTAACGTGCCATCCGGCGCAACGCTGTAAAACTTAGAAAATTTAGGTTCAATAAAAAATAGCAAAATAAAAAGAACGGCTACTAAAAATGTTTTACCGTTCTTTCTGCATATCTCCAATATGACATTTTCATACCTACGCTTATTCGGGTTATCACGATGCACAGTACATAATGTAGCAATGATTAATAGCCACTGAAAGCCCGCCAAACAATTATATATACTTTCACCTACTCTAACACCTTTAGGCATCACCATTAACTTTAATAGTTCACCTATAAGCGTTATTTTCTTATCATCAAGCATATATTCTTTATCTTTGTTATTAGCAATGCGCATAAATTCTTTACATTGCAGCTTAACATATTTAGGCGCTGTTACTTGCTCATTGACAACTGCATCAGCGTATACATAAGCTTTATGCTTTTTATCAATCATTATTGCCACCACTTAAGATATTAATTAACGGATCCGCAGCTTCTTTTTTATTGTTAGCTACCAAAGAACCTAATTTCGCACGGCTTGCCGGCGATAAACACAATGAATCTGCTAAACGTAAAAACGTACGCACTAACTTTTCATTTGAATTTACAAATTGCGCCACGCCCGCCAATTCGGGCTTATCCGTTACAAGCTTATTTGAAGTTTTTAACATCACCGCATTAACCGCCGTTTGTTCAATTAAAAATGTATCAAGCGTACTTAAAACATCAGCCGATTTTAAAGCATCAACTAAAAAATCAAATACTTCAATTTGTTCTGCATTGAAATAATCCGGCGCTACAACTTCACCATCAACTTTAAATTTATTTTCAACCGCTAGCCGATTTTCTTTTTCTTCTTTTGTTAAGTGCTTGCGTGTTGTGCTTGCAAGCTTAGCCGGCCTTGCCATTCAATCACACCTTTCAAATATATATAATTCGCGTGAATTTAGGGAACATTTCATAAATTGAGGTGGAGCAGTCGGTGTCGGCTATATTCATATAAATTATAAAAATTTTGGCGGGGGTACTAAATTTTTCAGAGTTTTTCTGTCAATTTCTCCATTATCCGCCATTCTATGATGTGCCTTACACAATGTAATTAAATTATTTTCATGCGTTCGCTTGCTCCACGCCTTGCTCAATGGTTCTATGTGGTGTACTTCTAACTGTTCGCCAAAGCTTACATACTTATCATGATACCAACAATAAGCACACATAAATTTATCACGTGCTTTTATTTTATCTCGTGTATGCTGCCACTCTTTAGACCATCTAAAGCGCTGTATCTTCTTTCTTTCTTCACTAGCATTATTATAATCACGCTTATAATCTCGCTTAGGATTGCCACACTTATGCCCTGTTCGCTCGTTGTAAATCATACCGCACCGGCTGCACGTTTTAAACATATACCCCGCCCCCTATGATTGGGTAGGGTTATCATGCATAGGCTCGGTATGTTTCATAGCATGCTTAGCATCTATATAACACTTACAGCGCCCTGTGCCACCTACCACTATATTATTAGCTACACAATACATATTTACATTATTCAAACATCGTTCATCATGACATTTTATTACTACCTTTGTTTCTTTCATATAAAGCCTTTGATATATTTATACAGGTTTTATTGTATTTTCCCGCAAATATATTTCACTTTCTTATAAATTTATTCATAATCAATGAATACTTCAATCATTTTTACATAACAAAAAAGCGCCAACATTTTCAGTTAGCGCTAATTTATCATGTAATATAGGAGAAGTTGAGGTGTAATAGCCGCCAATAAAAACTATTACAAACTAACTATAACATATTTACGATGTAACATTTTATATCTTTTGTTATCTTTCTTTATCTTTTGTATCATTTTTGCACTTTTGTATACTTTTTGCTAGATTTTTCAAACATTCACTATGTAATTTACCGCGAATATAAGCTTCACTATATTCTTTTTCAAAAAAATCACTCATGCTTTCTTGTATATCAGTCCACTTCTTATAGTGTAGATACTTTGATTTTAATAAATAACGTTGTTCCGGATTACTTAATTCATTAACAAGTGCTTCTATATAGTCACGATGATTAATATATTCATCCCAAACTTCACTTAATGCATGTTGTAAATCAACAATCTTAGCAGCACATTCAGCGACTGTATCACTTGTACCGCCCTCTTGAACGCATATACTCTTATATGTGGCTGTTATCTTTTTACTTTTCTCATTGTAAAACTCCAAGCTATCAATAATACTATTTACTTTTTCATCAAGATCTTTAACGCTATCTAATAATTTTCTTGTTTCATTAACCGTCATACTAAATAATTGTACCTTCCTTCTTTAATTAGCAGGAAACCAAATATATTTTTCACGCTTGCTATAATCAATCAATATACGCTTATAGGCTTTATATGCTTTAACATTTTGCCTATTCTCTTTCTTTTCTGCGCCAAATAAGTTATAAGCTTTAGACCGCATCATAAATCTAGTATTCATCTTTACACCCTTTCAAATCTTTTAATCAAACAACTAGATTAGCCGTTACTAACGCCCTAGCCATTGCCGGCACAACGCTATTACCAATTCTCTTGACTTGTTCCTTGATTGAATATTTCCGCCCTTGATAGTCAAATTCTAGTTTGTAATCATCGGGGAACCCTTGAGCCCTTGCGAGTTCCCGAGGCGTTA
>ENA-OROP01001377-OROP01001377.1-human-gut-metagenome-genome-assembly--contig:-NODE-1377-length-22251-cov-10.354208_pt1 | contig 22251 bp, 18 predicted proteins | sample MGYA00242132_ERZ509056 | MGnify/ENA primary metagenome ERZ509056 (study PRJEB26280, sample SAMEA2338768) | human gut metagenome | biome: human gut; feature: human-associated habitat; material: faeces...
CGCGCCCTCTCTCAGGCCCGGGATGGGCGGGAGCGGCAGCGGCGCAGGGCGTTCGGGCGGTGCAGGACGCTCTTCCGGCTTCTGCACTGCCGCCGGTGTCGGCACATCCGAAGCTTCCCGGCCCTCATCCGCCTTCATAGTCCCGGAGGCGATGGCCTGCTGAGCCTGTGCATGGCTGAGGGCAGGAGCGGAGGGGGCGGCGGCATCGCCGCCCTCCGAGGCAAAGAGCTGCAGATCCACCATCGACTGTTCTCCCCGTCCGCTCAAATCGGCGAAGCGGACATTGTCCGGGTAGCGTTCTGCCAGCAGAGCAAAGCCCGCCTTTGCAAATTCGAACGCCCCCTCCCCCCACGGCTTCTGGGGTGCTGCCGCCGTCACGGCCAGACGCGGGCCGTCCGGCTCATCCCATGCGCCGCTCTTGGTGCCTTCCTCGCCCGCCAGCAGGGCGCAGAGGGTCTGCATCAGGGTGCTGGCCCCCGCACACACGATGTCCTGCCCGGCGGGGGCATAGCCCGCATGGCCCGAAGCTTCCAGCCGGCAGGTGGGGCCTGCCGGGCCGTCCAGCTCGGTGTAGTTTACTTTTATCATCTCATTTCTCCTTTCTGCGTCTTCATCGCCCTCGCCATCGCAGCCGTGCTCAGCTCCTGTGCCGGGCCGCTGAGCTTGGGGGCTTTGGACTTTTTCTGCACTTCCAGCAGACCCGTCAGCTGGGCCATCTGGGCCTGCATCTGCGCCAGCTGCTGGGCAAGGGTGCCGTTCTGACGCACCCTCTGGCGCACCTTTTCGATGCCCTCAAAGTCCATCATTTCCAGCGCCGCCAGCGCGGCGTCGGCGTTGGCCGGGGCGAAAAAGCCCAGCTGATAGCACTCCTTGGCCGTCTCGTTCTGCGACAGGCGGGAGAAGGTGGACTTTTTCTCCGCACTCACCACGATGTCGAACAACGGCTCATGACTGCCCAACTCCACGCCGCCCACGACTCTTGCAGGTTGGGCGCGGAGCACCTGGCCCGAAAAGCGGACGAACTCGCTCTCGCCGCTCTTGCCGGTGATGCGGAAGATGCGCTCCTCGTCGTAGAACTGCCTCATCAGCTCGATGATAAGGCAGCACTCTTTGGCAAATGCCCTGTAAGCGCTCTTGAGCATATCCCGGCTGAGCTTCGAACCCGCCTCCTGCAAGGCCGCGATGGCCGAAGCTGCCGTCACGCCGCCTGCGGTGCCGCCCTGGGTCATGTCGCGGTTTCCGCTGATCTCCTTCAGCTCCTCGATGCGGCTGTTGCGGTAGCTCAGGCTGTTGCCCTGCAGACCCGCCGTCTGCAACGGCCGGAAGCTGTCGTCGTTCAGGCGCCCCACCACATGGATGATGTCCCGCGACAGGTCAGTCAGCTCTTCCTCATTGACGCCCGCCGTGTCGCTCAGCACATACCGCTGGCGGGACGAGAGCAGGACGTTCTCGTCCATGGCGTGGTTCATCTTGTCGATGGCGGTCTGGCACTCCTTCATCACATCGATGTACCCGAAGCCCGCCGGGCTGTCCTCTTCCATGAACAGCGCGTCGAACACAAAGGGATACCTGCCGTGGTCGTAGAAGCCTCTTTCGGCCAGCGCCGGGTCGTTCTCGCTGGCGTAGAGCACCACGCCATTGCAGAACTTGCAGTAGTGCAGGACGCTCCTGCCCTCGGGGGAAAGCTTTTTGTAGTACCAGTCCACCACGACGCTCTTGTCGCTGGTATCAAGGCCGCCGTCGTGGATGTAATGCGGCACGTCCAGCACGCTGGCAGTGTGTCCGGCCAGCTGGGGCCAGCGGCTTTCCAGCTGAGCCGTGTCGGCCAGACTCAGCGAGAAAAAGTGGGGCGACGCCTGAATATCGTCCACGCCCGGCTCCCAGTAGAGCATCAGCAGGTTCATGGGCCGGATGGCGATCTCGCCCACACCGCCCCGCTGCTCCGAATCCCAGAACACGCCCTTGACGCCGGTCCCCTGCTTGAGCTTGCGCCACCAGGTGTCGCTGTACACCTGCTCATAGTCCGCCTGTTCCAGCACCACGGGCAGCACACTGGAAAGCGCCTGTGCCGCTGCCTCGTCGTCCTCGGCACGGGGCAGGACGTTGGGACTGGGGTAGTTGTCCATCGCGTCGGCATGCTTGTTGGCGATGGAGTTGAACAACCAGCCGCTGGACGGCTGGGGTTTGCCCTCCATCATGGGGTTCTGGTAGTTCTTCCAGTGTCCCATCCGGAACCACAGTTCATTGTCCACCAGGCGCTTGTCCAGCGCGGCCTTGCCCGCCTTGTACCGCTGCAAGATCTGCGCAGCCTCAGCCACCTCTTCCGGCCCGATGGGCAGTTTTGTTGCTTCATCCATAGTATTCGTTTTTCTCCTTCCTGCCCTCTGTTGCAGGGCGCTATCGTTTTTCTCCGCCCCCAGCCTCTCCCAAAGGGAGAGCCTTTACACCCTCAGAAATTTCGCCTTCCGATGCAGCTCCAGCGGGTCATCCAGCACCGGCGGGGCCGATGTATGCCGGGGCGGCGAGATGGGATTTTCCATCAGCACATAGCGGCACTCATCGTAGATGTGGTCTTCCTGCCGGGTGTCGATGTCCTCCACATTGCTCTCGTCGTACACGAGGTTCGGGATGGTGCGGATGAAGTGCTTGCAGGTATTGAACACCTGCAGCATCGGCCTGCCCTCGCCGTCAAAATTCAGCCGGTAGTGCATCTGCATCTTGCCCGCCAGACGGGTGTGGTCGCCGGGCATCCAGTGCAGAAAGTTCGGCCCCCGCTCCATCATGGCGGCGATGCTCTCGCCCCGGCTCTCGTCGAAGATGGCCGGGTCGGCGATGCCCTGAATGACTCTGCCCCGGAGCACCGGGTCGTTCTGCTCGGCCTCCCGGATGCGCCGTGCCTGCTCCACCGGGTCGATGCGCAGACCCTCGTTGGGGCGTCCGGTGCAGCCGTACAGCTCCTTGATGCGGTAGAGCCGCCCTTCCTCGTCCGCCGCGTACCACCCCACCGAGAACGGCTTCGAAAAGCCGAAATCGTAGCCCCGGTAGATTTTCCAGTGCTTCGGGATGGTGAACGGCGCGATGACGTGGGTCCAGCGCTGGTCTTCGTAGTGGTTCGGGTCGTTCCGCCACTCGGTGAACACCTGCCCCGAAAAGCTGTCCCAGCTGCCGTAGAGCAGCGCCTGCTTTTCGGCCTCCGGCATGGCCGCGAGGCTGGCCAGATAGTCCGGGTCATTTTCCAGAAGGGCGGGGTTATCGAAGATGCTGGACGGGATGAACCCCCGCGCCCGCCGCAGCACCTTTTCGGTGCCGTCCGGCATCCGCACCGGGTATTCCTCCACGATGGGGGTGCCGGGCGGGGCGGGCGTGATGAACCGCGCCTTCACCCAGCCGTGGCCCACCCCGCCGGGGTTGGTGGTGGCCCGCAGATACACCCGGGTGCCGGGGCCGGTGGGGCGGTTGCGGCTCATCATGTAGCTGTACTCCTCCCACTCGAAGTGGGTCAGCTCGTCGAACCCGATGAAATCGAAGGCTTTGCCCTGATAGTTCGTCCGGTCCTTGGTGTACTGCATCGAGCCGAAGTAAATTTTCGCCCCGCTGGGGAAGACCCACACATGGCTCGTGGCGTTGTACTGCGCCTCCGGAAAGGCCCGGCGGTAATAGCTTTGACTCTTGTCCACGAGGTCGGAAAGCTGCGGATAGGTCTTGCGGAGGATGAGCGCCCGGTAGTGCGGAATGTGTACCTGCCGCAGCGCCTCGATGACGAGGGCGTCGCTCTTACCGCCGCCTGCCGCGCCGCCGTAAAGTGCTTCCGGCTCCGGCCTCCGCATAAATTCCATCTGCCTCGGCTGAGGCCTCCACACAACGCCTGCATTCTTGTTTTCTGTCGTCATACATCCTCCACCGGCGGCAGCAGCACCACGCCGCATTCCCGCCCTTCTGCGTCCACGCCCTGGTCGTTCAGGGTCTTCGACACGCCCGCCAGATCTTTCAGCACGGCAGTCGCTTCTTTCAGTCCCTTCATGATGCCGGGGTCGGTGCTGTTCTCTCTGCGGGCCGCGCGCTGGCGGGCATTCAAATCTTTCACCTCCTGCGCCAGCATGGTGCTCAGGGTGTCGGTGGCTTTCCGGAGACTTTCCTGTCCCTTGGCCGCAGTCTGCTTTTCCTGCCCCATCCTGTGTTCTCACTTCCTTTCGTTCTGTCGCTGGCAAAAGGATACCACGCTTTTCTCCGCCGCAGGAGTACATACTTTTTCCCCTCAGATTTGTATTTTACTGTGCATTTTATCCTATAAGCAATATTTCAAAGCGGCAAAAATCCCCTGCCTGTGTTCTTTTCCACAGACAGGGGATCTTTCACTCAATTTTCTGCGCAAAGTCTCCGGGAGACTCTCTGCGTATTTTTACAGGGTTTCCACCCGGTCAAACAGCTCCTTTGCGGCCTCCACAGCCTCCTTGCTGCCGAAGACCACCCTCACGCCCTTCTCCATCCGGGCCGACAGGTCCGCCGCCTCGGCCTTGAGGGCGGCAGCATCCACACTGCACAGGCTCTTGCGCTCGGCGGCAGTCATCTCGTCGGTGATGCCGCAGAAATATTTGCAGTCGGTAGACGCAGCCTCTTCCCGGGGCTTGCGCGGGGTGTCCAGCTTTGCTGCCGCGCCCACGATGAACTCGTTCATGTCCTTCTCGGTGTAGTCGCGGCCTGCCAGTTCTGTCGGCCCCTTTGCGAAAGTCTCATAGCTTTCTTTCAGGTGCGGGTCGCGGTAGGTGTAGAGATATTCGGTGTCGTCGTTCTGGGTCACCATGCCGGTGCCATACGCGCCGCCCACCTCGCGGATGTTGTGCCACAGATACTCGTAGCTCATCACCCGGGCCAACACCTTCCGCTCCAACCGCCGCTCCATGGGCCAGACCAGCACATCGTAGTTCACGCCGCCGTCGATGATGAAGGCCTCGTTCACCGGAGCTGTCAGCTCCTCAGTGTAGGGCTTTGCCTCGCCGCGCTTTTCTGCCGCGAAGGCACTGCCCGGCAGAAGCTTTTTCAGGGTATCCAGCGCCGCGTCGCTGCCGTGGAGGCTGACGGTCAGGGCGTTCTTTTTCAGCACACTCTTCCACAGCTCTTCCATCTTTTTGCCCAGAGCGGTCCAGTCGGCCTTTTCCAGCAGCTCACAGATATAGTAGTAGTAGCTCACGCCGTTGCAGCGCTCACTCAGTGCGGATTCCACCGAGAAATGTGCCGCCGCCCGCATGGCGGCGAAGGCGTGGCCCTCCCGCAGGAACTTCTGCTCCATGAGCAGCTTCTGCTGGCTTGCCACCCGCTCCATAGCAGCTTCGGCCTGCGGGCCGCTGAACTTTGTCTCATACAGCCACTCACTGCCCAGCTCCACAGCCTTTTCGAGGCTGCGTTCCAGCATACTCATCCCCACGATGAGCTTTGCGTGGCAGGGCCTGCCTTCCTGCCGTCCCGTCCAGCAGTCCATCCACGCACCACTGCTTCCCAGCCAGGTGTTCCTCAGAGTGTTCAGTTCCTGGGCCGTGTGCTTTTCGGTGTCCAGTTCATCCATGACATCCGTGAGCAGATGCAGGCAGGACATGTCTTCCGGTGCCATGCCGCCCAGATCATAGTAAAGGTACAGGTAGGTATTGCCTGCCGAGGGGTGGTGCAGCAGTTCTGCACCCGCCAGCAGCTCCTTGCTGCCCGGTGTCTGCTTTTTGCCCTCGCCGAGGTCGGCGGCTGTCAGCGGATGGTCCAGCACCAGCTTGCCGTCGGTGCGGGCGGTGCGCCCCTCTTCCTCTTTCTTGGGCAGGGTCGGCACCTGGATGATCTCCACCGGCGCAGGCGCGAACAACTCCCGCAGCAGCTCATTGAACCAGCCCTGTTCCAGCTTCTCCCGCAGGGAAGCGAACAGAGCGTTCGTGTGGAGCAGCAGGGCCGGGTCGCCGGTGTGGAGCCATCCGGTAGATGCATTAATGGCGTCCAGCACGCCGTCCGGGATGCTGCCCGGCCGCTCAAGGGAAGCGAACTCGGTGGAGTTGAGGCTTGCCATCAGCAGCTCCTCGGGGATGCCCTTCTCGAGGATGCCGTCCACGGCTTTGCGCACTGCAGCGGCAAACTTGCCCGCCGACTCTTCCGTCGCGCCCCGGAGCACAAGCTCCAAGGTCGGCTGCAGCGTGCTGTCATCGAAGCCCACGTCGATGTCCGCGCCCAGTTTTTCTTCCAGCAGAGCGGCTTTCAGAGGCGCCTGGTTCGTCCCCAGCAGGGCGTCCAGCAGGATCTCCACGCCCAGCTGGCGCTCCCGGTCGCTGAACGCACCGGTGTACCACGCCAGCGCACACTGAGCCTCGTCCGGCTCCAGCTTCTCGGTATAGTACGGGATATTCCGCTTCGCACCGACCTGCTCGTCCTGCACCGTCAGGCGGGGGCGGCTGGCGCTCTTGGGCATACGGCTCAGGTACTGCTTGTCGAGGAAGGCCAGCTTCTCGGCCATGTCCATCTTGCCGTAGAGGGTGATGCAGCAGTTGTCGGCGCTGTAGTGGCGGCGGTAGACCCGCACATACTTCTCATAGGTCAGCGCCGGAATGGACGCCGGGTCGCCGCCGGAGACAAAGCCGTAAGCCGTATCCGGGAACATTGCCCGGCTCAGAGCGTTCTGCAGCTGTGCGTCCGGCGTCGCCAGCGCCCCCTGCATCTCGTTGTAGACGACGCCGCTCACCGTGCCGTCTTCGTCCCGGTGCCAGCCCTCCTGCTCGAACACGCCCTTGTCCACCATGGCCAGCGGGCAGAACACCGCGTTGAGATAGACGTCCATCAGGTTCTTGAAGTCCGTCTCGTTGGGGGTAGCGAAGGGATACACCGTCTTGTCCGGGAAGGTCATGGCGTTCAGGAAGGACGCCATGCTGCTCTTGAGCAGCTGCAAAAACGGCGACTTCACCGGGTACTTCTCGCTGCCTGCCAGCACCGAGTGCTCGAGGATGTGGAACACGCCGGTATCGTCGGAGGGAAAGGTGCCGAAGCCGATGCCGAAGGCCTTGTTGTCGTCGTCGTTTTCCACCAGCAGGACAGCCGCCCCGCTGACGTCATGGATCAGCACGGTCAGCGTTCCGTGCTGTTCGGGGCAGTCCTCGCGCTTGACGAGGGTGTAGCCGGGATATTGTTTCATGGTCTTGCTCCTTTATATTTTTTGATTTGAGCTTATTTTACTATGTATTTTTGTAAGGCGCAACTAACGGCGAGGTTCATTCTCTTTTGTCGCCTAAAGAGAATCAGAAAAGCGCCAGCGACTCCTTTCAGACCCCAAAGAAGAAGTCGAAGCACAAAAATGCCAGCCGCTTCGCTAAACGCATTTTTGTGCTTCTCCAATTTGCTGCTGCGCAGCAGATGTTACGTTATCTCATTCAGGAACGACTTCTTTTTTGCACGACACCCTGAACAACACGAATCCCACGATAAACAGCACGATGAGGGAGCCGACACCCACATTGGCGCTGCCGGTGAGCTGGCTTCCCACACTGACGATCATGGTGCCAAGGAAGGACGCGCCCTTGCCGCAGATGTCGAAGAGGCCAAAGTATTCGCCCGACTTTTCCGGCGGGATGATCTTTGCAAAGTGGGAGCGGCTGAGCGCCTGCACGCCGCCCTGGAACATGCCCACGATGACGGCCAGCACCCAGAACTGCCACTGCTGGGTCAGGAAAAACGCAAACACCGCGATGCCCGCGTAGGCCGCGATGCATACCGGGATGAGCTTTGCCGAGGGGTACTTGTTCGACAACCGCCCAAAGATGAGGGCCGACGGGAACGCCACGATCTGGGTCACAAGAAGTGCCAGCAAAAGGCCGGTGGTGTCCAGACCCAGTGCCGTGCCGTAGGCCGTCGCCATGTCGATAATGGTGTACACGCCGTCGATGTAGCAGAAGAACGCCAGCAAAAACCAGAACACTTGCTTATCCTCCGGCAGATGCCGCAGGGTATGGCCGATGCGGGCAAAACTCTGCCGGACAGCGTGCTTTTCCACCTCCACATAGTAGAGCTGTTTATAACTTTTCAGCAGCGGCAGGGTCGTGAGCAGCCACCACGCCGCCGTCAGCAGGAGTGCCAGGTTCAGCGCCGTCATCTGGCTGATGCCAATGCTCCCCGCCCCCAGCACAAGACCGAGGCAGACCACGAAGGGTACGCAGCTGCCGATGTATCCCCACGCATAGCCCCGGCTGGACACTTCGTCCATCCGCTCGGGAGTGGTCACGTCGCTGAGCATCGAGTCGTAGAACACCAGGCTGCCCGAAAAGCCCACCTTCGCGATGACGAAGATGACCAGAAACGGCAGCCACGCCGACGCCGCGCCCATGGCGCAGCAGCCCACGATGCCCACGAAAACGCAGAGTATGAAGATAGGCTTCTTGAAGCCCTTCGTGTCGGCCACTGTCCCCAAAATCGGGCTCAAAACAGCCGTGATGACGGTCACAGCCGAGCTGGCATAGCCCCAGTAAGCCAGATACTCCACCGAGCTCAATCCCCCGGCTGCCGCCAGCGCGTTGAAGAAAATGGGGATAAGGGTGGCCACCATCAGCACAAAGGCCGAGTTGCCCACGTCGTACAGGATCCAGTTCCGCTCCAAGCTCGTCAGGCGGAATTTACCGCTTTTTTCCATCCGGTGCTCCTCTCAGTTCTCCCCAAACGTATGCTGATACTCCGCCCCCAGCGGCTTGTTCTCTGCATACTCTTCGATGAGCCTTACCGCCAGCGGCACAGCCGTTTTATACAGCTCTTCGAGCTTCTGGCTGCTCTGGACGCATTTGGGGTTCGGCTGCGGGTTTGCCACAAGGCCGTGCATGAACTCATACTTGCCCGCGACGCGCATCCCGGTCAGCACCACCCAGCGCTTGACGGGGTTCGCCGCCTGCAAAAGATGATGCACCGTTATCATCCCCTTCATCGCCGCCAGCGTCTCGTCCACCGTGACGCCTTCGTAGAAGGGCGCGATGACCTCGGCCCGCTCCCGGCTGGGTTTGATGTGGCTGGCCGTGAAGAACTTTATGGGGTCGAGGCCGTCTTCCCGCATCAGAGCATTGTCAAACTCCGTCTCAATCTCGCAGTGGCCCACACCGCTCTCCCGGACATAGGCCTCCACATAAGGGTGACAGGTGCTGTCCAACGCGAAGTGACAGACAAAGCCCAGCGCATAAGCCAGTGCGGCGCTTTTATCCGTTGCATTTTCCACCACGGTGCGGGCGCGGGTGAAAAACACCTCGCCCTTCTGCTCGTGCATGGCATTGCCCAGACGGTTCACCGGGTTCGACTGCAGGGCCTTGTAATAAAACATCAGGTCCGGCCCGTGGAGACCTATGTCGTAAAGCTCCCGGTGCTGTTCCAGCGTCGCGCGCAGACCGTCCGGCAGCAGGGCCAGAACATCCGCACCAAAGCGGCGGTGTGCGTAGGTAGAAGGCATGATACCGCCCCTTTTCGTTTATTTTTCGTAGCCCTGCGGCAGCTCGTTCTTCAGGCCGCGCTCCATCAGGGACTTGACAGCCTCTGCCGCACTCATGCCCTTGTTGACGATGGCGTTGACGGTCTGGACGATGGGCATTTCCACCTGATACCGCTCGGCCAGTTCCAGCGCAGCGGGCAGGGCGTTCATGCCTTCGACCACCATGCCGACTTCCTTGACGGCATTTTCCGGGGTCTCGCCCTTGCCGATGAGGATACCGGCGCGGTTGTTGCGGCTGTGCATACTGGTGGCGGTCACGATGAGGTCGCCGATACCGGCCAGACCTGCGAAAGTGTGGACATTGCAGCCCATCGCCACGCCCAGACGGGCGATCTCGGCGATGCCGCGGGTGATGAGGGCAGCGCGGGCATTATCGCCGTAGCCGAGGCCGGTGGAGATGCCGACGCCCAGCGCGATGACGTTCTTCATGGCGCCGCTCAGCTCTACACCCTTGATGTCCTCGTTGGTGTAGACGCGCATGACATTGTTGGTGAAGACCTCCTGCACATAGGCAGCGGCCTCCATATCCTTGCTGGCCGACACGATGGTGGTGGGCAGGTCGATGGCCACTTCCTCGGCGTGGGTGGGGCCGGACAGGGCCACAAGACGCACGCCCTTCGGGCCGCCTTCCTTGCCCAGCTCATCGGCCAGGATTTCGGTCATGGTGTACAGGGTGTCAGGCTCGATGCCCTTTGCCACATCCACGATGATCTGGCCGTCGGCCACATAGGGCCGGGCCTTTGCCGCCGTGGAGCGGACGAACACCGACGGCACTGCGAACAGCAGGATGTCCTTGTCTTTGCAGACTTCCTCGATGCTCTTGGTGAACCGCAGCTCGTCGGGGATCTTCATCTGCGGCAGATTGGGGTGCTTGCGAGTGGTGGAAAGGCTGTCGATCTCCTTCTCGATGGCCGACCACACCAGCACATCATTCCCGCTCACAGTCAGCATCCGTGCAAGGGCCATGCCCCAGGTGCCAGCGCCCAGAATACCAATACGTTTCATCACGTTTGTCCTCCGTATCCGCCGCGCTCCCGTCTGGCGGGGCGTGCGGCCTGTTTGTACCTTTACAGGTCTATACAGTTCTATTGTACCCGAAAGCTTCTGCCGCGTCAACTGCTCTGCCGTTCTGCACAAAGTTAGCACCTGTTTTTCATCCATTTCGTCTATACCATGCAATTTTTCGAAACCATTTGCGTTCATTTCCAAATCATGTTATAGTATTCTGGTAGGTTTTGTAGGATTTTCATTTTTTCCTCTTGACTTTGACCCTGCTTTAAGGTATATAATATGTCCACCCACTTGTCCTGTCTGTTTATTCAAATTTTGAAAAAGGAGTATCCATGCTGGAAACACTCTTATCCAACCGCACCGTCAGCGTGCTCTGGGAGGCTCTTCCCCGCATCCTCTCGGCGGGCCTCACCATGACCATCCCCCTCACCCTCGTCTCGTTCACCTTGGCGATGGTGCTGGCAGTGGCTGTGGCGCTGGTGCAGTACGCCCGGGTGCCGGTGCTGAGCCAGCTGGCCCGGTTCTACATCTGGGTCATCCGCGGCACGCCGCTGCTGGTGCAGCTTTTCATCATCTTTTACGGCCTGCCCAGCGTGGGCATCATGCTGGACGCTTTCCCGGCGGCAGTCATCGCCTTCGCCTTCAATGAGGGCGCATACTGCGCTGAGACCATGCGCGGCGCACTCGAGAGCGTGCCGCAGGGCCAGCTGGAAGCCGGCTACTGCGTCGGCATGAGCTGGTGGCAGATCATGCGCCGCATCGTGCTGCCGCAGGCCCTGCGCACTGCCGTGCCTGCCCTCTCCAACTCCCTCATCGGCATGATAAAGGACACCTCTCTGGCCTCCAACATCACGGTAGCGGAGCTGTTCATGGCCGGCCAGCGCGTCGCCGCCCGCACCTACATCTTCCTGCCCATCTACTGTGAGGTGGCCGTGGTGTATCTGCTGTTCTGTACCGTCATCACCAAGCTGCAAGGGCTGCTGGAGCGCCAGCTCAACGCCCACGGCTTCCAGTAAGAAAGGAGTGTGGCTGTTATGGCAATGTTAGAGATACGCGGCGTCCACAAATCCTTCCATACTTACGCAAAGCCCGGCGTCCATCCCGGCATCTTTGGCCGCGCCCCCAAGCCGACCAGCAGTCTGGACGTACTGCGCGGCGTCGATTTGACGGTGGAAAAGGGCGACGTCGTGGCCATCCTTGGCCCTTCCGGCTCAGGCAAGACCACCCTGCTGCGATGTCTCAACTTCCTCGAGACGGCGGACGCAGGCAAGCTCACCTTCGACGGCGAGACCTTCGACCTCGCCCACGCCGACCGCGCCAGCATCGCACGGCTGCGCCGCAAGACGGCTTTCGTCTTCCAGAACTACAACCTCTTCCGCAACAAAACGGCCCTGCAGAACGTCACCGAGGGCCTCATCGTCGCCCGGAAGATGCCCAAAGCGGAGGCTGATGCCGTCGGCATGAAGATGCTGGAAAAGGTCGGCCTCGCCGACCGTGCCGACTACTACCCCCGTCAGCTGTCGGGCGGTCAGCAGCAGCGCGTGGCCATCGCCCGCGCTCTTGCCTCCGGCCCCGAGATCATCTATTTCGACGAACCCACCAGCGCCCTCGACCCGGAATTGACCGGCGAGGTGCTGGCCGTCATGCGGCAGCTGGCACAGGAGGGCATGACCATGCTGGTCGTCACCCATGAGATGGGCTTTGCCCGCAACGTCTCGTCCCGCACCGTCTTTATGGAAAACGGCGTCGTGGTCGAGGAAGCCCCCTCGCAGGAGTTCTTCGCCCATCCCAAAGAGGCAAGGACCCGTGAGTTCCTTCAGAAAATTTCCCATACTGAATAAGAAAGGATCATCCCCTATGAAACGCAGAACCTTTATTTCTCTCATGAGCGTCATGGCCGCTGCCGGTGTTCTCTCGCTGGCTGGCTGCTCTTCCAACACTTCTGCCTCCACTGCTTCCAGCACCGCTGCTTCTGCTTCCGCTGCTGCCGCCAACAAGCTGGAGACCATCCAGTCCAACGGCAAGCTGGTCATCGCGCTGGAAGGCGCATGGCAGCCCTGGAGCTTCCACGATGAGAGCGACACCCTCGTGGGCTACGACGTCGAAGTCTCCCGCGCCATTGCCGAGAAGCTGGGCGTCGAGCCCGAGTACGTCGAGAGCGACTGGGACAGCCTGTTTGCCGGTCTGGATGCTGGCCGCTACGACCTCGTCTGCAACGGTGTCGAAGTCACCGAAGAGCGCGCCAAGACCTACGACTTCACCACTCCCTACGGTTACATCCACACCGCCCTCGCCGTCCGCAAGGATAACGACGACATCAAGAGCTTCGAGGACCTCGCCGGCAAGACCACAGCCAACAGCCTCGCTTCCACCTACATGGAGCTGGCCGAGAGCTACGGCGCGACCGTGCAGGGCATCGACACTCTGGAAGAGACCATCCAGCTGCTGACCGCTGGCCGCATCGACGCCACCCTGAACGCCAACGTCTCCTTCTACGACTACCTGAACGTCCATCCGGACGCCGACTTCAAGCTGGTCGCCCAGACCGAAGATGCTTCTCACGTTGCGATCCCTATCGTCAAGAGCGAAGACTCTTCCTTCCTCGACGCCCTCAACAGCGCCATCGACGAGCTGCGCGCTGACGGCACCCTCAAGGAGCTGGGCGAGAAGTATTTCGGTCAGGATATTTCTTCCGAGAATTAACTTTTTGTTTTGATCGTCAGCGAAGCATCAGAAGTGCATCATGGTCTATCCCGTAGGCGAAACCGCAAAGCTTCTGGGAGTCGTCAAAAATATCCGGGAAGAAGATGTTCCCGAGCGCTTCCGTGCCGAACTGCGCGGTGTCCCGGAAAGCAAATAAGAATATTGACGAAGGGGGCAGGTGTCATGCAGCACCTGCCCCCTTTTTGTTATAAATATCTTCCGGTAATACTCTCCGGGTTTCCCTGGATCTCCTCCGGCGTGCCTGTTGCCACGACGCGGCCGCCGCTCTCGCCGCCGCCCGGCCCCATGTCGATGACATAATCCGCGTTGCGGATGACATCAAGGTCGTGTTCGATGACAACGACCGTTGCGCCGTTGTCCAGCAGGGCTTGGAACACCCGCAGCAGCACCTGCACGTCCAGCGGGTGGAGGCCGATGCTGGGCTCATCGAAAACGAACACCGAGTCGGTCTGGGTGCGGCCGATCTCGCTGGCCAGCTTGAGGCGCTGGGCCTCGCCGCCGGAGAGGCTGGGCGTTTCCTCGCCCAGCGTCAGGTAGCCCAGACCCAGCTGCTGCAATGTCTGCAGGCGCTGACTCACTGTCTTCATCCCGCCGCAGAACGCAAGGGCGGAGTTGACGTCCATCTCCATCAGCTGCGGCAAAGAGGCTGTCTGCTCCGCCTCGTTGGTCAGCTTCACGCCGTAAGCCGCCCGCGCGTAGCGGGAACCCCGGCAGTCGGGGCAGACGATGTTCACATCCGGCAGGAACTGCACGTCCAGGCTCACCTCACCGGTGCCGTCGCAGCCGGGGCAGCGCAGACTGCCCGTGTTGTAGGAAAAATCGCTGGCCTTGAAACCCTTTTGCCTGGCGTCCGGAGATTTGGCATAGAGCTTCCGCAGCTCGTCGTGGACGCCCGCGTAGGTCGCCACGGTAGAGCGCACATTGATGCCGATGGGCGTCGCGTCGATGAGCTTGACGTGCGCGATGCCCTCGGCGCGAATCTCCCGGATATGTGCCGGGAGGGCGCTGCCGTTTATCTTTGCTTCCAGCGCCGGTACGAGGCTTTCCAGCACCATCGTCGTTTTGCCGGAGCCGGACACGCCCGTTACCACGGTGAGCCGCCCCTTGGGAATGTCCAGCTCCAAAGGCTTGACTGTGTGGATGCTGCCGGTAGAGAGATGGATAGCCCCCTCTGCGAACATCTCTCCTTCCCTGGCGCACCGGCGCAATTTCGTCTCAGCTTTTCCGGAGAGGAACGGCCCGATCTGGGACTCCGGCTTTGCCTCCAAATCAGCTATCGTCCCTTCGGCAATGACATGTCCGCCCTTGGCTCCCGCTTCCGGCCCCATCTCGATCACCCAGTCGGCCTCTTTCAGGATTTGGGTGTCGTGGTCCACCAGAATGACCGAGTTGCCGTCGGACACGAGGTCGTGCATCACACCGGTCAGGCCCACGATGTTCGACGGATGCAGGCCGATGGACGGCTCATCCAGCACATAGAGCACGCCGGTGGTGCGGTTGCGGACGGCCCGGGCCAGCTGCATCCGCTGGCGCTCACCTGTGGAAAGGGTCGAGGCCGAGCGGTCAAGCGTCAGATAACCCAGACCTAAGTCCATCAGCCGCTTGGCGGTACTTTCGAATGCCTCGCAGATGCTCTCCGCCATCGGGCGCATCTCTTCCGGCAGGCTGCCCGGCACGCCCTTCACCCACTCCACGAGGGCTTCCAGCGTCATCTGGCAGGCTTCGTCCAGCGAGATGCCCCGCAGCTTCGGCGCACGCGCCGCCGCTGAGAGCCGTGAGCCGTGACACTCGGGGCAGACATCTTCCCGCAGGAACTTTTCCACCCGCTTCATGCCCTTGTCATCCTTGACCTTTGCAAGAGCATTTTCTACGGTGTAGACGGCATTGTAATAGGTAAAGTCCAGCTCACCGGCCTGATTCGAGTTCCTGGCGTGGTAGAAGATATGCTTTTTCTCTGCCGGACCGTGGTAGACGATGTCCTTTTCCTGTTCGGTCAGGTCGCGGAACGGCACATCCGTCCTCACGCCCATCTCCCGGCAGACGTCTGTCATCAGCGACCACATCAGGCTGTTCCACGGGGCCACTGCGCCGCCGTCGATGGTCAGCGAGTCGTCCGGCACCAGCGACGCGATGTCCACCGTCCGGACGCTGCCTGTGCCGCTACACTTCTGGCAGGCCCCTTGAGAGTTGAAAGCCAGCTCCTCCGCCGACGGCGCATAGAAATGCGCACCGCACTCCGGGCAGACCAGCTCCTTGCCCGCCGCAACAGCCAGCGTCGGCGGGATGTAATGCCCGTTCGGGCAGCGGTGGCTTGCGAGGCGGGAGTACATGAGCCGCAGGCTGTTCAGCAATTCCGTGCCGGTGTCGAAGTTTCTGCGGATGCCCGGCACGCCCGGCCGCTGGTGCAGCGCCAGCGCCGCCGGGACATACAGCACCTCTTCCACCGAGGCTTTCGAAGCCTGGGTCATCCGGCGGCGGGTGTAGGTGGACAGTGCCTCCAGATACCGGCGGGAGCCTTCGGCATACAGCACCCCCAGCGCCAGCGAGGATTTACCCGACCCCGACACGCCCGCAATGCCCACGATCTTGTTCAGCGGGATGTCCACGTCGATGTTTTTCAGGTTGTGTACCTTTGCCCCGCGCACGAGCATTTTGTCTATCATTCTGGTTTCCCTTCCCTTTGGCTTTTTTGCGCCAGATGAATTCCATGTTCTCTGTTTTAGTATAGCGTATCCTGATGTGTATTTCCACAATGGTCACCAATAAAATGCTATTTGCACTGGCAGACACAGAAGAGTATACTATAATCAGTAAGGATCTCAAGTTCCTGTACACATGTATCTGACGAGATAAAAGGAGAACGAACATGGCAGTATTTCCAAAAGAATTTGTATGGGGCGCTGCGACTGCAGCCTATCAAATCGAGGGCGGTGCCGTCGAGGATGGAAAAGGCCGGAGCATCTGGGATGTTTTCTCCCACACACCGGGCCGCACCTATCGGGGCGAGACCGGTGATACCGCCTGCGACAGCTATCACCGCTGGCGGGAAGACATCGAACTGCTGAAGTCGATGCACCTGAAAGCCTATCGCTTCTCTGTGGCGTGGACGCGCATCGCCCCCACCGGCGGCACGGACTGGAACGAAAAAGGCTTTGCCTATTACGATGGTCTTGTGAATACTTTGCTGGAAGCGGGCATCGAGCCGTATATTACGCTGTATCACTGGGATTTGCCGCAGGCGCTGGAAGAAAAGGGCGGCTGGCAGAATGAGGACACTGCCCGGGCGTTTGCAGTCTACACGGCAAAAATGGCAGAACATTTCAAAGGCAGGGTTCACCAGTGGTTCACCTTCAATGAGCCTGCCTGTATCGTGAAAATGGGCTATGGGACAGGTGAGCATGCGCCGGGGCTGAAACTCCCGCTGGAAGGGCAGTTCACCTGCTGGCAGAATATCATCTATGCGCACTGCCTTGCCGCGCAGGAGCTCCGCCATACGGACGCCGAAAACAGAGTGGGCTTCGTCTCCACAGGCCGCATCTGCTACCCCGTATCTGAGGCAAAAGCAGATGTGGACGCCGCCCGGGCTCTGACCTTTGCCTGCCCGGACGAGGACTGGGCCTTCACCCACACGATGTCGCTCGACCCTCTGTGCCTTGGCCGCTGGCCCGGACCGGACCTCTGTGGGCCGCAGCTTTCCGCCTGCATCGGTGCTGTGCCGCAATACATCAACGACGCCCTGTCTCTGGGCAGACCGGATATGCTCGGGCTGAACATCTACAATGCTGCGCCTGTACAGATGGGAACGAATGGCCCCTGTTATGTGGAGCGCCCTGCGGGATACGCTCACACAGCCATGAACTGGCCGGTAGAGCCAGAAAGCCTGAACTGGGGTCCCCGTTACATCCAGGAGCGGTATGGACTGCCCATGTTCATCGCGGAAAATGGCTTATCCTGCACCGACAAAATCTATCGAGACGGCAAGGTGCATGACGTGGAGCGAATCGATTTTCTGGCGCGCTATCTGGAAAAACTCTCCGAGGGCATTCAGGCCGGTGCCGACGTGCGAGGGTACTTCCATTGGAGCCTGTTGGACAACTACGAGTGGCACAGCGGATACAGAGAGCGTTTTGGTCTGGTGTACGTCGATTACGCTTCCGGGCGGCGAATCCCGAAAGACAGTGCCTTCTGGTATGGCGAAGTCGCGGCGACCAATGGCGGGTCCATCTGACCTGTAAAATAAAAGGCCGGCAGTTTCTCCAATACAGAACGAATATTGCAGCCATATCCAAGATACGTCTTACCCATCCTGCAAATTCTTTTATAATAGCACTGCTGCCTGAAAGCGCTGCAACAAATTCCCATATCAAAAGGGAAGCTTTCCGGTATGGGACAACGACAAATCATTTTATTGGGATGCGAAAGAGACGTCCTCCGCCTGCTTCGACGCTGCCGGATGGCCCGGCTCCGCTTTTGTCAACATCTGCTGGAACTTCCGGGCCGCCGTGTTCAGCGGGCGGTGATGGTCGTAGACGAGGCAGATAGAGCGGGAAGGAATGATCTCCTGCAGATGCAGCTCGACAAGCTCGCCGCTGGCCAGAAGCTCTTTCGTCATCGGTTCCGGCACGAAGGCAAGGCCCAGCTCACTTTTCACCAGCGTGAGCATCTGGTCGGTGGTGGCGGCCTCGGTGTCGGGCCGGAGCACGGCGTCGTGGTCGAGGAAGAACTGCCGGTAGAAGCTCCGGGTCATGCTCTCATCGCTGAGAGAGATGAGCGGATAGCAGCTCAGTTCCTTCAGCGTCAGGCGCTGGCTGGCCAGTGCAGTGAAGGTCTTTCCACCCACCAGCACTTCATAAAACGGTTTCAGTTCCACCATCTTCAGGCCCTGTTCTACTTCCGCCGGGGTGGAGATGATGGCAAAATCCACTTCTCCGTTCTTCACAGCCTGCACCGCCTGGGGCGTAGAGTGGTTCGAGATGCGCAGCCGGATGCCGGGATACTCGGTGTGGAACGTCCGCAGCTTCTCGGCCAGATAGATGTTCAGCGCCGTCTCCGTCGCGCTGATGCTGATGGAGCCATGCTCGAGGGTGGCGCTGGCGCTCAGCTCTTCCTCCGCGTCCTGTATCTGCACCGCCGCCGAGGCAATGCGGGAGTAGAGCATCTCACCCTCCGGCGTCAGGGTGACGCCCCGGTTGGAGCGGGTAAAGAGCACACAGTTCAGCTGGCTTTCCAGCCGGTTCATCGAGTGGGTGATGTTGGGCTGGTTGTTGCCCAGCACCCGCGCCGCTTTCGTAAAGTTCTGATACTTCGCCACATAATAGAAAATTTTGTAGTATTCCCAATCAACGTACATGGGAGCCTCCCCTCTTTCATACCAGAATCACATTTTTACTTCTCCCCCACCAGCGCCACGGCAACATCATTGACATTCGTGCCAGTAGCGCCGGTCATGATAAGGCCGTCCACAGCTTTCAGTGCATGGTAGGCGTCGTTGTTTTGCAGGGTATCGAACACATTCCAGCCCTTGGCGGTCAGTGCGGAGAGGGTGTCACCATCCACATAGCCGCCGGCAGCATCCGTGGGGCCGTCGGTGCCGTCACTGCCCACCGAGAACACTGCTGCATCCAGCCCGGCCAGCGCCGGAGCCGCTGCAAGGGCAAGCTCCTGATTCCGTCCGCCGAGGCCCTTGCCGGTCAGGTGGACGACCGTCTCGCCGCCTGCGATGTAGGCCAGCTTTTTTCCCTGCCCCGCGTGGGTCCGGACGATGGAGCCAAGGAAGCTGCCCACCTCCCGGGCTTCACAGCAGAGCTGGTCGGTCAGCAGGACGGGCTCATAGCCAAGCTCCCGGCAGGCGGCAGCGGCAGCGGTGCAAAGCTCCCGCACACTGCCAGTGATCTGGGTCGTCACATTGTCCAGCATCTTGGGCGTTTCCTGCGCCAGAAGAACTTTTGCCTGTTCCGAGAGCTTCAGGTGATACTTCTCCGCAATGGCAAGCGCCTGTGCGCAAGTAGAGGTATCCGGCACCGCCGGGCCGCTGGCTATCATATCCAGCGGGTCGCCCAGAATATCGCTCAGCACGATGCTGAATACCTGAGCCGGGGCGCATGCCTGCGCGAACCGCCCGCCCTTGACGCCCGAAAGCCGTTTGCGGATGGTGTTCATCTCCACGATGTCAGCGCCACTGGCAAGGAGCTGGCCGGTGATGTCCTGCAATTCTGTGCCGGGGAGCAGCGGTTTTTCAAACAATGCACTTCCTCCGCCGGAGAGCAGAAACAGCACGGTATCCTCCGCCGCCAGGCCGCGCACCAGCTCCAATGCCTTTTCGGTGGCCGCAAAACTGTTCTCGTCCGGCACCGGATGGCCTGCTTCATAACAATTTACCCCCAGAATTTCGCCCCTGACGTGCTTGTATTTGGTCACGACCACGCCGCCGTCCACACGGCCCAGCGCTTCCACCGCCGCGTGTGCCATCTGCCATGCGGCCTTGCCCGCTGCGACCAGCAGCACCCTGCCGCCCTTGGGCGCAAAGGCTTTCAATGCGCGGCGGACAGCTTCGTCCGGCAGGACAGCGTTCAGGCTGGATGCGATGATGGCATCGGCATCCTTTCGCAGAGTCGAGTTCATAAAACAGACCTCCTTGTGGGGTATGATTTACAGCAGACCAGCTTCGGTCATGGTTTTTACAAAGCCCTGCCTGGCCGGGCCGTCCAGAATCATTATACAGCAAGACCGACGTTTCGGGAATACTTTCGGCAATGGTTTTGAAATTGCTGTACAGCTCGACATCACAGACTGTACCTTCCTTAGTTGGGTCTTGTATCTGATTTTTATACTCACTCTCTACGAAATACCAAAATCTTGTTTACAAACATCCCCCATGCAGCCGCCGGATCACCTTAAATGCGACCTCATGTTCTGTTGTCAGCGGTTTTTTCAAAGCGAAGAAAACAACACCGCTGGTCGGACAGGTGATCTCTGCCTCCACCTCTGCAGTAAACGGGTCAAGGATCACGCCCATTTTCTGACCATACTCCACTTCCTGTCCCGGCTCCACGAAGCGGCGGAAGATCCCGCCCGCCGGGGTGAGTACATTTGCCATCTCGTTTTCCTGCACGACGGTGGACAGATACCCGCTGTGGCAGTGGTATCCCAGTAAACCGACCCGGCTGAGATACCGCAGCACGGCAGCAACGGCTTCCTGTGCGCTCTGCTCGTCAACTTCGTCAGTTTCCTTGGTATAAATGCTGAACGCATTGGTCTCCCAGATCTGCCAATTATAGTTCAGCGTCGTCGTATCAATGGGGGTCGGCTTACGCATGACCACATAAGGCAGGCCGAACAGATTGCCCAGGCTGGCCGTCTGATAGCCGGTGTTCATAACGCGAATGTGCGGAACAAAGTCACCGGGCAGATAGAAGGACGCAAAATGGATATGCCCACACGCAGGACAAGCCCCGGTTGGAGCTGACCGAGAAGATCGAAGCGAACTTCTATTCCCAAGACCTGACCCCGGCAGCACCTCAGCCCCGGCAAAATGAAAAGCCGGCGGCAACAAAAATCCCCGGTAAAGAGATCCTTGAAGCCATCCGGCTGATGAATGCAGACGAACGCAGAGAGTTGACGAGATCCTTGTTCGCTTAACATCTCTTCTTTTTATGAAAAGGAAAGCAGGCTGTGCAAACCTTGCGCAGAAAAGCCCCCGATTCGGGCAAATGTGCAAACGGTGTCAGAAAGTGTGCAGCCGCTTTTCTACATAAAGAAAGAGCGTAAAATCTTACGACTTGACGTTCAATATCTGGTGCACCTCGCGCACTCATATCCGAACTTTTCTCCGCTTTTACGGCTTCCCAAAAAGCGACCGTTTCCGTACCTTCCTTATAATTAAAGGTAATGAGAACCTTATCATCGTAGAGATAGATGGCATTGATGAAGGTATCCACCAGTGCCTGCCGCTGCTCCGGCTGGGTCATATCCAGCTTGCGGAAGCGGAGCAGCCAAAACCGGACGAACTCTTCTTTCATCTTCGGCTTGGCCAGCCGTTCCTCTGCAATGCGGACTTGCAGTTCCTTCCGCTGTTCTTCCAGCCGTTCCTTGGTAGAGCTGGTCAGAATGCCCATCTGGATGGCGTTCAGCATATTGGTGATGCCGACTTCCGTTTCCTTCAACTGCTTTTCGTAGATGGGCAAATCCGTGCTTTCCTGGTTTTGCAGTTCCATCACTTTGGCGATGATAGCATTCATGGAAGCGTCATCTTCCACCAGATCTTCCAGCCACTGTTTCCGCACGGCCTTTTTATCGCAGGTCTTTTTCTTCTTGGCAGCAGCACACTTGTAGTAGGTATACATTTTCCCGGTGTGGCTGACACCGCTTTCTCCGAACATCAGTGCACCGCACTTGCCGCAGTACAGCTTGGTGGTGAGCAGATAGCTTTCCTCTGCCTTATGACGGGCAGGGGCCTTTTTATTTTTCGCCAGCTTTTCCTGCACCTTGTTGAACAGGTTCGCGTTTGCGCAGCGAAGCGGAGCAATGAAAGCCCCAGTGGGGCTTTTAAGCGACAGAACGGTCTTGCGTAGCAAGATGGAGGGGCCTTGCCCCGACAAGTTCACCTGATACCAGTGCCGGGATCGCATTGGGCTGTACCACATCCCGCAAACGCAATTCGCTGATGTACCGTCGATTACTCAGCATCCGCTGAATTGTGTTATAGGACATCTCTCCGCCCATCGAATTTTTGATGTTGTGCGCCTTCAACCAATCCCGCAAGTCAGTCATGGTCGCACCGTCCGCATACTTCTGGAACGTCTGCTCCACATACGGAGCCAGCAGCGGGTCTGGCTGGTAATGCCGGGTCTCATTGATCATGTAGCCGAACGGAATCGTGCCACCATTATAAATGCCCTTGAGAGCGTTCTCGGTCATGCCGCGCACGACCTTTTCAGACAGGTCAGCCGAGTAGTATTCGGCGTAGCCTTCCAGCACTGATTCCAGAATAATGCCCTCCGGGCCAGCCGAAATGACTTCCGTTGCCGATACCAGTT
>ENA-OROP01001382-OROP01001382.1-human-gut-metagenome-genome-assembly--contig:-NODE-1382-length-22201-cov-11.468572_pt1 | contig 22201 bp, 10 predicted proteins | sample MGYA00242132_ERZ509056 | MGnify/ENA primary metagenome ERZ509056 (study PRJEB26280, sample SAMEA2338768) | human gut metagenome | biome: human gut; feature: human-associated habitat; material: faeces...
GTGGCGTCCGGCATGGCGCCGAGGCCGGCCGCCTTGCGCGCATCCGCGATGGCGCGGGCAGTGTGGATAGCGGTTCCGGAGGGCGCATCCACCTTGGTGGGATGATGCAGCTCGATGACCTCCGCGGACTCGAAGTACGGCGCGGCGACCTTGGCGAAATAATCGGCCAGCACGGCGGAAATCGCGAAGTTGGGCGCGATGAACACGGCCTGATCGTCACGGGGAGCCTCGGCGAGTGCCGCCGTGACCTTGGCGAGTCTCTCATCGGTCCAACCGGTGGTGCCGACCACCACGTCGACCCCCCGCTTCACAAGCGCGAGCACATTGTCGAGCGAAACGGACGGCACGGTGAACTCCACCACGACATCGGTGTTCTCCGGCGTGATCCGCATCAGGTCATCGCCCGCGTCGAGTGCGAAGGCGAGCTGCATGTCCTGCGCACCGTTCACCGCATCCACCACATGAGATCCCATGCGCCCTTTGGCGCCGACCACTGAAACCCTGACCATCACACGACCTTTCCGAGCGAAACCGTCCGTAACTTTTCCAAAATTCCCTACCAATATATAGGCATGCCGGCCCATGGTCCGGCCACCTGTCCGTAAGCTGGGTCACATCCCGGCTCCGACCGGTTCGGCGCACCGTTCCACAACGCACTGATACGGCTTCATAAATTCTGGCTCGTTAGACCAAGGTTGACTTTTTGCCTTGCAGTGTGGTTACTGGGTAGCTACAATGATGGTAGGTATGAGAACAGGCAAGGTGGCGCGTATAGCCGATAGGGTCAGGAAGGAAGTTGGCGAACTGACGCCACAGGAGCGCGATCTCGCCATCAACCGCGTGAACACGCTGCATGCGCGATTGGAGGCTTTCATGTTCGGCTTCCACGGCGTGTCAACGAAATACCTGCAAGCCTACCTGGACTGGTTCCAATGGCTCGTCGCGTTCACCGACGGATTCGGCGAAACCGACGATGATGGGCTGCTCGCCCGCCAGCTCGGCAAAGGCCTGTATCGCATCCGCCGCCGTGACTGCCAGCGCATGACACCACCGTACATGGATTATTGGCGGAAAGCCGCATGACACCGTGCATACGATGTACAGTCGGAACAACCGACAAGCATAGGAGGCGCATATGGCGAGCATACCCACCACGACCATGAGGATAGACCCGCAGCTCAAGGAGGAATCCAGCCGCGTGCTCGAAGACCTCGGGCTCACCCTCTCCGGCGCGGTCACGATCTTCCTGAAGGCCGTCGTCAGGGAACAGGGACTCCCGTTCGAGGTCAAGAAGGAAACGTCGAATGGCAGATAAGGTCATCCGCATCAAAGACCTCCGTCCTCAAGACGTGCGCGGATTCCGAGGTGACACCGTGAGTGCAGATGGGCTCGTGGACTGGTATGCGCCTCATGTGGCCCAATGATCGAAACGAGCGAAACCTTCAACCTCGCTGTGGTTCTGGAACACCGAGGTCGGCTGGGCCACGGTGCATCCGCTGTCGGAGGCGAACGGCCGGGAATACGCGCAACTGGTCACTTGGGACAAGGGGCTGTCGCATATCGCAGGCAACGTGAACGGCAACACCATTCGACACTTCCCCGTGGTCACCGAGGTCTCCGCCCTGCACCGTCGCAGGCTGACGCTTCCCACAGAGGATGGCGGAGTTCTCGGAGTGCAGCAATGGCTACGTGCCGTATGGAACCATGCCAACGGACCGACCACCGGCTCGACGTGACGATACAGGCACAGATCCTCGACCTGCTGATGTCGCTGAAGGACGAATACGGGCTTTCCGCGCTGTTCATCACCCATGATTTCGGCGTGGTCGCGCAGATCGCCGACAAGGTGGCGGTCATGTATGCCGGGCGTCTGCTGGAAACCGGCGACGTGTATGACGTGTTCGACCATCCAGCGCACCCGTACACGGCCGGGCTGCTCAAGACCCGACCGGTCATCGGACGGCGTATCAAGCGGCTGTATTCGTTGCACGACCAGTTCCCCGACCCGGCCGTTTTCGGGCGAGGAACCAGCCGAGCAGGGCGAGCGGCACCGCGCACAGGGTGACGATCCACGGAATCATCATGCTCATGTGCGGACTGGATGCGTCCAGCACGGCACCGGCGATGGTCGACCCGAACGAGGTGCCGACCGAGCCTGCGGTGGTCACCCACGACAGTCCTTCGGTGAGCGAGCGCGCGGGCACGATGTCCTTGACGATCAGGTTGCCGGTAGCGAACAGCGGGGAGACGCACAGGCCGGTCAGGATCTCCATGACGCCGAGGATCAGGAAATTGCCCATCACCATGCGGAACACCACATAGCCGACGGTGAGCAGCGTCAGGAACATGACCATATGCCGCCAGTGCGAGCCTTTCATCTCCCGGGAACCGAAGATGACCGCCCCGATGCAGGAGCCGACCGCGAACATGGCGAGCTGCAGGCCGAGGAACCGCTCCGCGCCGGCGGCCTTCATCGTGGCCGTCATGGACACGTCGAATGCGGTGAAGCTCATGTTGAACACCACGAACACGACCAGCAGCGGCAGAATGCCCCGGTACGTCAGTACATTGCGCGGCTTGGCGGAATAGGGCCGGTGCAGACGACGCAGCCGGAAATTGTTGTCTTCGGGGGAGGGCGTCGGTGCGGCATGGTCTCCGGCCGTCTGGAGTGCGGGAGCCGGCTGACCGGTGACGGCGTTCGACTGCGCGTCCGGTATTTCGGCGGCGACGACGTCAATCGGCTCCAACACGGGAGGGACGGTGTTCTTCAGCGAGAAGAACACCGCTCCCCCGATGCCGCAGGCCAGCGTGGGCACGAACAACTGCGACACCGGGTGCACCGAGGTGGCGAGGAACGCCGCCAGAATCGGACCGAAGATGAATACGATCTCATCGATGGCCGCTTCCAGCGCATACGCGGTGTTGAGCAGCGACTCGTGTTGCGAACCGCGCAGCGCATACGCCCAGCGGGTGCGCACGAGGGCGCCGAACGAGAACTGGGTCAGCCCCATGCATATGGCCAGCGCGAACAGCACCGGGATGGGCACTCGGGCGAGCGCCGCCAGTGCGAACGCAAGCATCGCCACTATCTGCACGCCAAGCGCCACCGGTCCGACACGCCGCTGCCCGAACCGGTCGAACAGGCGCGCGTAGAACGGCGTGACCGCGGCGACGGCGAGGATGTACATGGCGCTCATCGACCCGGCGACCGTCCAGTTGTCGTACATGTGGTTGAGCGCGAGCACGATGCCCAGCGACATCATCGAGATCGGCAATCGGGCCACCGCTCCGGAGATGCAGAACGCCTTGGCGCCGGGAATGCGGAACAGTTGCGCGTACGGCGACTGCGATGCGACGGATCGGCTCTGCTGTTGAGCCCCGCTCATCGAGTGTTCTCCGGGGTTCCGGCGTAGATGAAGATGTCGTCCATGTCTGCGCCATCCTCGGGATGGTCCGCCGCGTATCGGGCGGCGATGCAGTTCAGCCCCTTGTGGTCGTAGAAGCTCACGTCGCAACTGGAGTCGGTGTGCAGGTAGAACCGGGCGACCTGGCAATTCGCGAAATAGTCCATCGCCTGCCGCCAGAGCGAACCGCCGACGCCGTGTCCGCGAGCGCTTTTCGCGACGAGGAACAGCTCGATCTCGCCGCGCGCGACGTCGTTGATGTCGATTTCGCGTTCCATGCGCAGTTCCATCTCATGCCATTGCTCGGTCTCGGACAGGGTTTTCGTGCCGAGCGTCGACCGGTTCAGTTCGCCGTTGATCGCGGCGAGTTCCTGCTTGGCTTGCGGGAAGGCCAATGGCTCGCCGGCGACGCGCGACAGTGTGACGCCCATGAAGCGGCCGTCGAGTTCGGCGATGATGGCGCGGGTGGTCGGTTCGAGGTAGTGCAGCACGAAGTGCCGGGATATCTGCATGGACACCGGCGTGCCGGCGGCCGCGCTGCACTGACCCCATGTGCGGTCGAACTCCCGGACGATGTCGTCCAGATCATTCCAACGCATGGGCCGGTAGGTCACCGATTGCGATGGTTTCATCTCCTCGGCGGGCACTGTTGCCGTTGCCGGCGTAGATGCGATTGTGACGCCCGGCACCTCCTCCGGCGTGACGTCAGGCACGACGTCAGACATGACGTCACGCTGTGGGTCCGTCCCGATCGGCGTGCTCTCCGAGAGGGTGCTCTCGTCATCGGCGGATGGCGTGGCATTGGTGATGGTGGCATTCATGACGGTGTTGTCGTGCGCAACCATGGTTCTGCTCCTTTGTGGTTGTTGCGTCCAGCACGTGTGCCCGCCCACACGGTGCGCCAAGGGTCGCGGCATCCCTCCCGGCATGACGGCTGCGGCGCGTTCCATCCGCAGCGTGTGCCGCCCCCTTGGCGGTCACCTAGTCATTGTCGGATCCTTCGGGAATGCCGGAGCTCAACTCGGCTAGGATCTCTTGTTCGGTTTTCGCGCGGGCGTGCAGCTCGCGCGCGCCTTCATCAGGCTCACTCAGATAGTAGAGGGTGGCGTCGATTCTGTCCAGCGGCACGTGCTCGATGTACGACAGCAGCAGCCGATACCAGTCGAGCTGCACGAGCTTGTGTTCGATGTCCTGCGGCTTGCGTGGCTTGCGCCCGGTCTTCCAGTCGACGATGGTGTATTGCTTCGTCGGATCGTTCGCGTCCAGTCCGCCGTGGAACACCGCATCGAGTTTGCCGTTGACGATGACGTCACCGAGCTGGGGAATCGACACGACAATCTGGCGTTCCGCCCACGCCGGGCGACGCTCCGACCACGTCGATTCGGCGAGTCGACGCTGCCATACGGTGAGCTGTCGTTCCTTCGCCGTCAGTGTGTCGGATTTCATTTCCAGTTCGGACAGATCGTGCAGCAGGGATTCGCGGGTCACCGGCTCGCGGCAGGTGCCGGCCGTACCGGTTTCGATGCTGCTGGAATCGTATGCGCCGATGCCGTCTGCATCTATTGATTGGCCGTCGCCGTAGGCGTTGATGAATTGTTCCGCCCATGCGTGGAACAGGGTGCCCGCCTCAGCGGCGGGGGATGCGACGCGCGGGATGGGCCGGATCAGGCCACGCCAATAGCCGCGTTCCTCGCGCTGGGTCATATGTCCCGCCCTCGCCTGCAACGCGGTGACGTTCTGCCGTCCGTGCTCCAGCAGGTGCTCCGCCTGACGGCGGACATAGCGGTCGATCTCGCGCTCGCCTCGGCCGAAGGACCATGGCATCAGATCGGGGTCTTCAACGAGCATTCGGGCGCGCGCCAGCAGGGAGTCCGGATCGTCGGTCACAAGCCCGGAATCGCCGGACAGCCCGCCGGTGAGCTTCGACAGGGTTTCCTCGGACAACTTGGCCGGCCATGTCGGGCCGCCGGCCTGTTCGCGTTCCTCCAATGGGGCGTTCCATGCCTCTTCGACGACATCCCGCTCATATTCGGTGGCGTGGTCGCCGACGAAGAACCCCTGCGGCCTGTCCACACCCAGCTGGTCCAGCGATGGGTGCGCAGACGCACCTGATGCCGCACCGGCCACCGCCAAGTCAGGGCTACTGTCGGCAATGGCATCCGCATTTTCGGAGTATCCCGCGCTCCCGCTCTTGCACGCGGATACCAGACCGCTCTCATGGCATAGCGAGTCCTGCATCTCCGTCCAGAATACCGACGGCTTCGAGGCGCTCGGTCTTTTGCCGGGACGGTTCAGGTACTGGCTCGGGTCTCGATCCAGAATCGAATACTGGCTGTAGGTGAGCAGCGCGTCTTTCTTGGCCCGTGTCAGCGCCACATATGCGAGTCGCCGTTCGTCAGCCAGCAGACGTCGGCCATATTCCTCTTCCTGGGTGAGATACCAGCTGGACGGGTCGGCGACATCCATATCGTCTCCGATGTCCTTGCTGCGCAGGTCTCCGTAGAACTCGTCGTCGATGACTTCGACATCGTCCAGGGCACGCAGCGTTTCGACCGGGGCGTCATCCGGATTCGCGTCGTGCGGGAAACGTGGCAGGATACCGGCGTCGACGCGCACGGGCGCAGGTACCGCGGCCGGGTCGTCCGCCCATGAACGAACCGTCGCCTTGTATTCCGGGGGAGTCCACGATTCGCCGGCACCGCCGCCGGGATGCTCCACGTCCAGCTCGACATGCAAACCGCCCTGATTGCTGGGGAACACTCCTGATTGCATGGACACCACGGCGACGGCGTCCCATTCCAATCCCTTGGCCTGATGGATGGTCATCAGCACCACGTCCGCAGGAGTGTCGGGCACCGCCGCGGTATCCTCCTCTATCTGGCCAAGCGAGTCAACCCATGACATGAATCCACGTAAAGTCGGATTCACGCCTTCGACGATTTCCTGCGTATAGGTGTCGACCAGTGCGGCGACCGACTGCAGAGGCGAACGCGCCTGCGTGGGGTTCACCGGCCGGGAGGGGTTTTTGACCGCCTGGGCGACGATTGTGTCGATGTCGAGGTTCAAGGCCCGCACCGCGGCGTCAATCACTTCCTTCAGCGGGTGATTAGTCACGGCATGCACACGCTGCAGTACTTCGCCCGCCTGTATGATACGGCGTGATGTCGTCTCGTCGAATCCGCCGCGACGCGACAGCAGCGACGGCAGGTCATCCCGCATCATCATGTCGATGAGGAACACCGCATGCGGCACTCGATCCCGGTATTGCTTAACGATGGCCTTCACCTGCGGGTCGGCGAACGTCGCGATGTCGGAGCCGCCATCCGCTTCCGAAACGAGACCGGAATCAATGGACGTGGAGGCTATTGCCTCATCATGACCATCATCGGCACGAGCGCCATCGGAACCTGAACCTATGATGCCGGATTCGACCAGTGCACGGTAGCGGCATTGGCTGTCGAGATCTTCGGCCATGCCGGCGAGGCGGGTGAGCGATTCGGATCCCAAACCGAATCGCGGCGTAGCCAGCAGCCTCATCAACGACGCTGAATCGGTGTGGTCGGCGGCCGCATGCAGCAATGCGATCAGATCCTGGACCTCCGGCCTCTCCAGCAGCGCGGAGTAGCCGACGACCAACGTCGTCAGGCCCGCCCGTTCGAGTTCTTGGGCGAATTGCGCCATGTGCGTCTTGCCTCGGAACAGCACCGCCACATGCGGGGTATCGGAGGCGGCCGTGGCGGCGTCGTCCTTCCGGTACCGTGCGATGGCCTGTTTGGCGAAGCGTGCCACGGCATCGGCTTCCTGGCCGAAGGTGGCAAATCCCAGCACGCCGATCGTACCTTCCGCGGCGTTGTCCATCGCGGACAGGTTCGCGACGTCCACTTCGCGCATCAGGGAGCTGCCGGCCCGCCGTGGCGGTATGCGCAGCGGCTCGGTGAGGTTGTTGGCGGCTCTGAGCACGACGCAGGTGTTGCGTCGCGTGACGCTGAGCGGGTATGGTTTCGCGTCGGCGGGCATGCCGAAGTCCCTTTGGAACATGCGGAACGCTCCGGGACTGGCACCACGCCACGCATAAATCGACTGGAACGGGTCGCCCACCGCGTTCACCGCAGATCGCGACAGCCCGACGCCATCCTTGGACCACCCTCCGGCGCTGCGCGCCGCCTCCCGCCAGCGGGAGGAAGACCTATCAGCATCGGCATCAGCCGACTGGGGGTGGAACAGGGTGGCGAGGAGCATCGCCTGCGTGGTGGAGGTGTCCTGGTATTCGTCAAGCAGCACGTGCGTGTAACGGCGACGGTACCGCTCCCCGATGGAGGGGAATCGCGCGACGAGCTGATAGGCGGCAATGGTGAAATCGCTGAATTCCGCCATGTTCTGAACCCGCTTTTCCCGCTCGTATTCCTCGACGAGCGTCAGCAGCGTCTCCCGACGCCGGGTCACGTCGCGCAGCTGTGCACACTTGTACACGCATATGTCACGAAGTTGCGCCCGGTATTCCTCCTGTTTGGCCGCGAAGGTCTCCTCCGTGTCCTTCTTGTTTTTTGTCGGAGCCTTGGCCTTCGGCTCTTCGTCAGGAACCGGCGTATCGCCAATGGCGATATCGAGTTGCGCGAGGAATGCCTGGTCCCAAGCCCGCACACGGCCGATGGCCTCGTCCATCGTTGTTGTGCTGCCACCGATCATGGCGTTGCCTATGGCATGCGACAACCCCAGTACACCATTCACCACGGTCTTGAACGCCCCGAGATCCTGCTCGAAGAGGATGTCCATGTGACGGCCGACCACGGTGGTCGCCAGCTGTATGGCACCGGCCTGGCTGAGCGGCTGCGTGTTCTGGTCGAAGCCGACAAGCAGGCCGTATTGCCGCACGATGGTCTGGAAGAACGCATCGTACGTCGACACCTCCGGCTTGAGGAACGCCCGGTTCGCAAAGCGCTCGTCTCCCCCGTCCGCCAGCACGGCGGCGGACACGCGCGACAGCAGTTCCGACGCGGCCTTGCGTGTGAATGTGAGGCCGAGGATGCGCTCGGCCGGCACGCCCTGTGCGATGAGGTTGATGATGCGGCGGGTCATCGTATAGGTCTTGCCGCTGCCCGCTCCGGCCACGACGAGCACGTCATCGCCGGTGGGCGCGTTGACGACTTTTGCCTGCTCGGGGCTGTCGGTAAATCGTGGTGCGTTCATGACTGCCTCGTTTCGAAGACGGTGTTGATTTCGCCGGCGCATGCCGGGCATGCCGCTTTCATGCGGCAATACTGGAGATGATCCGGTTTCGGCCTTACCTGTATATGGGTCGACCGACTCGCCGCGGCGGCGTAGAACACTCTCGCGATCATGGAGAGCGACCATACGGCCTGCGTGCCGCGCATGCCGAGGAACTGTCGCCATGCCGCTGCGCTTACACCGGTCGGAGGCTCTTCAATCAAATCGGGAGCATCCGAAAGCTTATCGAGGGTCTTGTAGCGGTTCCGCGGCATGAACGATGACGTGTTCAGACTGCCATCGGCGAACAGCGCCGGCTGGTACATTCCCTCCTGCGCGTTGCTGGTTCCGGACGTCGCGGGCGCATCCTTCTGTGCGACATGGAACAGACCACTTTGCGCGATGTCCGGCATGACTTGCAGCGCTTCGGCTCCGCGCGGCCCGTTTTCCGGGAATGCGAGTCCCAGTTGGTAGCAGACCAGCTGAAGATCGTTGAATATGGCCTTGGTCGAAGGCACCTTCCCGGTCTTGTAGTCGATCAGGCGAACGTGACGCTTCCCGTCGGGCATGATTCTGGTCTCCATACGGTCGATGCGCCCGGACAGACGCACGGTCAGCCGGTCGTTCATGGCTTCGGGCCACCCGCCAACCAGCGATCCCATGATGGCGGCGAGTTCATCGCGGCCGATCGGGTCGACGCCGTCCATCGCGTTATAGGCGGCAAGAATGTCGTCCAAGCCGAATACCGCAATGAACGAACGCTCGCATTGTGCGCTTTCCAATGTACCGATCCGGAAGTTCTTGACGTTGTTTACCGGGTATTCGTCGGTGTTGGACATGACGAAGTAGCTGGCGATGTGGCCCAGTACGTCATGCGCGGTATTGTCCTTGCGCGTCGCGTTGTATTGATCGGCCGGGTTGGTGTTGGCCGTCGGATCGTCGCGCAGCTCCTCATAGATGGCGATCATACGGTCCCGCACCGTGCTGACGCGTTCCGGAATCGGCAGGTCATCGCGCCAGTCCGCCGCGTCCAGGCCCTCGTTGCTGGCGGTTTCGGCGACGGCGTGGATCAGCGAGCCGAACGAGGTCGCCACACTGCCGGCGCGCGGACCAGTGAACCGGTTTTCCATCATCCAACAGACGGGACATCCCCAGATGCTGTCCACGGCGGATGGCGACAATGTTGCGATCCGCGGCACCGATGATTGGCCGGTTCCCTCCGCGGCCTTGTCCGGTTCCGGAGCCGCCGCCCGCGATCCCACCGTGCGGGAGCCGGAAGACGCATCCTCGACCTCGTCGAGGAACGGCCAACGCGTGATGTCAGCGGCTTCGACACCATTGCTTGCCAGCAGTCGCAGCGCATCCACGGCATCTTGAGATTCCTTGGAACCTCGTGGGTATACGGCGAGCGCCACGCGGGCGGCGGCGACCAGGCCGCGAGGATCGGCGTCCAGACCTTGGAGCCGTCCGGCTTCACCGACCTGGGTATATTCCCGCCCTTCGGCCGACGCATGCCGTTCGCGGTTGAATCGTTCCGGCATGTATCCGTACAGGAAGTCAGACGGGGTCAGATCGTCGTTGTACACCGCACTTGCCGTGACCTGCTCCGATGCGCGGGTCAGCGCGACCAGCAGGCTTTTCTGCTCCGCATACAGCACGGATTCCAGTTTGTTGTCGCCATGCTCTCCGGAATCATCGGACAGCCCTCCATACAGCATGACATCAGCCAGATCCTCACCACCGAACATCGTGTTTCGGGCTGCCAGGTTCGGCCATATGCCTTGCTGGATGGCCGGAATCCACACCAACGGCCAGTGTCTCCCCGCGGAGCCCGCCGGCGTGGTCAGCGTCACGGCCTCGTCGATGGGGGCCACTTTGGCCAGGGAATCCGCTTCGATGCGCATCGCCCTCACCTGCGCGAAGAATTCGGGCAGATCCCGGCTTGCGGCCGAGCCGGATGCATAGTCGAACAGCCGCATGGCCGTATCCAGACGGTCGTTGGCGGCACGTCCGGCATCCGTGTTGTTCAGGGCCTCGCGCTGCCAACGGGAGGCGACGTCGCACGCGTTCCAAGCCACGGACAACGCATACTGTGGTTCCTTCGCCGGCAGTTGTCTCAGGCCTTGGGCCACCGTCCCCACCAGATTCCACAGGTGGGCAAACACGCGGGAATGCGGGTCTCCCCGCCCGCACACCTCCTGAACGGCGGCGAGCACGTCATCGGCGGTTATACCGGACGCGCCCTTCGTGCCTGCCCCGACAGCGGAACCGGCATCGTCGACAACGTCACCTGTACCGCCTAGACCGGCGACACCGCCATGCATCGCATGCGCGTCATCCGCGAATTCCAGCAACAGGTACATGGCATCGACGCCGAACTGGAGTTCGTCGCCTTGCGGTGCTTTGACATCGATGATCGTGTCGTCGGTGATGGTCTTCCGATCGCGCCCGGAGACGGCCCATTCGCGCCATTGCTCCCATCCGTGCATGAGCCTGCCCAAGGCATGCATTCGAGCGGTGTCACCAGCAATTCCAGCGTCCCCGGTCTTCCCCGCATCGTCGGCGGCACCGCCAGGCACATCGTCGGACGCATCCCCCTCGCATATGTCCTCGCACGTGACGATCTTGCCGAGTGATGCCAACGCGTTCATGGCGGCGTCCACCGGCTCCAGCCTGGCCGGGTATCCCTCATGATCCCGTCCGCCGCCGACGCTGACCAGCGGGCATCCCATCACCGTGGCAACCCGAGAGCGCACATACAGTGCGGTCTGCTGCAGATTCATGCCCAGCGCGGGCGCCGTCTGGTTCCTGAGCATCGCCAATTCGAGCAGCGCGAACAATCCCTGCACGAACGGCTCGTCCTTCAACGGTCGTGTGACCGATGAATACCGTACAGGCACGCCGTCATGACGCAGCCGTTCGCCGATCGTGCGCACGGTGGCGTTGTCGTGCGCGATGACAGCCATGTCGTTCCAGTTGCGTCCTTCAAGGATGTGGGCTTGCTTGATGCGCCATACGACGTCTTCCGTCTCTTCGTCAGCCGAGCGGTACAGCGCGGTTTTCAGACTGCCATCGCCCGGCAGCGGATCGGCCTGGGGCAATGCGACAATCGGCAGGCTCGCCGGCAGCTGCGGCAATTTGCCCGGCCTCTGCGGCAGAGGAACCGTCTCGTCCTGCGTGGATCGGATGGACAGGGAGATACGGGATGCGACCAGATCGCGATACGTATAACCGTCGACGTGGTCCACCGCACGCTCCTCAACTCGGCCATTTCCGGCACCGCCAGCCGGCAGACGAACCATGCCGGCGCCAAGCTGACGACGAATCTGGTCGAACAGGTATTCCGGATATGACCCGCGGAAGGTCTGCACGGCCTCGTCCGGATTGCCGACCAGCAGCAGCCGCGTCCCCGCACCGCGCAGCGCCTTCAGGAACGTGAACCCGGCGAAGGTGAGGTCCTGACAGTCGTCGACGACCAGCAGACGCGGCAGATCGTCATCGCCGACCATCCCGACCGCCTTGGCCCCCTCGACCAGCAGACGCGACGAGTCCAACCGATACTCGCCCGGGTACATACGACTCACCGCGGTCTCGTATTCGCGGCGCAACGCGAACGCGAGACGCCACTGCACATGCAAACGCTCGACGCGCGGCGACCAATGCCTCAACGCCGACAGGGCCGTTCCTTCACGATCCTCGGAGACGCCCAGCTCATCCATGCGGGCCAACATGTCGCGCAGCTGCATGACGAAGGCGGCATTGACGCCTACGCCGGAATCCGCATCACCACCCTCGCCGTCGTTCCCGGCCACGGCATCGGCCAGCACGCCGTCCCAATCATCCCTGGCGAAGTATTCGCGCAGCAACGAGCACGTGCCGCATGGATCCCCCGCCCGCACATGAGCCACATGGACGGAGCACACCGAACGCAGCAGCGCATCCTGCTCGGCGCCGTTCAGCAACCTCGGCAGCGGCTCGCCCGACCTCGAACGCATGACGGTGATCAGCCGGAACGCGATGGCCGACAGCGTCGTGACCGGTCGCGCCTGGGAGGTCGCCCCCAGCTCGCGAATCACCTGATCGCCTATCACATCGGCGATCTGACGCCCGGATACCGTCATCATCGCTCCGGATTCGCCGAACCGTCGCAGCCCGGCCATCAAGGCATCACGGGCCAGCGTGCTCTTGCCCACGCAAGGAGCACCAACCACCAGCAGCGCCTTGCCGGATTCCCCCTCAAGCAGTGCTTCAACCGCCTTCATGGCACCTCCATTCCCGTCGCCGGCCCCGTCGTCCGTCAGACAGTTCCTCCATCATATGCCAACAATCGAAAACCGAACCATATGTTCCGTTTTTATATCAGTTTTATTCTGGACTAACTGCGTCATCGCACGGCAGCTCCTGCCTGCGGCGAGCACTCCTCAGCGCTCCCCATCAAGGGTTGTGCGTGGGAACACCTCGGAATAGAGTAAGAAGAAGAGATGTCGTAAGGGGGATAGCCAAATGCCGGCACAGCCAACACCGCCGCGGATATCCGGCTATGATTTCATCCAGCCACTCGGCACCGGCGCCACAGCCAGCGTATACCGGTACCATCAGCGCGTCCCCAGCCGCGACGTCGCCATCAAGGTCAGCAGCGCCACCCTCGACCCCCGCGCAGCCGCCCGATTCCGCAATGAGGCGAACTACATGGCGGAGCTTTCCGCGCACCCCTACATCCTTTCCATCCACGACGCCGGCGTGACCAGCACCGGACTTGGCTGCATCGTGCTGGAATACGCGCCCGGCGGCTCCTATAAGGAGCTGATCCGCAAGCGACCACTCACCGCCGACCAGATGCTCGACCTGGGCATCAAACTTTGCAGCGCCCTGTTCACCGCGCACTGCAAAGGCATCCTGCACCGCGACATCAAGCCCGCGAACATCCTCATCACCCCGCAGGGACTGCCGGTGCTCGCCGATTTCGGCATCTCCACGAACGTGTATCAGGCGGGAACCCAGACCGGTTTCTCCGTGCCATGGGCCGCGCCGGAAGTGCTGACCGGACGCAGCGGCGGCACCGAAGCCGCCGACATCTACTCCTTGGCGGCGACCCTGTACGCCACACTGACCGGCCGTTCGCCGTATGAGCACGGTTATCAGGCGCATACGCAGCAGGAACTCGCGCAGGTCATCGTCAGTCGCCGCCTGCCGCCAATCGGCCGCCCTGATGTGCCCGCGGACGTCGAACGTGTACTCGCCAAGGGGCTCGACAAGAACCCGGACAACCGTTACGGCACGGCGCTGGAATTCGCCCGCGCGATGCAGCAGGTGCAACAGGCCTACTACGGCCATGCCACGCCCGTCACCGTGGAAGGCGTCTCCGAATATCCCAGCAGCATGACCGGCAAGCGCCGCGTCGCGCCCGGCCCCGCGAACGTGACGCGAATGGACGCTCCCACCGGTGCGTGGAAGAAGCCGCTGGCCATCACGACCGTGGTCGTGGCTGCGCTGACGGCGGTCGTCCTGACGTTCGTCTTCGTCGTAATGCCGCACATGGATGACACCGCGACGCGCAACCGCACATCGGTCTCCACGCCGGGCGCCACCGGCGACTCCAACGGAACGGACGGCAATCCCGACGACATCACGGGAGCCGAAGTGGTGCCGACGCCCGAAAACCTGAACGGAACCTACGACGGCACCACCGTCACGTTCACCTGGACGAACCCGCAGCCCAAGGACGGCGACATGTACGCATGGTCGCCGGTACAGGGCAATTCTGCCACTTCCGGACCCAGTACCAGCACCAACATCGTGGCCGACCGCAAAGTCGAGCTGCATGACGTGACCGACAAACAGACCTGCATCGAAGTGAAGATCGTGCGCAGCGACAAGCAGATGTCCCAGGATCCGGCCATCGCATGCGCGGTGAGGCAATAGGAACGCACTATATGAAGGACTGCACCATGCGGCACGGCATTGCACGAGAAGCGAGCGAACGAGAGAGAAGAGGATGCCATGAGCAAGCAGCCTAACCAGCGCCAACGCGAGCGGGCGTTCCGCTCCTCCATGCGCCGCCTGGTCTCGCCTGACGCGCACCGTTGGGCGATGCCCGTCATCGCGCTCGTCATGCTGATCGGCATCATCGCCGGCGCCATCTGGGTGAGCTCCATCACCCGCCAACACGTGCATCTCGACGACGGCACCGTTTGGGTCACCTCGCTCAAGAACCGCAAGGCGGCCCGCTTCAACGTCAAGCTCAAGGAACCGGATTCGGCGGTGGCCTCGTCTGCAGCCCGTTTCGACATCGTCCAGCACGACAGCGACACGGTGCTCACCGAAGGCGCGAAGGCCACCGGCATCTCCTCCGCCACGCTGGGTACCACCGGCAGGACGGAGACCAAGGGAGACACGACCGCGGTGACCGGCGGCGGCACCATCGCCTTCCTGAACACGAAAAACGGCAACGTGTGGGTCGGCCGCAGCTCCGACCTCAATTCCGTCAACCCCGCCACCAGCGACCCGTCCATGCGGCTGGGCACCGGAGGCAAGATCGCGGTCACCCATGACGGCACCGTGTACGGATACCGGCCCTCCGACGGTACCGTGCTCACGATGCAGGATCCGACAGGCAAGGCCGTGCAGGGTAGCTCCCTCACCGAAGGGAAGCCCGTATCCGCCGACGATTTCACCGTGGTGGACGGCACCGCGGTCGTCACATCCGAGGGCAGGCTGTACTGGCACAAGGGCAGCGCCGACACCGGCGCCAACAGCCCGTTGACGCTGCAATACCCCGACACGGACGGCCGTCAGGAGTCCTGGGTCGCGGCCGCCGGCAAGAACGGCCTGTACCTGGTCGAACTGGGCAAGGGAGAGAAGAAAGTCAACACGCTCACCTCCGGCGGTGCCGGAGACGCAGCCAAACCGGTCTCCACCGACGGCTGCGTGTCGGCCGCGTGGGCGCAAAGCGCGAACAATTACGTGCGTGTATGCTCGCCGAACGTCAGCAACCCGGAATTCGGCTCGCTGCAATCGGTCAGCACCACGTCGGATTTGGTGTTCCGCACCAACCACCGCCTGACCGTACTCAACGACGTGGTCGACGGCAACGTGTGGAACCCTTCGGACTCCACCAAGGTCATCAAGATACAGTGGAACACCATCCAGACCGAGCAGACCGCCCAGCAGAAGCAGAACGACCAGTCCGCCAACAACCAGCGCAACTTCAACAAGACCTGTTCCGCGCAATCCGGGCAGATCAAGGCGCAGGACGACGAGATCGGCGCCCGCGCGGGCGGACAACAGATCCTCGACGTGCTGCGCAACGACGAGCAGACAGACTGCTCCGTGCTGCAGATCACCAAAGTCGGGGCCCCGGCGGGCGGCGATATGACCGTATCGCCGGTGTACGACGGCCGGTACCTGCAGCTGGACGCCTCGGCGGCCTCGGCCGGCACGGTGACGTTCACCTATGACATCAGCGACGGGCGCGGCCAGACCTCGACGGCCAAGGTGACGGTCACGCTGACCGGCTCGTCCGCCAATCACGCTCCCAAGCAGGCCGACACGCCGCCCGAATACGACGTGGAGCAGGGTGCCACGTACACGACGAACGCACTCGGCAGTTTCCAGGATCCCGACGGCGATCCGATGACATTGGTGTCGGCGGTCCCGCAGAACAGCGACCAGGTCGTCGTCTCCACCCGCGCAGACGGGCAGCTCGTGTTCAACACCGGTTCCGCCACCTCGGGGCGAGTGGGCGTGCAGGTCACCGTCTCCGACGGGCAGAACACCGGCACCGGACTCGTGTACTTCTCCATCCGCCCGGCAAACACGCTGCCGGCGACCATCGACGCCGTGGTCAAGCAGACCACACCGAACACCGAGACCACGGTCAACCTCAAGCCGTACGTGCATGGCACATCGGCGCAGCCCGCGCAGCTGTCCACCGTGGAACCGCCCGCGAAAACCAGCGCGACCATGAACGCGGCGGACCTGTCCTTCACATTCAAGGCCACCGCCACGGGCACGTATTACGTGCCTTACACCGTCACCCAAGGCTCCATCCCGTCCACCGGCCTCGCACGTCTTGAGGTGCAGCCGGCCGCGGGCAAATCCGCCAAGCCAGTCGCGGCCAACGATGTGGCGCTGCTCGGTTCGAACAACACCGCCATCGTCGAACCGCTCGCCAACGACGTGGATCCGATGGGCGGCGTGCTGTCGGTCACGTCGGTCGATGCCGACCCGTCGCTGGGCATCAAGACCGGCCTGGTGAGCCACAAGCGCGTGTATCTGACCGCACGGCAGGTGCCGACCAAGCCCGTGGAGATCACGTACACCGTCGCCAACGCGGCCGGCTCATCCACCGGCACGATAGTGCTGCAGCCGCCGGCACTGACCGCCGGCAACTCCGCGCCCAAGGCGTCGAACGTCAACACGCAGGTGCGCACCGACGGCATCGTGTCGGTGAACGTGCTCGACCATGTCTCGCATTCCGACGGCACCACGGTGACGCTGCAGCAGAAGCTGCAGTACGACAAGGACACGTTCAAGGGACTGGTGTTCGTTTCCGGCGACACCGTGCGTTATCAGGCTTCCAAACAGACGGGCGTGTTCCCGGTGACCTACACCGTCAAGGACAATCTCGGCAACTCGGCCTCCGGCACAATCACCATCACCGTGCATCAGAAGGACGCCAAGAACAAGGCCGCCCCCACTCCGCAGGACGTCGAGGCGCAGGTGGCCGCGGGTCAGAAAGTGCGCATACCGATCACACTGACCGGCATCGACGTGGACGGCGACGACGACCAGCTGCTCGGCCTGGGCAACAAGGCCCCGCAACTGGGACGCATCACCGAGGTCGGCGCGAACTACATGATCTACGAGGCGTACGAGGACTCGTCGGGCACCGACACGTTCTCCTACGCGGTGGAGGATTGGACCGGCCAGCGCGCACAGGCACAGGTCAGGGTGGGCGTGTTCCAGGGCGCGTCCGACTCCGGCGTGTACGCGCGGGACGACGAGATCACGCTGCGCCCGCACACGGCGGCCACGGTGCCGGTGACGCTCAACGACATTTCCGGGGACAACACCGATCTGACCGTTTCGAAGAAACTGGAGTCACAGGGTATCTCCGGGGCGAGCGTGAAGGACAACATGATCTCGTTCACCACGCCCGACCAGGCGGGAACGTTCTACATCATGCACACGGTCGCCGATAAGGCCGGCCTGAGCGACACCGCGACGTTGACGGTCAACGTCGACCCGAATGCGACCATCGAGCCGCCCACCGCCTATGACTACCGCGTACCATCCGCCGCGACCATCGACAAGCGGACCGTCGAGGTCGATGTCTCGCAGTGGATCGCCAACCCGTCCGGCACCGCGAACGAACTGAAGGTCGGCGTCGACCCGTCCGCCACCGACCACGCGAAGGTCAAGGGCGGCGAGAAGTCGACCGTCATCTCCGTGGATCTGACCGACGAGGCCCGTTCGGTGCCGTACACGGTAACGAACACGACGTACGGCATCACCTCCACCGCGTTCATCCAAGTGCCCGCATACGGCGTGTTCCCGCCGACGCTGCGTCCGAAGGCGCCGCCGCTGAAGGTGAACTCGCGCGAGACCATCACCATCAACATCGCCGACTATGTGCGTGTGGGCGCCGGCAAGACCGCTTACGTGCAGTCCCCCGAATCGGTCAGCGCCACCAAATCGGATGGCGGCGACCTCTACGTGAACGACACGACGCTGAAATTCACCGCGCCGAAGGATTACAGCGGTCCCGCCTCGATCACGTTCACCGCGGCGGACGGCAAGGGCAACGACAAGACGCAGATCATCAACTCCGCAGTGCTGACCCTGCCGATCACGGTCATCGGCCGCGAAGTGCCACCGCCGACCTTCTCGTCGTCCACGATCGACGTGGTGGCAGGTGAGGATGCGAAGATCATCGACCTGACCGCGCTGACCCACTCCCCCGCTGGCACATACGAAGATGAGAAGCAGTACACATATTCCGGCGGCAGCGAATCGGGCGGCATCACCGCGCGCGTCAGCGCCTCCGGCCAGTTGACCGTCAGCGCCCCCAAGGATGCTACCGTGGGATCGCTGGCCAGCATCCCCGTGACCATCATCTATTCGGGCGGCACGGTCAAGGCCGGCATGACCGCCCGCGTGGTGCAGTCGAACCGCCCGCTTGCCCGTATCGGCGCGAAGACGGTGAAGCTCAAGGCCGGTTCGACCGAACGGGTGGACCTGTTCTCCGACGCCTACAATCCGTTCCCGGATTCGTCGCTGACCGCCGTCAGCTGCAAGTCCGACGATTCGGCGAAGCTGACCGTGAACTGCTCTTCGAACGGCAACATCAGCATCACCGCCGGAACCGATATCGGCGCATCCTCGAACACCGTGCTCGTCACCGTGCAGGACGGCACCCGTTCGCGCGACCGACAGGTGACCGCCACCATCACCGTCTCCGTGGTGGACAAGCCCGGCGCGCCGCTGCTCTCCCCTGTCTCCGGGCAGCCGGCTGACGGTTCGGTGAACCTCTCGTGGACCGCAGGCGCGGCCAACGGCAGCCCGATCACCGACTACGAGGTCGATTGGGACGGCGGCAGCAAGTCGTGCGGCGCGGTCACCACCTGCCAGATCACCGGGCTGACCAACGGCAAGGAATACTCGTTCACCGTCAAGGCGAAGAACGAGGTCGGCTGGTCGAAGCCGTCTACCTCGGTCAAAGCCATGCCCGACAAGGTGCCCGATCCACCGAAGAAGGTCACCACCGAGGCCGGCTACCAGCGTGTGACGGTCAAGTGGGATGTTCCGGATTATGTCGGTACGAAGCCGGACAGCTACACGGTGACGCTGACCGGTTCGGGCGGCGGTTCCGTCACCAAGGAGACCTCCGGCAATTCCCTAGTGTTCCCAATCGACAACAGCGCCACCGGCGATGGCACCTCATACACCGCCACCGTCAAAGGAAAGAACCGTGCCGGCGAAGGCCAGCCCAGTGCCGCCAGCAACGCGGCGACGCCCTGGGGCGACCCGGACGCGCCGACGGTCAGCCTATCGGTAATAAAGGGCAATACATTGAAGGCCACGTTGACGCTCGGCAACATGCACAACGCGGGATGTTCCAGCGTGGAACTGAGCGGCGCAATCTCCATGTCGTCCCCCTGCGGCACCCACACCTTCACCGATACGATCAGCCGCGATCAGTGGTATGAGGAGCTCAGTGTCAAGGCGACCGTGAACCCGCAGCAAAGCGGCGCCAAACCAGCTTCGGCTGACTCGAACAAGGTGACGCCGCAGTACAAGATACAGCCTCCGAAAAACCTGCAGGTGACGCTCAAAGGTGACGAGTGCTCCGTGTCGGTTGGCGGTAATGGCGAGCATGACGGACTCTCCATTTTCGCCAACGGTCAGGAGTACAGGGGCAACGGCGATTCAGCCGCCGCAACTTACCGCATCAACCCGTGGGAAACCTGCGGCACTGTATCAGCTACGCAGTCGTTCAAGGGGCACTCCAGCGAAGCCATCATATTTGACGGTAAGGGCCTTGTATACAAGACCCCAGCGAAGATCGAACCGCCTACGCTGGCGTGGAGCACGACAGACCGTAACCGCATCACGGTGTCCGGCGGCAGCGTGAACCTCTACGGTCAGTCGGCAACGGTCCTTGTCGCGTTCTCCACTACCAGCGGCAAGCCGACCGGTGGAAGTGATTGGAACGTCACATGGAGCACAGCTTCGAGGCAGGGGTACATCGATATCTCATCGTTCAGGATCGACACGGAAAAGCTGTATTGGTACATCAGCGTGACCGGTGCCGACTCCGCGCTGAACACCGCCGACGACATCAGGGAAGTCCAAGGAATGCGCAAACCGGCCGAGGGATCCGGAACGGTCACGGAAGGCGTAGACCCGAGCCGCATCCGACGCCGGTCGTTCGGTTCCATGCCATCCATCAGCACACTGGCCTCAAACCGACCATGATTTATCAACCATCCATCAACCGATACGACAACACCGTCCACCACACACATCAAGGAGTATCACGATGAGCGAGAGCAACGAACTCGACGACGCCACGCAACTGTCCGACAGGACGGTGTTGTCGGACAAGACCGTCCTGTCGTCCGGCAACACGGCTCAGTCCGCCGAAGCCACGACGAATGCAGCCGCACCGAGCACAGTGAAAAACAGTGCCGGGGAAAACGCAGCCGAGAAAAACGACACTGCGGAAGGCAACGCGGAAAAGAGCACAGTAGCGCAGTCCGTCTCATCAGCGAGCGGCGATGGGACTGAGGTCTCCGATGAAACGGTGTTGTCCGACGGCACCGTGATTTCCGAGACACCGCATGCCAGGGGCGGTGCCGCGGTTGGTGAGGCCGACAAGTCGAAGGGGGCACCGACCGTGGCCATTCCTACGTTGCCGAAGCGCCGCGGAGGTGCTGCTGCTGCCGGCAAGGCAATCCGAGGCAAAAAGTCGGCACAAGCCAAGCCGTCACAAGCCAAGAGTGTACAGAACAAGTCGGCGCAGTCCCCGGTGCAGAACAAGACGAACGGCGAGGCCGTCTCGCCCGTCAGTGACACCGGCGACAACACCACGAACAACGGCCCGACCAAGACCGGCGTCGATCTCGATGCGACGCAGCTGAGCTCCATACAGCACCCGACCACCGCACCCGCGGCCAAGATTCCGAACGTCGCCTTTCCCAAAGCCAGAACCGCGAATACTCCCGTGGCGGCAGCCGCGCGCCCAGTGACCGCGAACCCGGCCGCCGCGAACACCAACCCGCAGACCCCGGCCAGCGCCGACGACATCGCCTACTTCAAGCAGGCGTTCGACGCGCTGCTCGCGAACGTCTCCACCGTCGTGGTCGGCAAGGCACATCCGATCCGTCTATGCCTGACCGCCCTGCTCGTCGGTGGCCATGTCCTGCTCGAAGACAACCCAGGCACCGGCAAGACTCAGCTGGCACGAGGCATCGCGAGCTCGATCAGCGCGTCGTTCAAGCGCATCCAGTTCACGCCCGACCTGCTGCCGTCCGACGTGGTCGGCATCACCTTCTACGACCAGAAGCACGGCGAGTTCGAGTTCCGCGAGGGCCCGGTATTCGCGTCCATCGTGCTCGCCGACGAGATCAACCGAGCCTCGCCGAAGACCCAGTCCGCACTGCTGGAGGTCATGGAGGAACAGAAAGTCACCGTGGACGGCGTCACACACGACGTGCCGCAGCCGTTCATCGTGATCGCCACGCAGAACCCGATCGAACAGCTCGGCACATACAAGCTGCCCGAAGCCCAGATGGACCGTTTCCTCATCAAGACGTCGGTCGGGTACCCCGGCCATCAGGTAAGCGTCGACCTCCTGCGGCAGGTCAACATCCGCGACCGCGCGCAGACCGTCTCCCCCGTGCTCGCCGGCGATGACATCCTCGCGCTGCGCGGCATCGGAGAGCGCATCCACATCGACGACAACATCCTCGAATACATCGTGCGCATCGTCGAGGCGACCCGTCATGACGAGAACATCGCCATCGGCTCGTCCATGCGAGGCGCGTTGGCGCTGACCCGCTGCGCGCGCATCTGGGCGGCCTCCGACG